>WNGM01001652.1_pt1 | contig 32813 bp, 24 predicted proteins | sample 5400571 | NCBI WGS metagenome assembly WNGM01 (sample SAMN13153378, study PRJNA577476) | soil metagenome | isolation source: 100 cm soil or saprolite under Garry oak tree replicate 2 | place: USA:California | collected 2016-06-15 | reverse complement strand
AAGCGGCGCGGTCGGTCGGGTGCCACGCGGGTACGTACGTGCGAGGTCAAATACGAGTTGGTGGGTGATCGGCCGGCAGCGGACTTCTTCGCGCGCCAGGTTGTCCGCGTCCAGGACGAGCCGCACCGCCTCGTCATGCTTTCCCCATTGATGGAAGCCGCGAGCCACGTCGAGCAGATGGTTGGCCCGCCGTTCCCGAGGCAGAGTCGCAAGCTGGGCGCTGCTGATCGAGCGGGCTTCCTCGACCACGCGGCCACCTTCCCGCATATCGGCCAAGGCAGACACGCGGTGCACCATGACGTTCGTGGGCCCGAAGGCTGAATAGTGCTCGTTGCGGTCCCCACCGAGCAACCGGGCGGCATTCGCTGCCTCGTCATTGAAGTCGCGCGAGAGCGAAGCATCCCGGATACGGGCGGCGGCGATGCTGCCCTTGAGAAATAATGCGCCATAGGCCGAAAGCAGCGCCGGCGAGGCAGTTCCGAGGTCGGCGTCAAGACGTGCGGCGATAGCCGTGACCAGCGCGACGCTCCGCCGACCGCTGTCCCGGTCAGAGGCCGCCATGAGGGCGTGCACCAAGCGGCGAGCGGTAGCCCCGATCAGCGCCGGGTCGCCCGTCCATTCAGCTACCGCAATGCCCCGATCGGCGGCCAGCCAGCCGAGATCAATCCTGCCGAGCTTGAAAGCGATCTCGGCAGCCAACCAGTATGCCTGCGTCAAGTAGTCTGCCGCTCGTTCTCGTGCCGATGGCTCCGTAGCGCCCCGATAGGCTTGTTGCAGCGCAACCAGGAAGTCGGGCAGCAACCGCGTTACCGCTTGATAGCTCGACGCTTGAAATGCTGTCCAGCAATAATGCAACGTACGACGCAGGTCATCGAGGTTCGGGTCCTCATCGAGTTGCGCTGTACCGCAAATGCCCTCGTAGCGCTGCAGTGCCTCTTGCAGGGCGGTGATTTCCACCTCGTCCGCGCACTGTTCGGTCTGCACGGCCTGTTCGGCGTCGAGTAGGACCCGCAGTTCTATGTCGAGTACGTCGGCGATGTGCTCCAGCACCGATAGGCGATCGAGTTGTCGGTCACCGCTCTTGATCTTGTCAACCCAGCTCACCGACTTGCCGAGGCGGTCAGCAAATAGCTTCCGCGTAAAGCCCCGACGATTCATCCAGTAGATAACGCGACTGGCTATCTCTTGGCGGCGCACCCCATCCTGATCTTCGGTCATGGCACGGCTCCCGTGTCGCCAAGGTTCCCTGAAAAGCCTCACGCAGCGTAGCCAACAACGCTGGACAGACTGTACAGCCTCTCGCGAGTGCGGGCACCGACACTTCGAGCACGGCGTCGGGGCGGCGCAAATAGCAGTCTTCGTGAAGCGTGCCAAGGTGTGAGGGAGCTTCGCTGTGGAAGCAGCGGCCGTGATTGCCGTGAGCCGCAGGGCGGACGGTTGGCAGGCGGAAGTACCGATGCACGGCGTGGTCAACGCGCGCAGCTTGCAGGCGCTCGACGGGCGGGTTCGGGTACTGTTGGCTGGTGAGCGGCCGGCATACCGGTTCCGCACCGGCAACAGCGAGCTGGATCGGTTGGTCAGGCACGTACAGTCAGCACGGGCAGCCGTGCGGCGCTATGAGGAGAAGACCAGGCGGTTCACCGACCATGTGTTGCTGCTGCCCAGTGGGCTGTCGCAGCGGGACCTGGGCGTACTGCTGGGGTTGTCGCACCAACGGGTGTACCAGCTTGTGGCGCGGCAGCGGGTGCTGACCAGGTCAACCCAGGCCGGGTAGTACCTGGGTGTGTTCGGTGCGTACCGCGGAGAGGTCCTGCGGATCCAGGCCGAGCAGGGCCAGGATGGTCGGCGCGATCTGCGTGGTCTCGACGGGCCGGTCGATCTGCCGACCGTGGCCGGTACCGGGCGCGGTGACCAGGATCGGCACGTATCGGCGGCGGCCGTGCCGGCGTACACCTGGCCAACCCGGCGGCGGTGTACGGCTTGGGCGCACCAGTGATGTCGTTGCCGGTACCGGAGAAGCCGGCCCGGAACCGAGCGGCGAATTCCGTTGCGGCGGGGGAACGGTCAGTCAGCCACAGCAGCATGCCGTCGTCGTCGATCGAGAACGCCCGTCCACCGACAGCAGCAGCACGTGCCGCGCGCGATCCCGCTCGCCGCTGCCATGCGCACCGGCGGGTACCGCACCGGCGAGCAGCACAACAGCCAGCGCACCGCCCGCCCCGGCATACCGCCGTAACTTTCGTGACTGGCGCATCCGGCTCCTCCCGCAGACCCCGCATGGTCTCCCACTCTCTAGCCACCCGATGTGGCGGCGGGTGGCCGGCCGCGGAAGCTCCGGTGCACAGCGGACTCATACCGGCGGTGGCGACCATCCGTGGCGGCAGCGCAGGACGAGCAGGGCGTTGGCGCTCACCCGGATCCGGCCACCCGGCGTGGCGCCACGGCTTCGGCGGGCCGCGGTCGCCAGGAGCGGGTCGGCGGTGTCGACCACGATCTCCCAGATCCGCCCGTACGCCTCCCCGGGGATGGTGAAGACGACGGCCTGGTGGGTGGCGTTGAACAGCAGCAGGAAGGAGTCGTCGACGATCTGCTCGCCCAGCGGATCGCTCTCCAGGATGCCCAGGCCGTTGAGGAACACGGTGATGGTCTTCCCGGGACCTGCCGCCCAGTCGTGTTCGGTCATCGGCTGGCCGTCGGTACGAAGCCAGGCGATGTCCTCGACGGTTGAGCCGGGAACCGGCCGGCCGGTGAAGAAACGGCGCCGCCGGAACACCGGGTGCGCCGCCCGCAGCCGCGCGAGCGCAGCGGTGAACCGGGTCAGCACGTCGTGGTTGCGGGCCTCGCTCCAGTCCACCCAGCTCAGTTCGTTGTCCTGGCAGTAGACGTTGTTGTTGCCCCGCTGGGTGCGGCCCAACTCGTCGCCATGGGAAATCATCGGTACCCCCTGGGAGAGCAGCAGGGTGGCCAGGAAGTTGCGTTTCTGGCGCTCCCGCAGGCGGATGACCTTCAAGTCGTCCGTCGGGCCCTCGACGCCGTGGTTCCAGGACCGGTTGTGGCTCTCCCCGTCCCGGTTGCCTTCGCCGTTGGCCTCGTTGTGCTTGTCGTTGTAGGAAACCAGGTCGTCGAGCGTGAACCCGTCGTGCGCGGTCACGAAGTTGATCGACGCGATCGGCCGGCGGCCGTCGATCTCGTAGAGGTCCGAGGATCCGGTGAAGCGGGACGCGAACTCCCCGACACTGGCCGGCTCCCCGCGCCAGAAGTCACGAACCGTGTCGCGGTACTTGCCGTTCCACTCCGTCCACAGTGGAGGGAACCCGCCGACCTGGTAGCCGCCCTCGCCGACGTCCCACGGCTCGGCGATCAGCTTGACCTGGCTGACCACCGGATCCTGGTTGACCAGGTCGAAGAAGGCCGCCAACCGGTTCACCTCGTGGAACTCGCGAGCCAGTGCCGCGGCCAGGTCGAAGCGGAACCCGTCGACGTGCATGTCGGTGACCCAGTACCGCAGCGAGTCCATGATGAGGCGCAGCGACTCGTGGTGCCGGACGTTGAAGCTGTTGCCGGTACCGGTGGTGTCGTAGTAGTACTGCCAGTCGCCCTCGACCAGGCGGTAGTAGGCGCGGTTGTCGATCCCGCGGAACGACAGCGTCGGGCCCAGGTGGTTGCCCTCGGCGGTGTGGTTGTAGACGACGTCGAGGATCACCTCGATCCCCTCGCGGTGCAGCGCCTTGACCATCGCCTTGAACTCCTGCACCTGGCCGCCGCGGCTGCCGAACGAGGCGTACTCGTTGTGCGGCGCGAAGAACCCGATGGTGTTGTATCCCCAGTAGTTGGACAGTCCCCGCTCGGTCAGCCCGGCATCGTGCACGAACTGGTGGACCGGCATCAACTCGACCGCGGTCACCCCCAGGGCACGAAAGTGTTCGATCATCGCGGGGTGCGCCAGCCCGGAGTAGCTGCCACGCACGTCCGCCGGGATTCCCGGGTGCCGCACGGTCATGCCCTTCACGTGTGCCTCGTAGATGACCGTCCGGTGGTACGGGATCCGCAGTGGCGCGTCGTTGGCCCAGTCGAAGAACGGGTTGATGACGACCGACTTCATCGCGTACGGCGCCGAATCGGCATTGTTGACCGAGTTGGGATCGCCGAAGTGGTAGGCGAACAACGCCTCGTTCCAGTCGATCCGCCCGTCGATCGCCTTCGCGTAGGGGTCCAGCAGCAGCTTGTGCGGATTGCACCGCAGCCCGGCCGGCGGGTCGTACGGCCCGTGCACCCGGTAGCCGTACCGCTGACCGGGCACCACCCGGGGCAGGTACCCGTGCCAGACGAGCGCCTCGCGTTCGGGCAGGTCGATGCGGGTCTCCCGGTCGGCGTCGTCGAACAGGCACAGCTCGACCCGCTCCGCGACCTCCGAGAAGAGGGCGAAGTTGGTTCCGCCACCGTCATACGTGGCTCCCAGCGGGTACGGCGAGCCGGGCCAGACCTTCATCGCGCCTGTCTATCAGCGTCCCGGCGACCTCGCCAGTAGCGCGGCTGTATCAGCGGGCGACGACGTTGCGCAGCGGGGTACCCGCGAGGAGCGCGGCCAGGTTCTCGGCGACCAGCTCGGCGGCGCCGATCGGGCGGCCGCCGGCGGCGTGCGGGCTGACGATGACGTTCGGCTCGTCCCACAGCCCGGAGTCGGGAGGCAGCGGCTCGGTCTCGAAGACATCGAGCGCCGCGCCGCCCAGGCGTCGCGATCGGATCGCGTCCAGCAGTGCGGCCTCGTCGACGGTCGAGCCGCGCCCGACGTTCACCAGCCAGGCATGCACGGGAAGCACGGCGAGCAGCGTGGCGTTCAGGGCGTGCTCGGTCTCCGGCGTCGCCGGCAGGATCATGATGAGCAGGTCGGTCCGCGCGAGCAGGTCCGGTAGGCCACTCGTGGCGACGACCGGAAAGCCGTGGCGTTCGCCGGCGCTGCGCGCCACCCCGGTGACGTTCGCTCCCAGTGCCGCGAGGTGCGGCGACAGTCTCGCGGCTATCCCGCCGAAGCCCCAGACGGCGACGCGGGCGCCGCGTAGCGTGCGGAACGTGTTCACCGGCGCAACCGGCTGGATGCCGCCCAGCTCGCCGGCCCAACGGTGGCCGACCTGCGCCCGTATCAGGAGGTTCAGCCGCCGCGCCGCCGCGAGTACCAGCGCCAGCGCGTGCTCGGTGACCGTCAGGTCGTGCAGGCCCCGCCCGTCGGTGACGAGTACCCGCGGGGGGAAGCCCGCGGCGAGCACCGCATCGGGGCCGGCGGCCAGCGTCTGCACCCACTTCAGGTCGGCCAGCCGCGCCGCGGCGTCGCGCAACTCATCCGGCGGGTTGCCCCAGACGACCAGGACCTCCGCGTCCGTGTGCTCCGCGGGGATCGGCCGGTCGATGTGGTACCCGACGCTCTGGACACCGACGCTCTGGACACCTTCGGGCAGGTCCAACTCGAGGTCGATGCTGTCCGGCAGGAGGAGCTTCATAGTCGACACCCTGTCAGACGAGGTTGCGCTGGGCGAGGAAACGGCAGCGCCGCCCCAGCCGGGTGGCGACCCGGCTGGGGCCTTTCGCTCACGCGGTGCGGGGTTCGATCTGGTTGGCAGCCCAGCGCAGGCCCCTGGCCGTCGCGCGGCGCACGGCCAACGCCGGCGGCGCGACGGTGGCGGGCGGGCGCGGCGGATCGGGTACGGTCGGCGCGTCGGGTAGCGCCGAGTGCGCGTGGTCCTGGGTCGCCTGGACGGCCAGCGCAACGGCGATCGGGGTCATCTCACTCACTCCTCATGACGGGACGGGTCCGGTGGATTCCCGGACGATGAGCTCGGTGGGCAGCACCACTCGCCGCCGCACCGGGTCTTCGGGCGCATCGAGCAGCAACTCGCCGGCGATGCGGCCTTTGTCGGTGCTGGGCTGGCGCACCGTGGTCAGCCCGGCCGCGGCGGCCTCCGGGATGTCGTCGAAGCCGGTCACCGACACGTCGCGGCCGGGCCGCAGGCCGCGCTGCGCCAGCGCGTCGAGCACCCCGAGCGCGAGCAGGTCGGTCGTGGCCAGCAGCGCCGTCGCAGGGTCGGCCCGGTCCAGCGCATGCGCCGCCGCCGCCGCGCCCGCCGCGCGGGTGTTCGCCGCCGCGTTGAGGACCAGCACATCCGACCAGGTACCTCCGGCGGCTACCAGGGCGTCGCGGAAGCCGCAGATGCGCTCGCGGCTGATGTAGTACGGAAGGCATTCGGGATCGGGCACGTACACCGGTCCGGTGGGCCCATCCGGCACCACCCAGTTGGAGAGCACCGCCAGCCGCCGGTGGCCGAAGCCGGCCACGTGGTCGCCGACCGCCCGGGTGGCCGCCCGTTCGTCGAGCGCGACGACCAGGGCGTCCGGGCCGGCTTCGGCCGGGTTCTCCGTGGTGACCACGGGCAGCCCCCGCCGGCGGATGATGTCGAGCGAACCGCGCCAGTCGGAGGCGCAGTAGACGCAGAACCCGTCGACGGCCGCCTCGTTCAGCGCCTGCGCCGTCGCCTCCGGGTCGTGCAGCGACATCGGTACCAGCAGCAGTCCGGTCCGCCGCGCTTCGGCCGCCGAGGCGAGACCGCTGAGGAACTGCACCGCGTACGGATCCTCGAACGCCTGCGACAGGTTCCGCGTGAACAGGACCCCGATCGCGCCGGCCCGGCCCCGCCGCAACGACCGCGCGGTCGGGTTCGGGCCGGCATAACCGAGCCGGCCGGCGGTATCGAGGATCTTGTCCCGCAGCTCGGGGGACAGCTGGTCGGGCCGGCTGTACGCGTTGGAAACCGTGCTGCGCGAGATCCCCAGCTCATCGGCGATGGTCTGCATCGTGGCCTTCACGGAACGCACCTTCTGTATCGATCCAGAGATCCTCTAAATCGATACAGTACCCCCGCCGTCACGACCTCACCAGGGCTGGGACTGTGACCTGCGTCCAATTGCGAGCCGTGGTCGCCCGGAAAGCAGTTGCCGGCGTCGCAGGCATCTGTTGTCCTGGCCGGGAGCCGACCGAGGGGAGAAGAGGTGACGTCGGTATTCGACGACCCCGGACTGTTCGGCCGGCTGTGGGCCGCCGGCTACGACACCGGCGCGAACCCGGATCCGGGACCGGCGGTGGACTTCCTCGCCGGGCTCGCGCAGGGCGGCCCGGTTCTGGAGCTCGCGATCGGTACCGGCCGGGTCGCGCTGCCGCTGGCCGCACGTGGTCTGGTCGTCGAGGGCGTCGAGGCCTCGCCGGAGATGGTGGCGCGGATGCGCGCCAAGCCGGGCGGCGCCGAACTCCCGGTGACCATCGGGAACATGGCGGACGTGCCGGTACCGGGCCCGTTCCGGCTGGTGTATCTCGTCTTCAACACGCTGTTCAACCTCGTCGACGCGGACCGGCAGGCGGACTGCTTCCGAAACGTCGCGCGGGTACTGGCCCCGGACGGTGCGTTCGTCATCGAGGCATTCGTCCCCGACCCGCGCGACTTCGACCGGGACGAGCAGGTCCAGGTACGCGAGGTGACCGAGGACTCGGCCACCATCCGGCTGCACCGCTACGACCGGGCGGCCCAGCGGTTCATCCGCCAGACCATCACCTTCGACAGCCAGGGCGTGCACCTCAAACCCTTTGCCACGCGGTACTGCTGGCCGGACCAGATCGACCGGATGGCGGCACAGGCCGGTCTCCGCCTCGCCGAGCGGTACGCCGACTGGCAGCGGCGGCCGTTCAACGCGGCCAGCACGCACCACATCTCGGTGTACCGCCGGTGAGTCAGCGGGCGGCCAGGTAGTCGGCCGCCTGTTCGCGCAGCCGCGCGCGCCGCCGGCGTAGGCCGCGCCGAGCGGGATCGACGCGGCGATAGCCGCACCCGGCGCCATGTCGGTGATGCTCCGGAACAGAACCTCCCGCAACCCGATCGCGTCCAGTGTGAGCCGACCGTACATCGTGAAACGTCGATTGGGAAACGCCGGCCCCCGGCCTAGAAGTAGTCGAGCAACTGTGCCGGCGGTCCAGCGCCGAGGAGGTCCAGAGCCGCCGGGTTCTCGCCGGGTGCGCAGCGCAGCAGCCCGGCCTCGGCGACCGCGCTCGCCTGCGCCGCGCCGCAGTACAGGAGGCCGAACCCGCGCACGGTCAGGCTCAGCGCCGGCTCCTGCGAGATGCGCCGCAACTGGGCTGCGCCGTCGGCGACCTCGAGGCGCCAGGCGCCGGCGTTCCAGGGCGCGCTCGCGTCCCCGAGGGCGAAGTCCACGCTGCCGCGCAGGTACCGCGGCCAGCCGCGGCTCTCGACCGCGCGCACCACGTCGACCGGCCGGTGCATCCAGACCTGCTGCCGGTACTCGCGTGCGCTCTCCATCGGCAGTTGCCACGTCACCGCGTCCCCGGCCAGCAGCCGCAGCCGCAGCGTCGGCGCGACGCTACGCCAACTGGAAAGCACGCCGGCAAGCTCGCGCGCCGCGTCGGCGGTGCCGGCGAGGGCGTCATGGACGGTCAGCACCGCGGTCGAGTCGTATCCCAGCCCGCGGTGCCAGCCGGCGTAGCCGAGCAGCCGCTCGCCGTCCTCGACCAGAGTCAGACCGTCCACACCGGACAGAAGGGAACCCGTCGCGGCCAACTCGTCGAACAACTCGCCCTGCCGGGTGAGCAGGCCGCACCGATGCCGGGCGATCCGCTGGTACAGGTCCACGACGGTGGGCAGGTCCGCCGGGCCACCCGGTCGGACGGTCAGCCGCGCCGACGGCCGCTCACGGGGTAACGCCGAAGTGGGCAGGTCGACGGTACGCATGGTCCCGCCGACCTCCCAGCCACAGCTTCGGTACGGTGCCGCCACCGTCGGGAACAGCGCGCTGATCGCCGCACCGCGCTCGCGGGCGCCACGCAGCACCTCGCCCAGCAACGACCGGGCCACTCCGCGACCGCGTGCCTCCGGCAGTACCGCGACTCCCGCAACACCCGACGCGACCACCCGGCGCCCGAGCCACCACTGCTCATGATGCAGATCGATCGCCCGGCCCACCAGCCGCCCGCCGGCGTCGAACGCCCCGTAGCGGGTCATGCCCGGTACCGCGACCAGCGCCGACGACGGCGCATCCGGGGACGATCCGAAGGCGAGCCGGGCCAGGTCCCAGGCCGCCGCCAGGTCGTCGACCCCGAGCTCCCGGACCACCACCCCACCGCCCACCTGCCGAGCATAGCGACAGATCCCGCCACGAGATCGTGGACAGCGATCCCCTCACGGGCCCGGTGATTCCGTCGCGACCGGCGGGTTGGTGTCGAAGGAGTTGATGGACTCGCGGGTACCGGTACCAGTCCGGCGGTCCCCTTGACGACGCAGCGGGGTCCCGGCTGGTAGTACTGGTCGATCGTCATGACCAGCTCACCGGTCGCGTCGTTCACCTGCGGGGAGAGGACCAGCAGCGTTCCCGGTCGGACACTGTCCAGCGCCCACCGCACCTGCACACGTTTCGAGCCGCCCATGTGCGTGACCAGGATGGTGCTGCCCTGCCCACCGTCCTCACCGGGGACCTTCGTACCCCGGTCACCCGGTACTTGGTCGCCGGCTCCCGATGCGTTACCTGGAAGATCCACTGTGCCGAAGCCGACCCAGGGTATCGAGGCAGGTACCAGCGTCGATGTAGGATCGGCCATCGACGGGTCCCCCCTCACGCCTCGGGCAGGAGCGGTCTGATGCACGTAGAGACGCACGCCGGATCGAGCCGCAAGGTATCTCGCTACCAGGCATCATCGGGCTGTCCGGTGCATGTCGACGCCGCCGGGGTCTGGCACGTGGAGGGCTTCGCGGCGGCGCGGTCCGTGCTGCGCAGTACGCATACCCGCCAGGCCGGGTTCGGCGCGGACAACGCCAGGCAGGTGCTGAAGAAGATGCGCCCGCCGGTGCTCTACCGCGACGGCGCCGAGCACCGCGAGCACCGCCGGCAGACCGCGAAGTACTTCACGCCGCGCAAGGTACACGAGAGTTATCGCGAACTGATGCACCAGTACGCCGACGAACAGCTGGAACGGCTGCGCCGCAAGGGTCGCGCGGACCTGTCCGACCTCTCCTTCGCGCTGGCCGTGGCGGTGGCCGGCGAGGTGGTCGGGCTGACGCCGCCTCGGCGCGGCATGGCCCGCCGGTTGGAGCGGTTCTTCACCGAGCACAAGGCGCGGCCCGGGCTGCGCAGCCCGGCCGCCATCTACCGGCTGCTGTACCAGAACGGCGCGCTCGCGGCGTTCTACCTGCGCGACGTCCGTCCGGCGATCAACCTGCGGCGCCGGGAGCGGCGCGACGATCTCATCTCCCATCTGCTCGACGAAGGCTGCAACAACGCCGAGGTGCTGGGCGAGTGCGTCACGTTCGCCGCGGCCGGCATGATCACCACTCGGGAGTTCATCACGGTGGCCGCGTGGCACCTCTTCACCGACGAGGAGCTGCGCGCCGGGTACGTCGACGGGGACGAGGCAACGCGGCTGCCGATCCTGCGCGAGATCCTGCGGCTGGAACCGGTCGTGGCGAGCCTCGCCCGGTGGACGACCGCGGAGATGACGGTACCGGACCCGTCGGGTACGGTCCGGATTCCGGCCGGCGCACGGGTGGACGTCATGCTCGGGCAGGCCAACCTCGACCCGGCCACGGTCGGCCCGCGAGCCGGCGAGGTGTGCCCGGCCCGGCCGCTGCCGGACGGCGTCGCCGAGTCAGGCCTGTCCTTCGGCGACGGTCCGCACCGCTGCCCGGGCGCGCACATCGCGATCCAGGAGACCGAGATCTTCCTGACGAAGCTGTTCGCCCTGCCGGGCCTGCGGATGGTACGGGAGCCGGACACCCGCATCCGCGCGGAGATCCAATCGTACGAGCTCGTGGGTCTCATCCTCGCCGTCGACTGAGTCCCGGCCGCCGGCTGGACCGGCATGGAACGGAGTGTCACGCCGGGCAGGTGTACTGGCAGGGCACGTCGGGCGGCAAGGGCCTGGTGCCCTGCCTGGCCAGGAACAACCGGTAGCGAAATCGCCAGTGGTTCGCCGCCCGGGTGGAGCCGGTAATCATGCGGATGACCGACGACGGCGGGTGACCGGCACGGTACTGTGTCTCGATCAGCCTTCTCGACGAAAGACGGAGCGGGAGGGAGGGGGTGGAGGCATGCCGGTCACCGGGCAGCGGGTGGTTCGCCGGGCGCTGGGTCGTCGGCTGACGCGGTTGCGCACCGCGACCGGTAAGAGCAGGCGTGAGGTCGCCGAGGCCAGGTTGGGGATATCCGAACCCACGCTGCACCGCATCGAGACCGGCAAGGTACCGGTCACCGTGGCGAACGTGCGCGCCCTGTGCTGGCTGTACGGTGCCGACGCGAGCATCACCGATGCGCTGGCCGAGCTCGCGTTGGGTACCTCGCAGGAGCAGTGGTGGGACGCCAGCCCGGTGATCCCCGACTGGTTCAAGCTGTACGTGGGGCTGGAGGCGAGCGCCGGCCGGATCTGCAGCTACGACGGGGAGATCGTGCCGGGAGAGCTGCAGACCGACGCGTACGCCCGCGCGGTGTTCGCCGCCGAGCAGGCGCCCGACCCGGAGGCCGCCGCCCGCCATGTCAAGTTGCGGATGCAGCGCCAGGAGATGTTGCTCCGCCGGCGGCCGGCTCCGCAGTTGCTGACCGTGCTGGGCGAGGGCGCGCTGACCCGGCCGGTGGGTTGCGAGGCGGTGCTCGCGGCCCAGATCGAACACCTGCGCTGGGCGGCCCGCCACGACCACGTACAGATCAAGGTGCTGCCCTGGTCGGCGGGTGCCCACGCGGCGATGGCCGGGGCGTTCCGGATCCTGGACTTCGACGACCCCGAGGACCCCGACGTGGTTTACCTGGAGTCCCACGTCGGCGCGCTGTACCTGGAGGAGCCGAGCGAAGTCGACGAGTACCGCCGCATCTTCGAGCTGATCAGCAAGGATGCCGTACCCGTAGAGGGGTATCGATGAACGGGGACCACGTGGCGCAGGACACCACGCAGAAGCCGGCAACCGCTGCGCGGATATACGACTACTACCTCGGCGGTATCCACAACTTTCCGGCCGACCAGGCGGCGGCCCGGACGCTCGTCACGCAGTTTCCCTGTATCCCCGCGGTGGCCCGAGCCAACCGGGCGTTCCTGCGCCGTGTGGTCGGTCATCTGGTAAACGTCGGGCTACGCCAGTTCCTCGACATCGGCTCGGGCATCCCGACCGCGGGCAACGTCCACGAGATTGCCCAGGATGCGGCGCCGGATACCCGGGTGGTCTACGTGGACCTCGACCCGATGGCGGTGGCCGAGAGCCTGGACCTCCTCGCGGGCAACCCGCTGGCGACCGCGGTACGGGCCGACCTGCGGCGTCCGCAGGCCATTCTCGACCATCCGGAAGTGCGGCGGCTGCTGGACTTCCGCCAGCCGATCGGTCTGCTCCTGGTCGGCGTCCTGCATTTCGTGCCGGATGACACCGAGGCGTACGACGCGGTCGCGCGGTTGGTCGACGCGCTCGCACCGGGCGGGTACGTCGTGGTGTCACACGCGGCCTCCGAGGCCTTCGACCACCTGTTCGCGCAGTCGGCCAACAAGGAGGACGTGTACCGGCAGCGAACCGCGACACCCGGCACCTCGCGGACCCGGTCCGAGGTCGAGCGGTTCTTCACCGGCCTGGAGGTGGTGGATCCGGGCGTCGTCCGGCTGGGTGAATGGTGGCCCGACCCGGACGAGTCAGCGCAGGCCGACGAGCTGGCGCTCGCCGGCGGTCACGGCTCGTGGGTCGGCATCGGGCGAAAGAGGTAACGCCCGGGCGGGCGCATGGGCGGCCGTGCCGCACCGGCCCCCGATGCCCACGGTCCGATGCAGGCACGACGCCCATTCCTCGTTCGGTGACTGGTTCCGTGACTCTCGCCGGCTGCGTCTGCTCAGCCGGCGAGGAGCCCGTCGAACTCGCCTTTCTTGGCACCGTCGAGGAATGAGTCCCACTCCGGCGTGGTGAACCGGACGGTTCCGGAGTCGGGGCTCTTACTGTTGCGAACCTCGATCAGACCGGCGTGCCGGCGCGCCTGCACGCAACTGCCGCCATTGCCGGTCGATCTGCTGGACATGATCCAGCCGGTGTCGCTGTCCATCGGTGCTCCTCTACGGGTACGTCGTCTTGCTGATCACACCCCGCCCCTCGCCCTTTTCTTTCAGCACGAAATTTTGAGAACGGAGGGTAGTCGAAACCGATCCTGATGCCTAACGCGCGTTAAGACAAGTAGTATCCGTGAAATCTTGCATCACCCTACGATTCACGCGATGCTTGCGGTACGACGACCGTCCAGCGCAGCCACGGAGGATGGGCCATGGATCTCCTCAGCCCGGCTGTCCGGACTGGTGTGCTCCCGATCCGGCGTACCGTGTCTGCCGAGCCGGAGTTGGCCAGGCTGCAGGCACAGGTAGCGCGGCTGCAGGCTGAGCGGGCAGCGCTGTGGTGGGATGTCGGTCACGACGAGTTGACCGGGCTGGCGAACCGGCGCCGGTTCTGCACCCTCGCGCCGCCCCTGTTGCGCACCGGCCGGCCCGCCGTGGTGGTCCTTCTGGATCTCAACGGGTTCAAGCCGATCAATGACACGCTCGGTCACGATGCCGGCGACCGGGTGCTGTGTGTCGTCGCCGAGCGGCTGGCCGCGTGTGCCGGGTACGACCTGGTGGCCAGGCTGGGCGGTGACGAGTTCGCCGGCGTGCTCACCAGCGGCCGCAGCGAGGCTGCCGGACCCTGGTGGCGGCCGGCGGTCACGGCGCTGGCGGCCGCGATAGCCGAACCGATCCCGGTGGCCGGCCAGATCCTCACCGTGACCGCGTCCATCGGCGTCGCCCCGGCGTACGACGATGTCGTGATCGGTGAGCTGCTGCGCCGCGCCGACCTGGCGATGTACCACGCGAAGGCCAAAGCCGGCGGCCATGCCACCTGGGACGAGCTCGCGGCGAACGGTACCGGCACCGGCCACCAGCGCGACCGGCGCTGCGCGCCGGCCGGTTGGCGGATCGTCGAGTTCACCCTCGTTCCCATCGAGCACGAGGACAGCGCCTCCGGTGCGCCGACCTGCGACCCGCACCGGCGCGATCCCGCCGCTCTGGCGCCGGCCAGCAGCTACCGGCGCAACGACCCGGTCTGGGTCTACCGGCAGGGAGCCTGGCGACCCGGCGTGGTGGAGGGCGCCTCAGACGTCGCCATCATGGCCACCTACCGCCACGCGGGCGGAACCGGAACCCTCGTGGACACCATGACCGCCAAGTATGTCCTGGCCCGTCACGCCGCCGATGCTCAGCTCGACCGGCGCACCGCGGGTCGAACGGCAGCCGCGTGACAGGTTGCTGATCGCCGCTGCACGGCAGCGCTTGCGCTCGGCCAGACTGTCAATTTACCTTCCTAACAACCAGCAGAAGCTGTCGACGGCGAGTTGTTCACTCAGCGTCGATCGCTCGTCCCGCTGCGCCATTCCGTCCCAGGAGGTAGCAGCCATGAGAAGAAGGAAGCTGCTCGCCGCGGTGGTCGCGCTCAGCGCGGTCGGACTGCTGGCGCAGGACAGTGCGTTCGGAGCGGCCGCACCAACGGCTCGTACCGCGGCTGCTCCCGCCTCCGGTTCGGCGCCGTCGACGGGGTCGAGCGCCGTCGTCGATCTTGGAGCCGCCGGCTGGAAGGTACTGACGAGCGCGACGGCCACGCAGGGCGGCGCCCAGATCTCCACCCCCGGTTTCTCCACCAGCGGCTGGCTCTCCGTGACCAACGACGGCGCGGGGGCGCCCGGTACGGAGATCAACGCGCTGCTGCAGAACGGCGCGTGCCCGAACGTGTTCTTCTCCACCAACATGAAGACCTGCTTCGGGCAGATGACCAAGGTCGGCGCCGACACGATCGCGCAGTTCTCGGTGCCCTGGTGGTACCGGACCGACTTCGCCGCGCCGCCGGCGGGGCAGAACGCGAAGCTGATCGTCAACGGCGTGGTCGGTAAGGCCGACGTGTGGGTCAACGGTACCGAAATCGCCAGCGCCGCCACGGTCGCCGGGGCCTACCCGCCGTACGCCTTCGACATCACCAGCCACCTCGTCACCGGGACGAACTCGCTGGCGATCGAGGTCTACCCGAACAACCCGAACACTATGCTCACGCTGGACAACGTGGACTGGACGCAGATCCCGCCGGACAACAACACCGGCATCCAGTTCCCGGTACAGCTCCAGTCGGGCGGGCCGCTGGTCGCCGGCAACGCACACGTCAACCAGAACACCGCCGTGGATCTGAGCAGCTCCGCGCTCACGGTGAAGACCGACATCACCAACACCTCGGCGACGTCGCAGACCGGGCTCGTATCGGCAACGGTGACACCGCCGGCCGGATCGCCGGTCACGGTGAGCCAGAACGTGACGGTACCGGCGAACGCGACGCAGACCGTGTCGTTCATGCCCGCCGCGTTCCCGGGCCTGACCATCGCGGACCCGCAGATCTGGTGGCCCTACCGGCTGGGCGGGCAGCCGCTCTACACGCTCGCGACGTCGGTGTCCCAGAACGGTACCGTGCTCAACTCGACCAGTGGGACCTTCGGCATCCGCACCGTGACCTCGTACCTGACCGGTGCCTCGTCGCTGGCTCCCAACGGGGTGCGCGCCTTCAGAGTCAACAACGTACCCCTCGTCATCCGCGGTGGTGGCTTCGACCCGGATCTGTTCCTGCGCTACTCCCCGTCGGACACCGCCAAGCAGATCGCGCTGATGAAAGCCTTGGGCGTGAACACGATCCGGCTCGAGGGACATCTCATGCCGGATGACTTCTACCAGCAGATGGACGCGGCCGGGATACTCGTCAACGCCGGCTACCAGTGCTGCGACTTCTGGGAGGCAACCAGCTACGGCAGCGCCGACCAGGCCACCTACCAGCTGTCGGCGCAGACTGTCGGGCAGACGCTGCGCAACCACCCGTCGGTGTTCAGCTTCCAGTGGAGCGACAACGCACCGGCGTCGACCCAGGAGACGCTGGCCCTGCAGGGCTTCGCCGCCGCGGACTACCCGGGACCGTTCATCGCGTCGGCGGAGTACAAGAGCAGCCCGCAACTGGGCGCAGCCGGGCAGAAGGAGGGCCCGTACGACTGGGTACCGCCGGTCTACTGGTACGACACCAGCCACTCCACGGGAGGCGACCTGACCAACTCGGGCGGCTCGTGGGGCTACGACAGCGAGCAGAGCGCGGGCAACACGGTACCGACGCTGGACTCGATCAACCGGTTCCTGTCGCCCGCCGACCAGGCCGCCCTGTGGCAGAACCCGAGGGCCAACCAGTACCACAACAACTACGAGGGTACGCAGCACACCGGCTACGCCTTCGGTACGCTGTTCAATCTCGACACGTCCATCACCAAACGGTATGGTGCCTGGTCGAGCCTGCCGCAGTACGTGCAGGAGGCGCAGGTCGCCAACTACGAGAACACCCGGGCGCAGTTCGAGGCGTTCGTCGACCACTCGACCAACACGGCGGCGCCGTCGACCGGGACCATCTACTGGCAGCTCAACAAGGGCTGGCCGACGCTGCTGTGGTCGCTGTACAACAACGACGGCGACCAGGCCGGTGCGTACTTCGGCGCGCAGACAGCCAACCGGAGTCTGCACGCTCTCTACGCGCTCGACAACGGTACCGTGACGCTGGACAACCTCGGCGGGGCAAGCCAGGCCGGACTCACCGTCGAGTCGAAGGTCTACAACACCGCCGGCACCGTGCTGGACGACCGTACGTCCGGCAGCATCACGCTCACCTCGCAGCAGGTACTCAACAACGTGCTGGCGCCGGCCGTACCGACAACACCCAACACCGTGTACTTCGTCGAGCTGCTCCTGCGCCAGAACGGCGGTCTGGTGGACCGCAACGTCTACTGGCTGCCAACCACGCCGGACGTCGTCAACTGGAAGCGGACGCTGGGCAACCCGCAGGCGACGATGTCGTCGTACGCGAACCTCACCACCCTGCACAGCCTGCCGCAGGCGACGATCGGCGCAACCGCCACGACGGTGAACCAGGCCGGGCCCAACGGCGCCGACCGGCTCACCACCGTCACCGTCACCAACAACTCGACCACCCCGACCGTCGGCTTCTTCCTGCGCGCCGACATCCGGCGGGGTACGGCCGGCGGCACCGAGCTCGCCGGTGACAACGAGCTGCAGACCTCCCTCTGGAACGGAAACGACATCACGCTGTGGCCCGGCGAGTCGCAGACCATCACGGTCACATGGCAGTCGGCCGATCTCCAGGGCGCCACCGCGGTCGTGAGCGTCTCCGGATGGAACACGCCGAAGATCGACATTCTAGGGGGCTGACCGGCATGGCACGGCATATCGGTATCCGGCGGCTGCTCGTCGGCGCCACCCTGCTGGGAAGGTCACCCCGGTGATCGACCGGACCTACCCGCTCAGCGACGTCCCGGCGGCCATCCGCTACCTCGAGGAAGGACACGCCAGGGGTAAGGTCGTCATCACCGTGTGAGCCGAGCCGTCCGAGCCGGCGGCGCGGGACACCCGGCAGGCTGCTGCGGATCCGTAACCTGGGGTCGCTATCGTTCGCTCATGTTGAAACGCGGGTACATCCTGCCGCCGGAGCACCTCTATCCGCCGGACGAGTGGCGGATCGTCGAGACACGCTACTCGGACGAGTACGTGGCCCGCGCGGAAACGGTCTTCTCCCTCGGAAACGGGTTCCTCGGGGTGCGCGGCACCTTCGAGGAGGGGCGCCCGGCCGTGTTGCCGGGCACCTACGTCAACGGTTTCCACGAGACCTGGCCGATCGTCCACGCCGAAGAGGCGCACGCCCTGGCGCGGGTCGGCCAGACGCTGGTCAACGTACCGGACAGCACGATCTTCAAGCTGTACGTCGACGACGAGCCGCTGTTCCTCGCGACCGCCCGGGTGCGCGAGTACCGGCGGGTCCTCGACATGCGGGCCGGTACCCTGATCCGCGAGTTCGGGGCGCTGGCCAGCGGGAAGCACGTCCGGGTCCGGTCGTGCCGGCTGGTCTCGTTCGAGCACCGCCATCTGCTCGCGATGACGTACGAAGTGACCATGCTCGACCACGCGGCACCGGTGGCGATCTCGTCGCTGGTGGTCAACCGCCAGGACACCCGGCCGGTGGACGAGATCCCCGAACGCCGGCCGAGCGACCCGCGGCTGGCCCGGGTACTCCCCGAGCGGGTGCTCACCGCCCAGGTGACCGAGCAGGCCGACAGCCGGATCCTGCTCGGCTACCGCACCACCAACAGCAGGATGACCCTCGCGGTGGGCGTCGACCACGTGATCGACACGGGCTGCCCCTATCAGGTCGAGGGCTCCGTCGAGCAGGACGGCGGCGAGATCCTGATCACCGCGGACGCCGCGCCGGGGGTACCGATCCGGATCACCAAGTTCGCGACCTACCAGGGTTCCCGGAGCATCCCGGCGGCGGAGCTGGTCGACCGCGGCCGCCGTACCCTCGACCGGGCGCTGCGGGCCGGCTTCGACACCCTGCTCCAGCAGCAGCGCCAGCAGCTCGGCCAGTTCTGGGACCGGGCCGACGTCCGGGTGGAGGGCCGGGTCGACCAGGTCCGTCGGCAGCAGGGCATCCGGTGGAACCTGTTCCAGGTGGCCCAGGCGTCCTGGCGGGCGGAGAACGCGGGCATCTCCGCCAAGGGGCTGACCGGGCACGCCTACGACGGGCACTACTTCTGGGACACCGAGATCTACGTGCTGCCGTTCCTGTCCTACACCCAGCCCAGGATCGCGGCCAACCTGCTGCGTCACCGGCACAGCATGCTGGACCGGGCCCGGGAACGGGCCGCGGTGATGAGCCAGAGGGGTGCCCTGTTCCCCTGGCGCACCCTCAGCGGTGAGGAGGCGTCGGCCAACTTCCAGGCCGGTACCGCGCAGTACCACATCAACGCGGACATCGCGTACGCGATCCGGCGGTACACCAACGTGCTGGGCGACCTGGACCTGATGTGCGAGGTGGGCGCGGAGATCCTGGTGGAAACCGCCCGGCTCTGGGAGGACCTCGGCTTCTACGGGGCGGACGGCAAGTTCCACATCCACGGGGTGACCGGGCCGGACGAGTACACGACGGTGGTCAACGACAACACGTACACCAACCTCATGGCCCGGCTCAACCTGAGCTACGCCGCCAGTACCGTCCGGCTGCTGCGCGAGGAGCGGCCGGACGCCTACACCGTCCTCGCGCACGAGGTCGGCCTGCGCCCCCACGAGGCGGACCTGTGGGAACGGGCGGCGGCCGCCATGCACGTGCCGTGGGACCCGGACAAGGGCATCCACCCGCAGGACGACACGTTCCTCAAGCGCGAGGTCTGGGACCTGGCGAACACGCCGCTGGAGAAGTTCCCGCTGCTGCTGCACTTCCACCCGCTGGTGATCTACCGGCACCAGGTGATCAAACAGGCCGACATCGTGCTGGCCATGTTCCTGCTCGGCAACGAGTTCTCGCGGGAACAGAAGCGGCGCAACTACGAGTACTACGACCCGCTGACCACCGGCGACTCGTCGCTGTCGGCGTGCGTGCAGAGCATCCTGGCCGCCGAGATCGGCAACGAGCGGCAGGCCCTCCAGTACTTCAACTACGCGCTGCTCATGGACCTTGCCGACATCGCCGGGAACACCTCCAACGGGGTGCACATCGCGTCGGCCGCCGGCGTGTGGTCGTCGCTGGTCTACGGCTTCGGCGGGGTACGCGACTTCGACGGGAACCTGTCCTTCGAGCCCGCCCTGCCCCGCCCGTGGAAATCGCTGTCGTTCTCGCTGCGGTTCTGCAAACGGCAGATCCGGGTACACCTCGGCCACGAGGCGGAGCACTACCTGGTCGACGAGGGCGAGCCACTGGAGATCACCGTCCGGGGTGAGCGGTACCTGCTGACCCCGGACACCCCGATCACGGTCCAGCCGGTCTCCCGCCCGCGCCACCACGAGGTCGTCACCGCCGTCGAAGGCTGAGCAGCGCCGTCCACGGCTGAGAAGCAGTGCGCAGGCAGCGGGGAAGCAGTGCGCAGGCAGCGGGAAGTTTCGCGGAAGGCCGCGGGAAGGAGCGATTTCTAGCTTGGTCTCCGTCGCCACCGACCGGTGACCTCGCCACGGAACTACCGTGGCGGCCGGACGGGGCGACCGGAGGAGATCACCATGACCACCAGCAGGACCCGCCCAGCGCTCAACGGCGTCGACACGCCGGCCCTGTTCGCGACGCTGGACGCCGTCAAGGCCAGCCCGGAGCTGGCGAAGTTCCAGTTCCGCGCCACCAACCGGTGGCCCGGCCGACCGCACGATCATGCTGGCGCGGGCCGCGCTCCTCTACTTCACCGGCGACCTCGACGCGGCCCGCGAAGTGTCGGATCGGGTCCGGCCCCTGATGGTCGAGAGCGACGCGGACCGGCAGGTGCTCGATCTCGTCGCGCTGCAGGGACTGGTCGCGCACAACCGCGGCGAGTGGTACCAGCAGTTGCGCTCCGAGCTGCGCCGGGCCCGGGAGGATCCGGCGCTGGCCTCGGCGGTCTTCGACTCCCACCTGTGCGTGGCCGAGTACCTGCTCTACGGGCCGATCCCGTACCCGGAGGTGATCGAGCTGGCCACCGCGCTGCGGGACACGGCCGCCCGTGCCGGCGCGATGCGGGCCGTCGCCTTCGCGACCGCGCTGATCGGCGAGGCGGCGCTGCTCGCGGACGATCTCGACCTGGCGGAGCGGCAACTGCGCGACTCGCTCGACCTGCACAGCGAGATCGGCGCCCCGGGGGGCGAGGCGCATGCGTTGCAGCGGTTGGCCGAGGTGTCGCTGGCCCGGGGCGACCGGGCGGGCGCGAGCCGCCTGCTCGACCGCGCGCTGCCGCTGGCGCGCTGGTCCAACATGGCCATGCACCTGATCCGGCGGGTCTACGGTACGATGATCATCGCGGCCGACGGGCCGGATGCCGCGCGGGCCGTCGTGGACCGGGCCCGCGCAACGGTTTCGCAGACCGGCAAATGCTTCTTCTGCGAGATCATGCTGACCGTACCGGCCGCGATCGCCTGTGCCGACGTGGGCGACGTGGAGGACGCGAAGAGTTATCTCGCCGCCGCCGAGGACTCGGCCGAACTGTGGCAGGGCACCGCCTGGCAGGCGGCCATCCTCGAAGCGCGCGCTCATCTGGCCCGCGCGGAGGGTGACGAGGCACAGGCGGCGCGCCTGCTCGCCGACGCCGCCGCCATCTTCGAGGACGCCGGCCAACCGCGCGACGCCGCTCGCTGCCGCGCATGATCGCCCGACCGCGGCCGACCCCGACCGACCCGGCCCGGATGACGTAGGCCGGACTGCGTATCGCGGGGGATGTTCCGGCCACGGCGGCTTCCTAGCATCGTCTCCATAACGCGCATACGTGGAGGCGGCCCTATGTCCACGCCCAAGCCGCGCCGTGCCATCGCTGTCGTCTTCTTCGGCCTCGCCCTGGTGCTCTGGAGCGCGTTCGTGCGGATCGCGCCCAGCTTCGCCGACGTACCGGTCGACGAGGTGCACTACACCTTCGGTGGCCCGACGTCGGTCACGCTGGACTGGCGCGGTACGGCGCAGGACGTGCAGTACGGGCTGACCACCGCGTACAACTCCACCGCGACCGGGGTGGCGCCGGCCTGGACCCCGATCTCCTCCCCCGGCCCGTTCTGGCAGGCGCAGATCACTGGGCTCGCCGCCAGTACCACCTACCACTACTCGATCGGCGGCGGCCCGGACCACACGTTCCACACCCCGCCCACCGGCGACTTCCGGTTCGACGCGATCGGCGACATCGGTGACACCACGCACTTCAGCCACCTCGCCGACACGTTCTCCGCGATCGCCAGCGACCAGCCGTCGTTCGTGCTGATGGACGGCGACCTAACCTACGCCAACGCCTCGAACGCCACCCAGGCCGTCGTGGACCAGCACTTCAACGACGTGATGGCGTTCGGTACCAGCGCCGCGTACCTGCCCGCGTGGGGCAACCACGAGTGGGAGAGCCCGGCGCTCGACGACCTGCGCAACTACAAGGGCCGGCTGCTGTTCCCCAACGCCGCGCAGTCGCCGGGCTCGCCGGCGGTCTCCGACGGCGGCAACGACTGGGGCTGGTTCGACGCGGGCGGCGTGCGGTTCATCGCCTACCCCGAGCCGTACACCTCGGCGACCTGGCCGGACTGGCAGGCGCACGCCAGCGACCTGATGGCCGCGGCGCAGACCGACCCGGGCGTGCACTACATCGTCACCTACGGGCACCGGCCGGCGTACTCCACCGGATTCCACCCCGGCGACGCGACCCTCGCCGGCATCCTCAACGGTCTGGGCACCACCTACAGCAAGTACGTCCTCAACATCAACGGCCACTCGCACGACTACGAGCGGTTCAAGCCGATCGACGGGGTCACCCACGTGACCGTCGGTACCCCGGCGTCGGAGGAGACCCCGTGGGGCAGCACGGATCCCAACACGGCGTTCCGGGCGTTCCACCTGGCCCACCTGCGGGTCGACGTGGACGCGGCCGGGATGCGGATCCAGGCCGTGTGCGACGACGCGGCCAGCCGGGACGACATCACGTGCGCGCCGGGCAGCGTCATCGACGAGTACACGATCGGTACCCCGCCGCCGGAGCCACCGGTGACCGCCTTTTACACCGACAAGACCAACGCGCAGTGCTCGGATCTTGGGCCGGGCAACGTGGCCACGCCGTACTGCACCATCGCGAAGGGCACCTCGCGGCTGCTGCCCGGCCAGACGCTCTACGTCGGCAACGGCACGTACGCCGAGCAGGTGAGCCCACCCTCCGGTACCGCGACCGCGCCGGTGACGGTGACCGCGCTGGCCGGTACCAGCCCGACGGTCACCGGTACCGCGACCCAGACGCACGGCATCTACCTGGCCAACCGTAGCTACGTCACGGTGTCCGGGTTGACCGTAACCAGCGCGGTCAGCGACGGCGTCTACGTCACCGGCGGCACCAACGTGACGCTGTCCGGCCTGCGGGTCACCGGATCCGGGCAGCCGACCTCGACCGGCTACGCCAAGGGCTTCAAGGTGGTCGGTACCACGAACTCGACGATCAGCGGCAACACCGCCGACCACAACACCGACTCGGGCATCTACCTCGCCCAGGGCTCGACCGGCAACCTGATCGTCGGCAACACTACGTACAGCAACGCCCGCCAGTACACCCGCGCCGCGCCCGGCATCGACCTGCGCAGCGGTGGCAACACGGTACGCGGCAACCTCACCCACGACAACGAGGACTCCGGGATCCAGCTGTACACCGGCAGCGACGGCAGCCTGGTGGTGAACAACGTCAGCTACCGCAACGGCGACCACGGCATCGACGACTTCCAGGCCACCAACCAGCGCATCATCAGCAACTCCGTGTACCGCAACGCGACCGCCGGGATCAACCTGGAGGGCGGCTCCACCGGTGGCCTGGTGGAGAACAACATCAGCGTGGACAACGGCCTGGGAAGTCCCCGCACGGTGGGCGACATCCGGGTCGATTCGACCTCCCAGACCGGCACGGTCGTCAACGCCAACCTCGTGTACCTGCACGCGCCGGGCGCCTACTACGTCTGGGGTACCACCAACTACGGCTCGCTGTCGGCGTTCACCTCGGCCACCGGGCAGGAATCGCAGGGCCGGCAGGCCGACCCGCGCTGGGCCAGCCCGGACACCGGCGCGTTCACGCTGACCGCCGGCTCCCCGGCGATCGACTCCGCGGACTCCACCGTGTCCGGCGAGCAGCCGGCCGACATCGCCGGCACGGCCCGGTACGATGACCCGAGCGTGGCCAACGGGTTCAACGGGTACGACGACCGGGGCGCGTACGAGGCGCCGGCCGGTACCACCGACCGCAGCCCGGACGCGATGCTCCGGGTGACTCCGTCGTCGGGCACCAGCCCGCTGTCGGTCACCGCGGACGCGGGCCAGTCCACCGACACCGACGGTACCGGCATCGCCAGCTACGCGTTCGACTTCGGGGACGGCACCGGCGCGGGACCGCAGTCCGCGCCGACGGCCGGCCACACGTATCCGAACTCGGGCACCTACACCCTGGCCGTCTCGGTCACCGACACCGCCGGCCTGACCCTTACCACGGCGGTACAGGTGACCGTGGGCCTGGCCGGCAACCTGGTCACCAACTCGACCTTCGAGACCGACCTGTCCGGCTGGGCGCCGCTGGCGGGCTGCAACCTCACGAGGGTGGCCGCCGGCCACAACGAGGGCTGGGCAGCGGACCTGAACAACCCGCTCAGCAGCGCGCAGACGTGCACCCTCAACGACAGTCCGAACTGGGCATTGAAGAGTGTGGCCGGCACCTACACGGCGACCGCCTGGGTGAACACCCAGGCGGTCGGTGGGCAGATCAAGTTGCGCATCCGCGAATACAGCGGCACCACCCTGGTCGGCACCGGTACCGCGACAATCAACCCGACCGGCGACTGGCAGCAGATGACCCTGCAGTACCAGGTGGTGAGTCCCGGCTCGACGCTCGACCTGAACGTGTACGAGACCAACCAGCCGGGCGGCAGCGACCTGCTGATCGACGACGTGACCCTCAAGTCCGGCTGACCCCGTTGTGCAGGCGTATGACCGGCGACGAAGTACCCGGTGTCGCGGCCCTTGACCAACAGGCCGCATACCAGCTCGTCGGCATTACCGGTTCGGTCAACGCGGATGCTCGGGAGGCAGCGTGATCACCGGTAGCCGGATGCTCAGCTCCATGGGCGTGTTCATCCTCGCTGCCGCGTCGCTTGTCGGTTGTTCCAGCCGCCACCCGGCAGCCAACACCCCGACCGCCGCACAGACCGCGACCCACCAAGCGGGGGGTGGCCTTTCCTCGTCGGCACCACGTGCGCCAAGCACGTCGACACCACGTGCGCCACACACGCTGCACTACGTCGCCAACACCGGCGCCGATGTGGGTCCGGTGGCCCAACTCGGCTACAAGCTGTTCGACACCGGACCCAACCCGGAGACAGCGGCCGCGCTGCCCGCCAACAGTCTGGCACTGGTCTGGCTGGGCAACCTTGACAACACCGATTGTGCGAAGCCCGGGTACGATTGGTCACAGTTCACCACGGCGGTAGACAGGCTTGCGGGCAATCCCAAGGTGTACGGCTACTACATCTCAGACGAGCCGCACCCGCGCACCTGCCCGAATGCCGTTGCTGACATTCGTATGCGGGCCGACTATATCCGTGCGCATGACCCGTCACACAAGTCGTTCATCGTCGTCGTCGACGGGTCCAATCAATGCGGGGGCACCTACGGCTGCGAATTCGATGCGCTGCGCCCGGCGAATACACACGTCGACCTCATCGGACTCGACCCGTACCCGTGCAACAACACAAGCCCGAAGTGTTCCTTCGACAAGATCGATGACACGGCACACCGGGCGGCGGCTAACGGCATCCCACGGTCGTCGGTGGTACCCGTATTCCAGACTTTCGGCCAGTCCTGCGCGGCCTCGAACTACTACCGGATGCCGAGCGCGGCGGATCTGCGGACGATGCTCGCGCATTGGACCGCGCTGGTACCCCATCCGGCCTTTGACTACACGTACACCTGGGGCCATCAGGGCCCCGCATGCCCTACGTTGGTCGACGCGCCCGACCTCCAGTCCGTCATGGCCGCGCACAACAGGTCGTAAGCCGGTCACGGCTCCTGCAAGCGACGTAGTGGGTACTCGTACCGTTGATTGGTTTGCACACCTCCCTTTGCGCCTACGGTCATCTGGAGAGTTGCCGGGGAGTCGGGAGGCAGCGCCAGTGAAACCCACGGACGAACGCCGCGGGCGCGTCGTGTTTTTCGGTGCCGTGCACGAGGCAATGCCAGCGCTGCAGGTGATCTTGCGGGCAGACGTCGAGCTCGTCGCAGTCGTAACGCCTCCCAGCGCTCGCGCCCGCACACTGTCCGGTTTCGTCGACCTGGAATCGGTGGCCGTCGAGAACCGCGTTCCCGTCGTACGGACTGCAGATGCCAACGATCCGCGCACGGTCGATCTCTTGTCGCGACTGGACCCGGATCTTTTTGTCGCGGTGGGCTGGACCCGCCTGCTCGGGGATGCGTTGCTCGCCATTCCTTGCCGGGGTTGCGTCGGCTTCCACGCGTCGCTGTTGCCGCGGCACCGCGGTCGGGCCCCCGTCAACTGGGCCATCCTGCGTGGTGAGACGCTCACGGGCAACACGATGCTCTTTCTGGCTCCCGGAGCCGACACCGGCGACATCGTCGACCAACGGCCAGTTGCGATCGGGCTTGAGGACACCTGCGCAACTGTCTACGCGCGCGTAGCGGAGGCCGGCGCGCAGATGCTTGCCGACCGCCTCCCCGCGCTGCTGGACGGCACCGCCCCACGCCGTCCACAGGACCATGACGGCGGCGACGTGCTTCCCCGGCGGACTCCGGACATGGGTATCACCGACTGGAACCGGCCAGCGCGTGAGATACATGACTGGATCCGCGCACTGACCTCTCCCTACCCCGGAGCGTTCAGTACCATCTCAGGGCACACGGTGCGGCTGTGGCGCTCGCTACCCCCCGGACCCGCCGAACCCGCCGCTCCGCCCGGGACGCTGGTGGGCAGCGAAGCCGAGGCGGCGCGGATCGGTACGCTTGGCGGCAGCATCCTCGTCACCGACATCTCTGTCGACGACGGCTCGCCGGAGCCGGCGGCCGCGTTGTTCTCCCACTCCGGGATCAGGCCAGGGACGGCGTTCGACCCGGTCGACGCCGCTGTCGCCCGGTGGGCGCGCGGGCTCGGCCCCCGCCCCGATCTGGTCGGAGCACCGCGATGACCACCGTGGTCGTTGCCGCGCACCCCGACGACGAGATCCTCGGTGCCGGAGGAATCCTCGCCCGGCTCGTCCAGAGCGGTGAGGAGGTCCATGCGGTCATCATGGCCGACGGTGCCGGCAGCCGTTACCCAGCCGACATGGTCGATACCTTGCAGAAGTCCGCCCAGCGCGCGGCCGAGGTGGTCGGCTTCGCCAGCCTTAGCTTCGGTCTGTTTCCCGATCAACGCCTCGATGCCGAGCCGCTGGTGGAGCTGACGCAGTACATCGAGGCGAAGCTCGCGCCGCTGCGTCCGCGCGTAGTGCTCACGCACTTCCCTGGCGACGCCAACGCCGATCACGGAATCGTCGCGCGGGCGGCGTGGACGGCCTGCCGGCCCTATGCCGCACCTTGGGTGCACCGCTTCGCCGTCTTCGAGACGCCTTCGGCCACCGAGTGGGGCTGGCCCCAGTCCGGTAACGAACTGCAACCCAACCTCTTCGTAGGCATCACCCACACGCTCGAGGTGAAGCTCGCCGCTATGACGTGCTACGAGTCGGAGTTGCGAGATTACCCGCACCCGCGCTCGCTGCGCGCGCTCCGGGAGCGCGCTGCGTTCTGGGGTAGCCACGTCGGACTCACCTACGTCGAGCCGCTTCGAGTGTTGCGGGACGTCGAATGAGAGCCATACAACTGCATGGCGATCAGCTTCGGGTACCGACGGCGCGCACCGCCGGAGTGCGCACCGACACGCCGGGACGGCGCGCGTTCGACGTCGTTGTCGCGGTAGTCTCGATCATCCTGCTCGCACCGTTGTTCGGCTTGGTGGCGCTGGTTGTGTTGATAGACAGCGGCCGGCCGGTTCTCTATCGACAAGACCGGATCGGCCGCGGGGGACGTCCCATCCGCATCATCAAGTTCCGCAGCATGGTCGTCGGTGCGGACCGGTCGGGAGCGCTCGTGTCGGCACAGTCCGACGCTCGGGTCACGCGCGTCGGCGGTATCCTCCGCAGCAGTAAGCTCGACGAGCTTCCCCAGCTCGTCAACGTCCTGCGCGGTGACCTGACGTTGATCGGCCCGCGGGCCGAAGTGGCGCGGTACGTGACCGCCTACACGGACGAGGAGCTCAGCACCCTGGCGGTACGCCCAGGGCTCACCGGAGCCGGCGCGCTGCTGTTCATCCGCCAGGCTGCCGAGCTCGACAGCGCCACGGACGCCGAGGCCCGGTACGTCGGAACCTGCCTGCACGACAAGCTTGCGGCGGATCTGGACTACCTGCGGCGCCGCTCTCTGTGGCAGGACGTACGGATCATTACCCGTACGCTCGCCGCTCTGCTGTGACGATGGCCGGATAAGATGCGGCCGAGGCGGTGACCGGACCGAGGTTGTCCGCGGGGAACCGCTGGAACAACCCGGCCGCTACTGGAAGGTGACACACGCCGCGAGCCACGAACCCGACGCGGTACCGGATGCGTTGAAGGTGCCTACCGTGCTCGATATCTGGTCGGCCCGGCCGAGGTAGTTCGTGCCCACCGCGTACGACGTCAGGGCGGTCCAGCCGGACGCCCACGCGGGCGTGGTACCGGCGACCACACCGACGGCGCCGAAGACGAACTCCTGTGCCGAGGCGGTCACGCCGGTGCTGCCGGACGCAAACACGCTGCCGGTGCCGCTGGCCCCGGCATGCCGATCGAGCGTGGTCACCCCGGACAACTCGTCACCGACGATGCGGTAGGTGGCCGAACTCGGGAAGCTGACCGCGATGCGGTTGTTGGGCACCAGCGCGGTGCGCACGAGACCGTACAGCACTACCAACCGGTTCCCGCTGCCGTCGGCCACGTCCTGCGCGACCGCGTAGGTGTTGCCGGCGTCGTCGGTCCCGGCGACCGTGCCCGTCGCACCTGTTCCTGTCAGCTCGACGGAGAGCACGGCGAGGTCGCCGACCGCCACGCCCTGCGCCCGCCACACTGTAATGGAGCCCGAGGTGTGCAGGGTGGTCGAGTAGTTGGTCGCGATCTGCGAGACGTACGCCGGGTTTCCGCCGCCGCTCGGCGCCGATACACTGACGGCCTGCTGGGCGGTGCCGGACAGGCCGGCCATGTCGGTCACCGTGACGGTCACCGTGAAGCTGCCCGCCGCCGCATACGTGTGCGTCGCCGTCGGGCTCGCCTGCGGACCCGCACCGGTACCGTCGCCGAAGGCGAAGCTGAACGTCAGCGACTGCCCCTGCGGGTCGGTCGAGCCCGACGCGTCGGCGGTGACCGCGAGCGGCGCGGTACCGCTCGACGGGCTGACCGTAAGCACGGCTGTCGGCGGCTGCGGTCCGCCGCCGCCCGGCGACACGGTCACCGTCTGTTGCGCGGTCGCGGAGAGCCCGGCCGTGTCAGTCACCGTGACCGTCACCGTGAAGCTGCCGGCCGCCGCATACGTGTGCGTGGCCGTCGAATTCGGCTGCGGTCCGGCGCCGGTACCGTCGCCGAAGGCGAAGCTGTACATCAGCGCCTGCCCCTGCGGGTCGGTCGAACCCGACGCGTCCGCGGTCACCGCCAACGGCGCGGTACCGCTGCCCGGGCTGACCGACAGCGCGGCGGTCGGCGGCAGCGGACCACCACCACCGCCGCCGGTACCGCCGCCGAACTCGTACGCGCCGCGGTCGTCGTAGGTGCGCGGACCGATCCCGGTGTCCGCGACGGTGGTGTCGTCCAGCCGGGTGGCGCCGGTGACGTCGGTGGCCGGCTCGGCCGGGGCGCCGGAGTCGGCCGAGTCGATCGCCGGCGAGCCCTCCGTCAGCCGCAGGTCGAACCCGGCCATGCTGGCGAACAGCGGGTCGGCCTGCCGGCCCAGTTGCTCCTGCCCGGTCGCCGCCTGCATCGCGGCCAGCGAGGAGTACGGGGACCCGAAGACGTACAGCGTTCCCGGCACGGTCAGGTACACCAGGTTCGCGTTCACCGTCGTACTCGACGGCGCGGAGTCCCAGATCCCGATGTTGCCGGCGCGGCGCTTGCAGGCGTTGGTGTACCCGGTGATCGGCGTCGGGTTGACCACGAAGACCGCGTTGTCCACGGAGATGTTGTTCTCCACCAGGTAGTTGCCCGATGTGCCCTCGACGTTGATCCCGGTTGTGCAGTTGCGGTAGATGGTGTTGCCGATCAGCCGGCCGCCGGTCACGTTGAGGTCGTCGATGCCGTGGTCGCCGTTGTTGTACGAGACGTTGAGCGTGGCCAGGTTGTCGTTGCCGCCGGTGTAGAACTGCAGCCCGGAGTCCTCGTTGTCGTGCAGCCGGTTGCCGATGATGATGTTGTCCGGCCCGATCACGTTGATCCCGTTGGCGTTGCGCTGGTACTGATTGGCGTTGAAGCTCGATTCGTTGTAGCTGACCGTCGTCGTGGTCGTGCCGGACTTCAGGTAGATGCCGGTATCGCTGTTGTGGTTGGTGTTGTTGCCGGTGACCGTCGAGGCGCTGGTGTTGCTGAGGAGGATCCCGGCCGCGATCTGCCCGCTGACCGGCTGCCCGGCGTAGGTCACCGTGTTGCCGGCGACGACGACGTTGCTCGACCCGCTGACGTAGATCCCGTACGACGAGGTACGGGTGACGGAGAACCCGTTGATCGTCACGTACTGCCTGCCGGACACCAGGAACCCGTTCGCACCCCCGGTCGCGGTCACTGTGGCGCCCGGGGCGGCCTGGAACACGATCGGCGCACCGGCGAGACCGGACCGCGCGACGGTCACCTTCTCCGGGTACGTCCCGGCGGCGACCAGTACGGTCTGCCCGGCGGTGGCCACCGCGGCCGCCTTGCCGATCGTGCAGTACGGCTGCGCCTGGCTGTTCGGACCGGCGTCCGAGCAGTTCGCTCCGCCGACGTAGAGGGTCGAACCATCGGCGAAGGCCGCGGCGGGTGCGAACGCCGCGGCGAGCAGGACGGCACCGGCCAGGGCGGCGCCAACGGTGAGTGACCGGGCCATACGGAGATCGTCTCCCGGGGTCCTACCCGGTACCCCCTGCAAATGACGTAGACACCTCTCGCACCGGGCCATCTCCTTCATCTGCATGATGCGCCCCGGCCGGAGCGGGGGGATCCTGCCGACCGTGGGGGACGTGTCCATCCTTGTCGTCGACGACCACGCGGTCTTCGCCGAGGCCGTCCAGGCCTGGCTGGCCCGCGAGGCGGACTTCCGGCCGATCTGGACTGCCGCCACCGCCGCCGACGCCTGTGCCCTCATCGACCGGTACCGGCCCGGGGTGGTCGTGCTCGACCTCGGCCTCGGCGACGGCAGCGGGTTGGACGTGCTGGAGTACGCGCGCACCCGGTCGCCGGACACCCGGGTCCTGATGCTGACCGCGGCCAGTTCGACCGACTCGGTGATCGCCGCGCTCCGGCAGGGCGCGCGGGCCTGGCTGCCCAAGACCGTCAACGCCGATCACCTGGTGGAGGTGATCCGCCGGGTGGTCCGGGGTGAGGCGTGGCTGGCGCCGGACCTGCTCGGCCGGGTACTCACCGAGCTGGTCGCGCAGCCGGCCGCACCGCCACCGGATCCGCTGGCCAGCCTGACCCTGCGCGAACACGAGGTGTTGCAGTGCCTCGTGGACGGGCTCAGCCGCGCCGAGATCGCGGCCCGGCTGCACGTGTCGGCGAACACCGTGCGTACGCACACCCAGAACCTGCTCGCCAAGCTCGGCGTGCACTCAACGCTGGCATCCGTCGCGCTGGCCATGCGGCACGGACTGCGTTCATCAGACACGTGAGGACGGGTGGCCGGCATCCCGCATATTGCGTAGTGCCGCCTGGTCCTATCACGCGATTCCCTCGTCCCCCCGGATGCCTAGCGTCGGCAAGGTCTGGGGGTGTTTCGCGTGGACGTCACCGAGGTCGCTCGACTACTCCGCCGCTATGGACTGGTCCTGGCCCTGGCGATCGCGATTCCCGCGGTCGCGCTCGCGGTGTACGTCCGTCACCAGCCGGCCACCTACACCGCGCACGCGCGCATCGTAGCCGCGGAGACGACGCCCCGCGCCCAGGCGGAGGCCAACGCCGTGGTCAGCCAGGTCCTCGCGCTGGCGACCAGCCGGGACGTGATCGCGCAGGCGCTGGACGCGGCGCACCTGAACCTGGACCCGGACAAGGTGGCCAAGGCCGTCAAGGCCACCGGGCTCGGTAGCTCCGCACTGGTAGACCTGGCGTACACCGACCCGCGCGCGCAAACCGCGCAGCAGGTGACCAAGGCACTGGCCACCGCCGTCGTGGTCCGGCTCGATGCGGTCCGCATCGGCGGGCTCCCGGAGGTCCTGGCCGACGTCGACAAGCAGCTCACCGACCTGGCCACCAAACGCGCCCCGATCGCCGCCGACGCGCAGGCGAACCCCAAGGATCCGGTGGCGCAGAACCGGTTGGCCGGAATCGACCGGCTCATCAGTGACCTGTCCGGGGACCGCAACCGGTTGTCGGAGGAGGCGGCGGCGGCCGGGCACTCCACCATCGTCGCCAACCCGCTGTTGCCGACGAAGGCGGACCCGCGCGGCCTCGGCGCCAAGGTCGGCGTCGCGGGACTGGCCGGGTTGCTGATCGGGCTGCTCCTGATCGGGCTCAACGAGACCATGCGGCCGGCGGTCTCCGGTGCCGTCCGGGTGGCCCGGCTGCTGGACGTACCGGTGCTCGGCGCGGTCGCCTCCGATCCGGCCATCCTCGCGGACATCGGCCGCCGGATCCGGCTGGCCGCCCGGCGGGCCGGGGTGTCCACGGTTGTGCTCTCCCGGGCCAGCCGCGCCGCCCTGCCGCCCGAACTGGTCGACCGGATCGAGAGCGCCGCTCTGCGCCCAGAGGCGGTACCGGCCCGGGTGGCAATCCTTCCCGGCGGCCTCGACGACACTGCCGTGCTGAACGCTCCGTGGACGGCCAACGGCCGGCGCGGCGAGCCGGTACCGGACCTGGCCCTGGACCAGGGCGAGGCGGCCACCGGCAGCCCGGTGGCGCTGCTCCCGGCGACCGACAGCGCCACCCGAACGGTACGGCTGCGGCGGGTCTTCGTCCTGGA
>WNGM01001304.1_pt1 | contig 32884 bp, 31 predicted proteins | sample 5400571 | NCBI WGS metagenome assembly WNGM01 (sample SAMN13153378, study PRJNA577476) | soil metagenome | isolation source: 100 cm soil or saprolite under Garry oak tree replicate 2 | place: USA:California | collected 2016-06-15 | reverse complement strand
AGCCAGATGGACTTTGGCACACTGCTGCGCGCCTACCGGGAGTGCGGGTTGCTGTCGCAGGAGCAGCTGGGCGAGCGGTCAGGGCTGAGTGCACGCACGATCCGTGACCTGGAGAGAAGGGCCCGCCGCCCACGGGGTGAGTCGGTGCGGCTGCTTGCTGATGGGCTTGGGTTGGTGGGGTGGGAGCGCGAGCGGTTCGAGGATGCGGCACGCTGGTTGTCCTCGGCTGGGCACTCCGCAGCCCGACCGGTGTCGCGCGTGTCAGAGCCGGCTCCTCCGCACCAGCTGCCGCCAGACGTTGCCGACTTCATGGGTCGTGCCGAGCTGGTGGCCGAGCTCCGCGGGTGGCTCGCGCGCTCGCCAGACGGTGTGGCTGGGAATGCCGAGGGGACCGCGGTGGCGGTCTCCGCGGTATCCGGCAAGGCGGGGGTGGGCAAGAGCGCGCTGGCGGTCCACGTCGCCCACCAGCTTGCCGCCGACTTCCGCGACGGGCAGCTGTACGCGAGCCTTCGTGGCGCTGGCGCCGCGGGCGTGACGCCGCTGGAGCCGGCGGAGATCCTTGGTCGGTTCCTGCGCGCCGTGGGGGTGGACGGCGGCGCGGTCCCCGCCGGGGTGGAGGAACGTGCGGCGCTGTACCGCAGCCGCCTGGCTGGCCGGCGGGTGCTGGTGGTCTTGGACGACGCCGCCGGCGAGGCCCAGGTCCGTCCGCTGCTGCCCGGCAGCCCCGGCTGTGCGGTGCTGGTTACCAGCCGGGCGCGGCTGGCGGGGTTGGCGGGCGCCCGGCTGGTGCACTTGGACGTGCTGGACGCCGGGCAGGCGGTGGAGCTGCTGGCCCGGATCGCCGGACCCGGCCGGGTGGCGGCCGAACCGGAGGCGGCCGCCGCGATCGCGGCCGCCTGCGGTGGGCTGCCGCTGGCGGTGCGGATCGCGGGGGCGCGGCTGGCGGCTCGCCCTCACTGGTCGCTCGGCCGGCTGGCGGATCTGCTGGCCGACGAGTGCGGCCGGCTGGATGCGCTGGCGCATGGCGACTTGGAGGTGCGGGCCAGCTTGTCGGTGAGCTACCGGGGGCTGGCCGAGGGGCAGCGGCGCCTGTTCCGCCGACTGGGGCTGCTGGATGCGCCGGATGTGGCCTCCTGGGTCGCTGGGGCGCTGCTGGACCGGCCAGCTCTCGAGGCGGAGGCGATGCTGGAGAAGCTGGTCGACGCGCAACTGCTGGACGTGGCCCTATGGGATGTGACCGGCCGGCCGCGGTACCGGCTGCATGACCTGGTCCGCCTGTTCGCCCGCGAGTGCGTCCACGCCGAGGAGCCGGTCGCGCAGCGACAGGCGGCGCTGGAGCGGGCGCTGGGGGGCTGGCTCGCCCTGGCTGGGGAGGCTGACAAGCGGCTCCCGGTCGGCTCCCTGGTCGGCGATGGCAGCGCAACCGCGGGATGGCGGCCAGAGCAGGCGCTGGCCGACGAGCTGCTCGGCGACCCGGTGGCCTGGATGGAAGCCGAGCAGGCGGCGCTACTGAGCGCGATCGGGCAGGCCAGCACCTCCGATCCGGCGGCCGTGCCTGCGGGGGCGGCCAACCGGCTGGCTGGGCTGGCATGGCGGTTGGCGGGAGCAGTCACCGGGTTCTTCTGGCTCCGCGGCTGTCGCGATGACTACCGGGGTGCCTGCGATCTGGCTCTGATCGGGGCCCGCCGGGCCGGGGCCCGCCGCGGTGAAGCCTGGATGCTCGCCGCCTTGGCCTGGGTGGCCGTCGATCAGATGCGCTTCGGGGAGGCCATGGCCCTGGCCGAGCGGGCGCAGATGATCCATCGGGAGGTCGGCGACCGCCGGGGCGCGGCCTACGCCTTGCTCAAGGTCGGCCACGTACATGAGTATTGCGGGCGCTTGGACGAGGCGGTCGGCCAGCTCAGGCACGCAGGGGAGCTGTATGAGGAGCTCGGCGATGACCACGGCCGCGCATGGGTCCTGCACACCCTCGGCAGGGTCCACCACAAGCAGGGCAGGCCCACCGAGGCCGCCACCGACCTGGAGCAGGCGCTGACCATCAGTCGCCGGGCGGGTGACCGGCGCACGCAGGCGATGGCCCTCCAGGAGCTCGGGCTGGTACACCACAGCCTCGACCAACCCGGCCAAGCCGCCGCCTTACTGCTGCAGAGCCTGCAGCTCTCTCGTGGGTCTGGCGATAGGCTCGGCGAGGGCTTTGTGCTCCAGGACCTAGGTGACGCGCAGCTGCGCCAGGGCGCCTGCCGGAAAGCGGCATCCACGTTGGAGCAGGCGTTGGGCATCTTCCGCCGGCTCGGCGCGAGACGCACCGAGGCGAGCGTGTTGCGCAGCCTCGGCGAGCTGCACCATGAACAGGGACGCCTGCGGCAAGCCAGCGCCTGCCTGGATGCGGCCGTGGTCATCCAACGAGAGCTCGGGCTGATGCCCCGGCTGGCAAGGACACTGGCCACCCTGGCCAAGGTCCAGGCTGCCACCGGCGACCACCCGGCCGCCCGTCAAAGCCGCCGCGAGGCACGCCAGTTGTTCCAAGCCCTCGGGATGCCAATGCCGGACGACAAGGCCTTGCGACCCGCCCAGCCGCCTGCCGCGACCCTACCGTGACATCAAGAAACCCACCCGGTGCCCGCACCATCGCCGGCCTGCTCGCCCTCCGCGAGCAGCGATTCCTTACTTACTTAAGCGGTTGGGGAGCGAACCTACCCATCAGCCACGACGGCGTCGGCGCGGACCGGGAAGGTGCCGATGCCCACCACCTGGGGCGGGGCGGCATGGAAGCGAAAGCCGCTCGGCGGCAGCTGCGCAAGCCCACACAGGTGCTCCACGATCGGGATGCCGGCCGCCAGCAGCGCGGTGTGCACCGGCCGCGTCGGGCCGCTGGTGTCGTCGATGTTGACCGAGTCGATGCCCACCAGCGCGGCCTGCTGCTGGACCAGCCACTCGGCGGCGGCAGCGGTCAGGAAAGGGCTGCCGGTGCCGTAGCGCTCGCTGGCCCAGTAGCGGTCCCAGCCGGTGTGGACCAGCACGGCGCGGCCGCGAACCTCGTAGGAGGCCAACGCGTCACGGTCGATCGCGCGCCGCCCGACGCCGACCCGCACCAGCACGCCGTCCAGGTCGGCGACGCGGTCAAGGGGCAGGCCGGCCACGTCGGTGGCGCCGGCGAAGCGGTGAAACGGGCTGTCGAGGTAGGTGCCGGTGTTGGCCACCATTGAGATGCGTCCGATGTGGAACTCGGTGCCTGGCCCGTAGCGCGCGGGGGAGGCCTCCCTGGGCAGGTAGTCGCTGAGTTCGGGTCCGGGCAGGCCCGGATAGGTGACCATGCCGTGGCGGATCTGGTGGCTCAGCTCGATCAGCCGGCGCGACCCCGACCCCGGCGCGTCCGCCGGCCCGCCGCGGGTGGATCCACGACCACGCGCAGGTCCTTCCGCAGGTCCTTCCATAGTGTCCCCTTGGGTGACGTCGGCTATCTTGCTGATGAGGCATGCCATGTCCAATGGGCAACGGCCCGGCAGTTTTCCGGCGACTAACAGTCAGAATCCCGAGGCGATGGAGCGGCATGCGCCGACGAGATGCCTGCTCCACCTCTGCCCAGGCCGATACTCATTTGTGGCTCCCCTTGGAACAGCGCGAACTCGCCACGCGCGCAGCGATAGAGCAGGCGCCCGGCCGCTCCTCGATTGGGTCGAGGCCGAGCTTCTCGGCGTAGAACGCTCGCGCCCGCTCCAGATTCTGCGCGGGCAGCCGCGTCGCAACGCCAACACTCGCAAGCATGACCGCAGTCCTCCTCGGCTGCCTGGGTCACCACGAATCCAGAGCAAAGACCAAGCCGGCCTCTCCAACCCCTTCGCCGATCGATCCGAAGCAGTGTCGCCCCAGGCGACGCGCATGCGGCGCTTATGTGACCAGTTCGGCGACGAGGTTGATTCGTTCGACCCCGCCGAGGGCGCGGGAGATAATGCAGCCCGTCTTTGCCTCCTCGGCTCGCTGCTGGAACGAGCTCTCGTCCAGCCCTGGGACCTCGGCGGCGGTCTCGAGATCGATTTGCTGGATCGTGGGGATCCCGCCGACGTTGCGGAGGTGGACGCGCCCGGTGGTCTTGATCGAGCGCGGCGCATGGCCCGCCTGGCTGAGAACAAGCGAGAGCGCCATCGAGAAACAGGCCGCGTGTGCCGCGGCGAGTAGCTCCTCAGGGTTGGTGCTGGCACCGTCGCGGCGGGCTTCCTCGGTCGGCAATACGCCCTTGAACCTGGAGGTATAGGAGTAGTCGCTTGTGCACGCCCCCTCGCCGACCGTCAAGCGCCCCGAGCCTGTCGTCAGGTCGCCACTCCATTGCGCGCTGCCATTCCGTGTCGCCATTTGCTTCTCCCTTCGCTGTCGCTACACCGACCGAAGTCGGTGAACACGATGCGCCCCGTGCTTTGCGGGATGTTCCAAGGGATAGTCGAGCGCGAGCTGCTCGATGGAGGACGTTGGAATCCGGGGATGAGGTCTTGGGCGATGGTTGACGTCACGACGAGCGCGGTGCTGTCGGGCGCCGCGGGGAATGCGTACAGGTCGCATGGGTTGATGCGTCCGTCGTCGAGCGCGGCGGCGCTGTCGAAGTGGTGCGACACGGATGGGTCTCCTTCGTTTGAGGTCATCTCGCACTCGCATCGGCGAGGCTGGCACAGCCGGGCGCGGGCCGTCCAGGAAGGAGACCGGACGAAGACCGGCAGTTTCCAGCCGCATTCCCGGCCGTCGTTGACACACAACGCCGTTGTCAGGAACTCCATCGACCTCAGGGGGTAGCACGTGGCGCGCGACTATCATCTCTGACGCCGACGGCATCCACGCGAGCTGCGGGAACCGCCAGCAGATCTGATGCTCGTCCGCCGGTATCCGGCAGATGGCGAGGGCGCCCGGCCGGGCGCCCGTCGATGGTCTGTTTGTCGCCGCGATTGCCGCCCATGAACGCGCGCTGGGCGTTGGAGGGGCGACCACGATGGCGCCGCCATCGCCGTCCTCGGCCAGGTCCCAGTCGGTCCCGGCGTCGCGGACCGGTGGTCGCTCGCTTCACCGCTACCCTGGCGCTGTGAGCAGCGGCGATAGCAGGAGATCCTTTGCCGTGGCGGCCCCTGCCACGAAATCTCGCATCGGTGGACCAGGCGAGGCGAGCACCGCTCCTACTGGATCGTGATCGTCGACCTGGAGGGCACGGAGGGAAGCAGTGCCTTGACGCGGACGACCGCCTCGACCGCGGTGGCGATGTCCGCGGCGCAGGGGATCAGGTTGAAGCTGCCGCAGCCCGCCTGGACATAGGAGGCCAGGAACGCGGCCACCTCGTCTGGGGTGCCGTACGGCGAGTAGCGCTCGAAGCGCTCGAACGGCACCCGGTAGTACGCCTGCATCGCTGGCGCCAGCAGCGCCCGGGCCTGCTCGCGGGAGCCACCCAGGCCACACCACACCTGCATGCCGTGGGGGGGCGCCAGGCGACGCCGCCGCGCCCGGCCTGCTCGGCCACCTCGTCGACGGTGGCGACCACCTTGGCGAAGCGGGCTGCAGACACCCAGATCCCGAGCCAGCCGTCGCCAAGCCGCGCCGCGCGGCGGACCGCCGCCTCGGAGCGGCCACCGACCACGATGGGGATCGGCGGGTCTGGCGCCGGCAGCACCAGCGCGTCGTCCAGATCAAAGAACTCGCCGTGGTGGGTGACACGCTCGCCAGCCAGCAGCCGCCGCAGGATGGCCAGGCACTCGTTCATGCGCCGCCCGCGGCTGGCCGGGTCCACGCCGCAGACGGCCACCTCGTGGCGGTCCTCACCGCCGATGCCGACGCCAAGGACCAGCCGGCCGGGAGCCAGCTCCGCGAAGGTGGACAGCTGGCGGGCCACCAGCACTGGGTGCCGCAGCGCCAGCAGGTAGACGGCCACGTGCACTGGCAGGGTCGGATGCGCCATGGCGATGGCGGTCGCGTCGATCAGTCCGTCGCGGCCGGCGCCGGTCAGGAAGCTGACGTGGTCGCCGACGGGGACGTGGTCGACGCCGGCATCCCCGGCCAGCGCCAGGAAGCGGCGCAGCTCCCCCGGGTCGCCGGCGAGCATCGCCGGGAGGATCCCGACCCGTGCGGTCATGACGCCGGCTCCGCATTTGCGGCGAACAGCTCGGCGGCCTGGTCATCGGCTTCCTGTTGGGGTGGCAGCTGGATGAACGCCGTCGTGTCTTCCCCCGGTCAAAGGTCAGTAGCTGAAGGTGGTGGCGCCGTCGTCACCGATCCACTGCCACATTGGCACGGTGCCGCCCAGCTCGGCGGCCTCGATGAGCTGGCTTCTGTCGAGCTTTCTGGCGTCAAAGCAGATGGGGCAGACCAGGTAGCGCCCGCCTGCCTTGGCGTACCTGCCTCGAGCCGCCCGTTCTCGGTGTCCAACATGGCCAACTCGGCCCGGGGCATCGCCTCGGCGGGGACCTGCGGGCCCTCCAGCGTCACCATGAGGCTCTCGGTGAAGGCCGCCTCGGCCGCCTCGGTGGCGCCGAGGAGGCGCCGCACCCGGCCGAGCCAGTAGGCGTTGAGAGCGGCGTCCAGGCGGTCGCCGGCCCGCTCGTCGCGGCCCTTGGCCGCCGCCCAGGTCGCCTCAGCCTGCTCCCAATCCCCCGACCAGTACAGCAGCATTCGCTCCAGCACGGTGCCCAGGTCAAGGCCTTCGGCGATCCGGCGGGCGTCGGCGAGCTCGCCCGTGCTGCCCTTGGCCTGGCCGAGCTGGTCGAGCAGGTTGTCACGCTGCCTTGGGAACGCCTCAACGCGAGGCAGGGCCAGGGCCCAGGCACACCAGGCCTCGGCGGTCCGCGGGTCGGCCAGGTATGTGCCGCTGAGGAGAGCCCGCCCGAACGCCACCCAGGCACCCATTCTCACGTCGTCCAGCCGGACGGCAGTGTCGCGCACCCGCTCGTGCAAGGAGAGGCTCTCGGCCAATCGGCCGCGGTTGAACGCCCACCAGGCCCGCTGGTAATCGGCCCAGCTGGCCAGCCGACCGTCGCCGAGGTGCTCGGCGAGCTCCAGCGCCTGCCGTGAGGCCACCTCCAGCCGGCCGGTCTGCAGGCCGAACACGGCGGCCATGGCCATGCCGACGTACAGGTAGCCGAGGGATCGCCGGGCCGGCCCAGGGGCAAGGACCGCCTCGGCGGCCTGGTAGTGGGCCAGGGCGGCGGGCACGTCCAGGGTGGTCGGGTAGGTGGTCAGGTGCATGCCGAGACGGGAGTGCACCCGTGCCGCTCCCTGCACGTCGCCCACCGCCAGGTAGTCCGCCAGCGCCCCCTCGAGGCGCCCAATGCCCTCCTCGAAGTCGACACCGGCCCGGTAGACGCGGTCGCCGAGCCGCTCGGCGACCCTGGCTCGCTCGGCGAGCGGGCCGTCCGCCCGCTCCAGCACATCGAGCGCGGCCCGCAGGTGGGCGACCGCGTCGTCCCAGGCGTACACGCCGGCCGCCACCTCGCTGGCCCGCAGCAACAGCTCCACCGTCTTGCCCTGGTCGGCCAGCGGGCCGGCCAGGCGGAGATGGAGGGCGGCGGCGGCGACCCGTCCGGCGTCGAGCGGCCCGTCGGCCTCGATCGCCTCGGCGGCGCGAAGATGCAGCCGCTGCCGGCGGGGCAGGCTGAGGTTCCCATACAGCGCCTGCCGGGTGAGAGCGTGCCGGAACGAATAGGACGCCTAGTCCAGGCCGCCCTGGCCGCCGGTGCGGTGGGCCGCTTCGGCGAGCGCGTCACCGGCCTGGTCGGCACCGGCCAGCCACGCGACCCAGTCCGCGGCGTGGTCCTGGCAGGCGGCGAGGTGATCCACGCACCCTGGGTCTTCGGGGCGGACGGCCGCAGCTCGACGGTGGCGCGGGCGCTCGGCCTCGCCCGCGAGGGCGAGCTGGCCGGGGAGCTGGCGCTACTGTTCGCCTACTGGACCGGGCTCCCGGCCAGCGAGTGGTTCCGGATGGACATCCACCACGACCACAGCCTGGTGTGCTGCCCCTGCGAGGACGGCATGCATCTGGTGGTGCTGGCCGGCCCGCCGTCGATCGTGCATGGCGACCGCCTGGCCACCTACCTGGCCGCCATCCGCCGCTTCCCCGCCACCCTCAACCCCCGGCTCATCGACCTGGCCCAGCCGGTCTCCCGGCTGCTGGTCGCCCCAGAGCCAAAGCTGCGAGGCTACTTCCGGCAGGCCAGCGGGCCAGGCTGGGCGCTGCTGGGCGACGCCGGCCACTTCAAGCACCCGGTGACCGCGCAGGGCATCGCCGACGCCGTCGAGCAGGCCTTCTTCGTCGCCGATGCGCTCCTGGGATCCGACCCCACCCTTGCTACCTACCAAGGGTGGCGGGACGCGCACGCCGCCGAGCACTACGAGTGGTCCTACCGGACCGCCCGCCGGCCGGTCCCCGAACGAACCCACCCGCGGTTCGCCGGGCTGGCCAGCGACCCGGAGGCGGCCCAGGAGTGGCGGGACCTGTTCACCCGCCTCCGGCGGCCGTCGGAGGTCTACACCACCGAGCGCCTCGCCCGCTGGTCGGCCGCATGGCAGGCACGCCAGCGCCAGCCGGAAGGAGCCAGCCACGCCTGATCTGGCTGCCACCTACGCCGAGGCCCGCCGCCGGCTGGTCCAGCTCGTCGAGGGACTCGAGGAGCCGCAGCTCTCCAGCCCCGTGCCGGCCTGCCCGGACTGGACCATACGAGACATCCTCGCCCACCTCACGGGGATCGCGGCCGACGCCGCACAGGGACGCTACTTCTCCGGCGCCGCTGACGCGTGGCGGGACGAGCGGCTGGCCCAGGCGTGGGATGCCTACACGGCTGCCCAGGTGGCGGCCCGCCGCGACCGCCCGGTCGCCGCGCTGGTCGCTGAGTGGGCTGACTGGGCCGCCGTCCTGGAGCCGGTGCTTGCCGGGGTCGTCCCCCTGCCGGCCGGCTCGCCCGCGTGGCTCCGCTCGGCCCCCGTGGCCGATCTTGCCGTGCACCTCCACGACGTGCGGGGAGCACTCGCGCGGCCTGGAGATCGCGACGCCCAGGTCACCCACCTCGGCCTGCGGATCTACGCCCGCTGGCTGGGCCGGCGGTTGGACGAGCGCGGGCCCAGCCTTGCGGCTACGGGCGGGCGACCGGGAGTGGGTGGAGGGCTCCAGCCCCCTGGCCGCCGCTCTGGCGGCCGACCCGTTCGAGCTGTTCCGCGCGCTCAGCGGCAGGCGCAGCCTCGATCAGGTCCGGACGCTGGCCTGGGACGGCGACCCCAAGCCCTACCTGGACGTGCTCTCCCCCTACCAGATGCCACCGTCCCCGCTGCTCGAGTGAGGCGGCGGTTGACGAAGTGGAGGGTCGGAGCGGTTGCTACGCGTCCGTTGGGGATCCTTATCCGTACTGCATCCGTACTGCGGAGGACGACCGCGGGTCTGCTGCCGCTGGCGGACGTGCACAAGAAGCCGCAGAAGGTATGGCCGCGCAACGCACGGGCTGAGCTGGACGTCCTATTCTGTGGTGGTGCGTGGGGTGCCTGGGTTGGATGTGGCTGCAGCGGTGACGCTGGCCGCGTTCCTGGCTGGGGTGTCGGTGGTGGCGCGGGTGACTCAGCCGGAGGCCCGTCCAGTAACTGCGCTCGGGGTGGCGCTGCTGGTGGGGTGCGGGCTGGCGTTGGCGCTGCGGCGGGTGATGCCGCTGCTGGCGTTTACGCTGGCGGTGGGCGCGGCGGTGGCCTACCTGGGGTTGCGGTTCGCCGGCTGGCCGGTCTACCTGGGGGCGTTCGCTGGCCTGGTGGCGCTGGTCTCCGGGGTCACCCAGGCGCGGCTGTGGGTTCCGCTCGCCACGGTCGGTGGGGTGGGGATGGCGGTGGCGACCGGCCCACCGGAGGGTTGGGAGCCGGCCCGGATGATCACGGTCGGGCTGGTGTGGGCGGCGGTGGCGGTGCTGGCCGCCCGGGGGGCGCAGGTTCGCCGGCGGCTCGCCGAGGAGCAGGCCACCAGCCGGGTGGTTGAGGAGCGGCTGCGGATCGCCAGGGAGTTGCACGACCTGCTGTCCCACAGCCTGGCCTCGGTCAGCCTGCAGGCCGGGGTCGGGCTGCACCTGGTGGACCGGCAGCCGGAGCAGGCCCGGGAGGCGCTGCAGGCGATCCGGCAGGTCAGCGCCGACGCGCTGGCGCAGGCACGGGCCGCGCTGGCGGTGGTGCGGGGGACGGGCGGCGACCCGCCGGTGGCGGCGCCCGGCCTGCCGGACCTGGACGGGTTGGTCGGGTCGGTGCGCGCGACCGGCCTGTGGGTGGACCTGGACACCGACCTGGACGGCCAGCCGGTCCCGGACCGGGTCGGCGCGACCGCCTACCGGGTCGTGCAGGAGGCGTTGACCAACGTGATGCGCCATGCCGGACCCGGCGCGCACGCGCGAGCCCGTGTCGGACGCATCCACGACTGGCTGGAGATCGACGTGACCGACGACGGCACCGGTGCCGCGGCACCGGCGCGCGGCCCTGGGCATGGGCTGCGGGGGATGGCCGAACGGGTCAGCGCGGTCGGCGGCGAGTTGCAGGCCGGGCCGGCGCCCGGCGGCGGGTTCACCGTCCACGCCCGCCTGCCGCTGAGGTCCACACGGTGAGCGTGCTGCGGGTCGTGCTCGCCGACGACCAGGTCATGATCCGCTCCGGGTTGCGGGCGCTGGTGGCCGCCGAGCCTGACCTGCAGGTGGTCGCCGAGGCCAGCGACGGGCAGCAGGCGCTGGCCGCCGTCCGCAGCCACCACCCGGATGTGATCGTGATGGACATCAGGATGCCAGTGTTGGACGGGCTGGAGGCCACCCGGGCGATCGCCGCGGACCCGCAGCTGTCCGACGTGCGGGTGCTGGTGCTCACCACCTTCGACGAGGACGCGCTGGTCTTCGAGGCCATCCGTGCGGGCGCGGCGGGGTTCCTGCTCAAGGATGCCGAGCCGGCGGAGCTGCTGCGCGGGATCCGGGTGGCCGCCGCCGGTGACACGCTGCTGGCCCCGCAGGCTGCGCGCCGACTGGTGGCGGCGTTTGCTGCCGCCCCGGCACCGACCGGACCGGCCCCGCGGGCGGTGAATCTCCTCACCGACCGGGAACGGGAGGTCGTCGCGTTGGTCGGCCGGGGATTGTCCAACGACGAGATCGCCGAGCGGCTGGTGATCAGCCCGGCCACCTCCCGCACCCACGTCTCCCGGGCGATGGTCAAACTCGCCGCCCGCGACCGCGCGCAGCTGGTCGTCTTCGCCTACGAGTCCGGCCTGGTCCAGCCCGGCCGCACCAGCTGACCGGCGTCGCCGCCCGCCCTTTGCGGATACGTCCAACGACGTACGCCGATAGCCCCGGCTACCGGGGAACGCGCAGATGACGTGCCGCCTGGCAAGCGACGACGCGGCCCCTGGTCAAGCGGGAAGCTGGCAGCACCACAACCAAGGAGCCAACGGCAGGCCCCAGGCTCCCACGGCCGTCGTCGTGTCCCGCGCCCGACGGCCACGCCCCAGCGGTTCCCAGGAGGTACCACGATGACCTTGTCCGCGCTCTGGCGCCCGCGCCGCCCAGCGGCCCCAGCCCGGAACCAGCCCACACCCGGCCCGTCCTCCCCAGACGAGGGCCACCCCGCGGCCGGCCGCCCAGGATCAGGCTCGATCCCGGCAGTGCCCGCCTATCAGCGGCTCCGTCAGGTGGTCCTGGCGGTGGCCATCGTCGGCGGGCCACTGGCCTTTCTCCTCGGCGGCGTGCTCAGCCCGTCCATCCACGACACCGGCCAGGCGAGCATCGCGGCGAACGCGGCCGCCAACGGGACGACCAATGCCGTGCACCTGGCTGCGTTCGTCCTCGCCTCGTTCCTGCTTCCCATCGGGGCCGTCGGCCTCGCGCACCTCGCCTACCCCCGCGCCCCCTGGCTGGCCACCATCGGTGGGCTGCTCGCCGTGGTGGGTTGGCTGCCGTTCTCAGCCCTGGCCGCCCTGGACGACCTCACCAGCATCATGGCGCAGCTGCCCAACAGCGGTTCCTACGCGGAGCTGTGGGACCGGTTCAGCACCGATGCGGTGATGGGCACCTACCTCATCGTCTACATCGTCGGCCATCTGGTGGCCTACGTGCTGCTCGGTATCGCGCTGCGTCGAGGCCGGATCCTCCCCCGGTGGGCGGCCTGGTCAATGATCGCCAGCAGCCCCCTGACGATCGCCGCGTTCGTCCTGCCAGGCAGTCCCCTCGCGATCGGTTCCGTTGCCCTGACCCTGCTCGTGCTCGGCAGCCTGCCCGCGGCCCGTACCACACTCCTGGGCCGAGAAGCCCGTGATCACTGAACGCACAGGCGATGGTGTGACGGTCCTAACCGGGGGTGAGCCCGTGGCGGTAGGGTAGGCGTAGGTGACGGCCTGGGCGCGGTCGCGCACGCCGGTCTTGGTGAACAGGTGGTTGACGTGGCTCTTGACGGTTGCCTCGCTGATGACCAGCCGTGCCGCGATCTCGGCGTTGGAGAGCCCTTCGGCGATCAACGACAGCACCTCCGCCTCCCGCGGGGTCAGCCCGTCGGGTAGTAGGGGTGTGGGTGCCTGCGCTTTGGCGGGTAGCCCGCTGGCGACGGCGTTGACCAGATGGTGCTGCACCGCCGGGTCGATCGCCGCCGCACCGCTGATGACGGCGGCGATCGCCTGCTGGATCTCCTCGGCGCCGGCGTCCTTGGTCAGGAACCCGCGCGCTCCCGCTTGCAGCGCGTCGACCACTGAGCGGTCGTCGGCGTAGGTCGTCAAGACCACCACCCGCGTGGCCGAGCCTCGCTCGCGCAGGCGGCGGGTCGCCTCGACGCCGTCGCAGCGCGGCATGCGCAGGTCCATCAAGACCACGTCGGGCGTCAGCTCCTCGACCAGCGCCAGCGCCTCCTCGCCGTCGCGGGCCGTGCCGACGACCTCGATCCCGGGCAGCAGGCGCAGCAGCATCGCCAGGCCCTCGCGGACCACGCGCTGGTCGTCGGCGACAACGACCCTGGTGGGCGTGCTCATGCTGGCACCCACAGCTCGACGCGGAAGCCGGTGCCGGTCGGCCCGGCGCGCAGCTCGCCGCCCAACAGCTCGGCCCGCTCGCGCATCCCGGTCAGGCCGTACCCCCCGCTGCCGGCCAGCGGCGTGGGGTGGTTGCCGCCGAAGTCCTCGACCGTCAGCCGCGTCCCCGCCGGCTCGTAGGCAAGCCGCAGCTGCACCCGCTGCGGCCGCGCGTGCTTGCGCACGTTGGAAAGCGCCTCCTGCGCCGTCCGGTACAGCGTCAGCCGGGCCTGCGACCCGAGCTCGCGCTGCCGGCCGACAACCTCCAGTGATGCCGGGACGCCGGCGTCACGCTCGAAGTCGCAGACAAGCGAGGGCAGGCGCTCGGGACCCGGCAGCTCCTCGTCGCGGAGCATGCCGATCGCCCGCCGCGCCTCCCCGAGCCCGGCCTTGGCGAGCTGGTGGGCCCGCGCGACGGCGTCGACGACCTGCGGGTCACCGTCCTGTCGCACAGCCAGCAGGCGTGCGCCTTCGAGCTGGAGCACCAGCCCGGACAGCGAGTGTGCCAGCACGTCGTGCATCTCGCGCGCCAGGCGCTGGCGCTCCGCCAGGGCCGCCGCCTGCACCTGCGCCTGGCGCGTCTGCTCCAGCTCCTCGAGCAGCCGCTCGGCCTGCGCCTGTCCTTGTTGGACGCGGCCGGCGAAGCGCGCCATGAGATAGAACGCGACCACGCCGAGCTCGTTGAGCACCACGGCGGTCACCGAGTGGTGCTCGGCCTGCGTTGCGGCGACGGCCGAGGCGATCAGCGCACCGATCACCAGGGCCGTGCCGCTGCGGCTGGGCAGACGCAGCCCGGCGGCGCTGACGGCGATGAACACGCCGACCAGGCCGAGGCCGTCCGGCTGCAGCCAGACGAGCACGGCCGAACTGGCGAGCAGCAGCGCAAACAACGGCACCAAGATCGGCACCTGGACGGCGGCTGGGGCGCGCCGGCTGGCGATGGCGCCGGCCACAGCGGCGGCGAACCCGATCAGCGCCAGCAGGACCCCCAGGTGCTCGCCGCTGATCCCGGGGCGCGGCTGGGTCCCCGCGCCGGCAGTCTCGACCAGCACGAGCACAAGCACGGCCAGCGGGCGAAACAGGCGCAGCGTGGCGTGCTGGTGGGCTCTGGCCCGCTCCAGCGAGGCGAAGGTCGGTGTCTCGGCGCTCATCGACAACAGCGTAGGCAGCCAAGACGGCGCCGTCATCACATCGGGGACCGAGGTCGTGCGCCGCCCGCCTCCACCCGTGGGTGGAGACCACTCGAACCAGCAGTCGAAGCCAACGACTGCCCGAAGTTCCACCTCGGCGCCGAAGGCGGCCGCGCCCACCAGCCATAGGCTGCTGCCCAGACCGACCTGCGACCCACCGGCAACCAAAGGAGCGAGATGAGCGCGACAGCACCATCGGTCCAGGCCGCCGCGGCGGCGAACCTCGCGGGCGACCGCACAGGCGAGGTCGTGATCGGCGTCAGCGGGCTGCACAAGCGCTACGGCCAGCTCGAGGCCGTGCGTGGCATCGACCTGCAGGTCCGCCGCGGTGAGATCTTCGCCTTCCTCGGCCCCAACGGCGCCGGCAAGACCACCACCGTGGAGATCCTGGAGGGCTTCCGCGGGCGCTCCGCCGGCCAGGTCAGCGTGCTGGGTGTCGACCCCGCCCACGCCGACCGCCACTGGCGCGACCGCGTCGGCGTCGTCCTGCAGGAGTCCCAGCCCGAGCCGGGCCTGCGCGTGCGCGAATGCCTGCAGCTGTACGCCGGCTACTACAACCACCCACGCCAGCTGGAGGAGACGATCGCCCTGGTCGGCCTCCAGCAGCAGGCCGAGGTGCCCGCCGAGCGGCTGTCGGGCGGGCAGCGCCGCCGGCTGGACGTTGCGCTGGCCCTGATCGGCGACCCGGAGCTGCTGTTCCTGGACGAGCCCACCACCGGCTTCGACCCCTCCGCCAGGCGGGCCGCCTGGGAGGTCATCTCCGGCTTGCGGGCCCTGGGCAAGACGGTCTTTTTGACCACCCACTACATGGACGAGGCCGAGCACCTCGCCGACCGTATCGCGGTGATCGCGGCCGGCCGCATCGTCGCCCAAGGCACCCCACAAACGCTCGGCGGCCGCGACCGGCTGCCCGCCACGATCAGCTTCACGCTGCCCACCGGCGTCACCCCGCAGGCGCTTCCAGCCGACCTGCAAGCGCGGGCCGAACGGGACGGCGACCGTCTGGTGCTCACCAGCCAGCATCCGCTCGACCACGTTCGGCGGCTGGCCGACTGGGCGTTGGCGCGCGGCCTGGACCTGCCCGACCTCGACGTGCGCCGACCCAGCCTCGAAGACGTCTACCTCCACCTCACCCGCGACAACTGAAAGGACCAGATGATGCTGCTCCTCTACCGGCTCTACAAGCGGCTTCGCCAGCGCCGCAGCAGCGCGCCCGCGACTCAAGCCCCAGCGCCCGCACGCGCCAAGGCACCCGCAGCCGGCCGGACGGCTCGGGCGCTTGGGCTCGTCAGCCACCAGGCCCGCTTTGAGCTGCTGGGCTTTGTGCGCAACCGCCAGGCACGCTTCTTCACCGTGGCGCTGCCGGTCATCTTCCTCGTCGTCTTCGTCGGCGTCTTCGGCAACGACACCGTCGGGCCAGAGCATGTCAAGGCCTCCACCTATTACGTTCCCGGCCTGTCGGCGCTGGCGGTGATCGCCGCCAGCTTCGTCAACCTGGTCATCTCGGTCACCGCCCAGCGCGAGCTGGGCATCCTGAAACGCCGCCGCGCGACCCCCGTGCCCGCCTGGGTGCTGATCGCCGGCCGTACCCTCGCCTCGGTGGTTGTCGGGCTGGCCGTCATGACCGTCCTGCTGGCGATCGGCCGCTTCGCCTACGGCGTCCACCTGCCCGGCTCCACCATCCCCGGCATCCTGCTCACCGCGGTGGTCGGCTCCATCGCCTTCTGCTGCCTGGGCTATGCCCTTTGCACCGCGATCCGCTCCGCCGATTCCGCCCAGCCGATGCTGCAGGCGGTCATGCTGCCGCTGTACTTCATCTCCGGCGTGTTCATCCCCAGCGTCGGCCTCCCCGACTGGCTGCAGCAGGTGGCCGGGGTCTTCCCCGTCCAGCACCTCGTCGACGGCCTCCACCACGCCTTCGATCCCGCCGCCGGTGGCAGCGGCATCGTCTGGAGCGACCTCGGCATCCTGGCCCTGTGGGCCGCCGTCGGCCTGGCTGTGGCCCTGCGCCGCTTCACCTGGACACCCGCAGCCGCGGCCGCCTGACCCGACCGCAACGGCACGGGGCGCGGGTGCGGCCCGCGGCCCGCGCCGCCACAAGGCCAGGGCAAATCGGTCAACGGTGATGGTCGACATGACCCGCGGCCGCCGCCGAACGGTAGAGTCCACCAGATCTTGTTTCAAAGATCTTGGCAGGTTCCGCCTGAACGGGCTCTGGTGACGGTGACCTGTAGCGAGGTGCGTCCGAGGGAGGGATGCTCGGCGGTGATCTGCACCAGCCCGGTCTGGGCAGGCAGCGAGCGGATGAACGCCCCGCCCACCCCGCCGTAGTCAGCGAACGCGAACGGATTGTCGCCTACCAGGACGGCGGGACCGGTGATGGATAGGGCCACGTCGCCGGTGACGTTCGGCCGGTGGTTGCCGTAGGCGTCGACAGCGCGGAAGGTGATCCGCGTGGCGTCGGACCCGTCTGCCTCGATCGTGGTGTCGTCGGCGGTGAGTTCTAGGCGGTCGCGGGAGGTGTCGGCTGACATGAGCGTTGCCGTGACCTTGCGGTCGCCGAGGTAGCCGTCCATGCGTAGCTCAGGCAGCCGGGTGCCGCCGACGGTGAGGTCCACGAAGACCGGGGGGTAGGCGAGGCTACCGAACCGCTGCGTGTCCGGGGTTCCTGTAGCAACGTGCCGGCCGCCGAGGTAGATCTCCAGCCGGTCGCAGTTGGTGGCGATCATCGCGTTGGGTCCTGGGCCGCCGGGCGACGAGCTGGGGCCGGAGTGCCAGAAGAACACCGGCAGGATCACCGGGCGTGTTCTGGGGTCCACCTGGGGCTGGTAGAACGCGGCGCCGGGCTTGGGGACGCGGAAGGTGTCGATGACCCCGGGCGTCTTCAGGTTGTCCCAGATGCGGTTGCCGCCGTTGAGCGACGCGTAGTCGATTCCTGCCCAGCCGAGCAGGCCCGCGTAACGCATGTTCGACTGCGCGATGTTGTGCACCTGAGCGTGCATGAACGCCCTGGCTGGCGAGCGTTGGGCCGGGGTCGATCCAGCGGTAGGTCGGCGGGCCGTCCAGCGCCCCGACGGCCTCGCTGACGAAGTACGGCACGCCGGCCAGCGGCGGCAGTAGCTCAGCGTTGCCGTTGCTTGAGTGGTAGTCGTCGAAGCTGAAGATGTCCTCGGCCCAGTCGGTCGTGGAGTGGATTTGCATCGCGCCCGTGGTCTGCCGCGAGCCGTCGAGGTCGTAAGCGAGCTGGCGGGTCTTCGTATACAGCGTGGTGTAGTTCGCGGTCTCGTTGAGCCGGGTGGCCCAGACGATCACCGAGGGGCGGTTGCGGTCGCGGACCACCATGTCATGCACGTTCTGGATCACGATGTCCTGCCAGGCCGCATCGCCGACGTGTCCCCAGCCGGGCGGTTCTTCCCAGACCATCAGGCCCAGCTCGTCGCAGGCGTCGAGGACCGCCGGCCAGCGCCAGCAGCGGAAGTGCCGCGATTCCGGCGCCGCCGATCAGCGCTGCCTTCAGCAGGACGCGCCGGGAGGGCTGCCTGCCGTCCTTGGTGTCCTCCGCGTCGTCTGCGGGCGTCATTCGAGGATTCCCTTCGTCGCAGCCGGTGCCGGTGCCGGCTCTGGTGGCATCAGCCGGTGGAATGCTCGGTGGGGCAGGCATGATGTCGGTCTTCGTCCCTCGACAAACCGTTGTCACGAGGTATGTGTACGACGTCGGCGGTAACACGGCGCCAACAGCGCCTGTTACCTCCCTGTTGCCGCGCGTGAGGCATCCTGGTAGCCGCCGGATGTCCGGCCGAGCGATCTTCTGGTCGGTCCAGTGTGAGGGCACTGTTGCATCTGGCGATCAGCCCGATCGGTGCCCTCCACTTGAAGGCCTGAACGCGCCCCACGACGCCCTCGATCGGCAGCTTTGAGCCATTCTCGCGGCCTTCGGCGTGGCGCCAGCCTCCACCTTGATACTCGCCGGCGACGCCTTCCGCCCGGACGCAACAGTGCCTGTGCCGGGCTGGATGCTGGCGCATGCCGCGAACGCCCGCCTGGCCGAGGCTCTGCTGGCCGATACTGCCGCCAAGCAGGGCATCCCCCGGCCAGCCCACTATCCGCGCCGACCGCGGCTCGCCCAGTCCGAAAGCTCGCCGAGCCCGCGTGCAAGCGCAGCAAGAGCTTGCTCTCCACGCATACGGACCTCACGGGCAAGCTGCCTGTTGGGTACGCCGGCAAGCGATCGGCGTCGGGCGTAGTCGATAAGGGCGCGGTGCATGCCAATCATCGCGTTGGCGGTAACCCAGGGACGGATGTCATCGGCGCTGACCCCCGTTTCCTCGCGGATCAGCCTTGCCAGCGAATCCGCGTAGCGCTCGAGAACCTGATGCTCCCGAGCCAGGAGAGCGGAGCTTTCGGCGATCATGCGGGCCACCGACTTCACTTCCTGGCTTGCCTCCTTGTCCGCGAGCAGCCCCTGCGCCTCGAGGATGAACCGCCCAAAGGCCGCCAGGATCGATTCGTCGGCAGGGCGTTCTCGAATCGCCTGGATCAACGCCTCCTCGAACGATTCCATGCGGCCGTAGACGAGGTCTTCCTTGGTGGGGAAGTAGTTGAAGACGGTCTGTTCCGCCACCTCCGCCGCTCGAGCGATCTCTGCCACCGTCACGCCGTCGAACCCGCGCTCGCGGAACAGACGCATCGCGGTATCCGCGATCAACTGACGCGTGCGCTGCTTCTTGCGCTCGCGGAGTCCCAACTCTTCGGCAGCAGGCTTCATAGAGTGACACGAAGTTTAGAGCAGGATGAAGGTTAGTGCGACACGAAGATGGGTAGGCGTAGGTCGAGGTTCTGCACCGGAATCTACCTGAGAACGTGTGGGCGCTGTCAGCCCGGACCCCTGCCTACCGGGTGATGTGTCACACACGATCCCGCGACGCGAGCAAGGAGATCCGATGAGCCGGGCAGAAGAGCAGGCGCGAGAAACGCCACGGTCGGACACGCCGGTGACGCTGCGGTCGGCGAGAGCGAATGCCGCGGCGGGCGGCGTCGCACTCGATTGCGAGATCCTTGCACTCGGCGGAATCGTCGCCTTTGGGTACGATCCAGTGGGTCCTGACCGCCTACATGCTCGCCTTCGCGAGTGTGATCCCACTGACGGGCCGGGCGACCGAGGGGTTCGGCGCCGAGCGCGTCTGGCTCCTCTCGCTCGCCCCTGTTCACCCTCGGCTCGGCGCTCACCGGGACAGCGTGCTGGCTCGGGTGATGGCCACGAGAAAGAGTCAATCTCAATGAACCGCACCGTCAAACAGGGAGCGGCCGCCATGGACATGTACGTGGCCGCGGGCTTCGAGTCCGTGCGCGAGGCGTTCGAGCAGGGCGTGACCGATCTGAGCGACGGCGGGGGCGCGTTTTGCGCCTACGTCGACGGCGCGCCGGTCGTCGACCTTTGGGGTGGTACGGCCAGGCCGGGCGAGCCATGGGCGTCCGACACCCGCGCGGTGCTGATGTCGCTGACCAAAGGACTCGCCGCGTTGTGCGTGCAGATCCTGGTCGACCGGGGACAGGTCGACGTCGATGCCCCGGTCAGCGCCTACTGGCCGGAGTTCGCGGCGGGCGGCAAGGAGAAGGTGTTGGTCCGGCACGTGCTCACCCACACGGCTGGGGTACTTACCCGCTTCGGGTATCACGCCCTGACCTTCGGCTGGCTGCTCGGCGAGATCGTGCGCCGCGTCACCGGCCGGCGCGTCGGGGTCTTCTTCCACGAGGAGGTCGCGGAACCTCTCGGGCTGGACACGCGCATCGGCACACCGTCGGCCGAGCAACGGCTGGTCGCGCACGTGCGTCCGTTCTCATTCGCGGGTCTGCCGCCCCAAGCCGTGCAGGCCTACGAGGCGAACCAGGCGCGCATCCGGGACGCGGGCACGCTGGCCGGCCAGGCGCACGCCGCGAGGAACGGCACCACACTCCTGGATCACCCCGACGAGTTCTTCAACAACCGTCATGTGCTGGGTCTCGAGATCCCCTCCGCGAATGGGACCTCGACAGCGCGCGGCCTGGCCCGTCTGTTCGCGATGTTGGCGATGGGCGGCGAGCTGGACGGTGTCCGGCTGCTGTCGCCTCAGACGGTGCGCGCCTTCGGCACGGTGCAGGTGCGCAGCCCCGATGCGACCAGCGAGGATGACCCGGGCGGGCAGTCGCTGATCGTGCCGTGGGGCCTTGGCTACATCGGTAACTTCGCCGCGCCGGGGCGGGGCCTTCGGTACGGGCCGGTGGAGTCGGCGTTCGGATCCGAAGGAGGCGGAGGGCAGATCGCCTTCTGCGACCCGGAGCATCGGATCTCGGTCGGCTTCGTGCGCAGCCAGTTCGACATGATCGGAACGTTCTCCGCCGGGCTGATCGATGCGCTCTACCGGTGTGTGGGCGATTCCTGACGGCCAGCGAAGCAAGAGCCGATGGTCACTGGTCGTTGAGCACGCTTTGTCGCCGGGAGATCGTGATGGAGATTCGCGAGATCACCCACCGGCTCCAGAGAAAGGATCGCGCATGCCTGTCACAGCCACGTCGCCTCCCGATCGTGGGGCGCTGAGCGGCCTCCTGACCGGCGTCAGTTTCATCGCCGGGGTGGCCGGAGCGATAGCCCTCGCCGATGGTCCCTTCCCGCGCCCCGGCGCGGACCCCACCCAGATCCGCGCGTACTTCGCCCAGAACGCCGGCCCGGCCCGGCTGAGCGCGGCCGGCCAGGCGATCTCGGCGGCCTCACTGGTCCGGTTCACCACGTCAGTAGCCAAGCTGGCCGGGCGCACCGGCCGAGGGTCGCGCGTGCTCCGGGCGGCGGCGGTCGCCGGCGGCGGGCTCGCCGCCGCGTCGCTGGCGACCTCCGCGGTGACCCACGCCATGCTCACCGGCCAGCATGATGACGACGACGCGGCCAAGCTGGCCCGGCGGGAGTTCGTGGCCGGCGGTGTCGTGCACGGCGTCGGGTTCGGCGTGCTCACCGGCGCGCTCGCGCTGGCCGGGCTGCGCACCGGTGAACTGCCCCGGCCGGTGGCGATCACCGGGCTGGTCTCGGCGGCCTCGAGCCTGCTCTCGCCGCTCTACTTCCTCTGGGAGCCCGCGGGGTGGCTCATCCCGGCCGGGCGCTTCCCCGGGTTGGTGGTCAGCGGCATCGCCGGGGTCAGGCTCGCCCGCGGCGCACGCCCGCTCCAGCAGGCCGCAGACCTCGCGTTCCGCCGAGGGCACACCTGACGGATGTACGGCGCAAGGGGCCTTTGCCGCGATCCTGGCGCCCACGGCCCTGTCGCTGCTCGCCGTGACCTTCACCGAACCCGCCGAGCGGGCAAGAGCGTTCGCGGTCTACGGCGGGATCGCCGGCAGCGGCGCCGCCGCCGGCCTGCTCCTCGGCGGCGAGCTGACCCAGTACCTCGCCTGGCGGTGGTGCCTGTACGTGAACGTGCCGATCGCGGTCATCACCGTGGCCGGCGGCTGGGCCGCGCTCCCCGACCTGCGCCCGGCGGGCAGGCCGCGCCTTGACGTCCCCGGCGTGCTGCTCGCGACCGGCTCCCTGGCCGCCCTGGTCGACGCCTGCACCCAGGCGGTGTCCCACGGCTGGGGTGCGCACACAGTGGTCGGCCTCTTCGTGGCGGGCACGGTCGGGCTGGCGCTGTTCGTGGCGCAGGAGTCCCGCTCGGCCAGCCCGCTGCTGCCGCTGCGCATCGTGGCCGACCGCAACCGCGGTGGCGCGTACCTGTCGGCGGCCCTTGCGGTCGTCGGCATGTACGGCATGTTCCTGCGCTCACCTACTACTTCCAGGTCGTTCTGCGGTTCTCGCCCGTGCGGGCGGGGCTGGCGTTCCTGCCGATGACCGCGGCGGTCGTGGCCAGCTCCGCGGGTATCGCCAGCCCCCTGCTGCCCCGCGTGCCGCCAAGGGCACTGATCGCTCCCGGCCTGCTGGTGGCCACCGCCGGGCTGGTGTGGCTCACTCAGCTCCACCCCGACAGCGCCTACGCCACCCACGCCCTGCCCGCCGAGATCCTGACCGGCCTGGGCATCGGCTGCGTGTTCGTGCCGGTCTTCAGCCTCGCCACCCAAGGAGTCGCCCCACACGAGACCGGGATCGCCTCGGCGATGGTCAACACCGCAAACCAGGTCGGCGGGTCGATCGGCACCGCGCTGCTCAACACCATCGCCGCCAGCGCCACCGCCGGCTACCTGGCCGCACACGCGCGAGGTTCCGCCACCGCCGCCGCGGCCCAGGGTCTCGTCCACGGCTACACCGTGGCCATCGCGTCGGGCGCTGGCATCCTCGCGGCGGCCGCGCTGCTCGCCACCATCATGATCACCGCGGGCAGGCCACCGCATCCTGGCGACAACGCGCGCCCCACCGCCCGCGCACGCGCCCTCCAGACAGCCAGCCCCTGCACGCCATCCCGAAGCTGGAGGGTCTGTCAAGCGAACGGTGAAACTGGTGTGGATATCTCGGTGCGCGTCGACGCTTCTATTCGTCGAGGGCCTGGTCGAGGGGGACCAGGCGCTGCTGCAGGCCGAAAATGGCGGCCTGGGTGCGGTCGGCGAGCCCCAGCTTGGCCAGGATGCTGGAGACGTGCGCCTTCACGGTCTCCTCGCTGATCTGAAGGATCCGGGCGATCTGGCGGTTGGAGCGGCCGCGGGCCAGGGCGGCCAGCACCTCCAGCTCGCGGGGGGAGAGCTGGTCCAGCGGCCGGAGCCGGGCCGCGACCTCGCGGACCGCGCGGACCAGCCTGGCGGCGATCCTTGGCTCCAGTACGCTCTCGCCGCGGGCGGCGGCGCGCACCGAGGTGACGACCTGGTCGACGCCGGCGGTCTTGGGCAGGTAGGCCAGCGCGCCGGCGCGGACCGCGGCCAAGAGGTGCTGGTCGTCTTGCGAGGAGGTGAGCATGAGTACCTCGGTGGCGGGCCGGTCCTGCTTGATCTGCGCCAGCACGCTGATGCCGTCCACGCCGGGCAGGAACAGGTCCAGCAGCACCACGGTCGGCTTCAGCGTGCGCACCGCCTGGATCGCGCTGGGGCCGTCGGCGCAATCGCCGATGACCTGGATGCCGTCTTCCTGCTCGAGCAGGAAGCGCAGGCCCTGGCGGACCACCTGGTGGTCGTCGACGATCAGGACGCTGATCGCCGAGCTCACGGCCGGCTCCTGGGCAGCAGGACCCGGATGCTGGTGCCCTGCCCTGGCGTGGAGTTGAGCTGGAATGTGCCGCCGAGCTCGGCGACCCGCTCGCGCATCAGGCCCACGCCCAGGCCGTGGCGCTCCCCCGCCCGGGCCACCTCGAAGCCGCCGCCGTCGTCGACCACGGTCACTGCCACCTGGCCGTCCTGGTGGTGCAGCCGCAGGGCGATCCGGGTCGGCTGGGCGTGCTTGACGGCGTTGGCGAGCGCTTCCTGGACCACCCGCAGCGCGGCGTGCTCGGCCCCCGGGGCCAGCTCGACCGGCTCAAGGTCGGCGTCCACGGTCACCCCCAGGCGGTCGTGGTAGGCGTGGCACAGCTCCTGCAGCGCCGCGATGAGGCCGGCGTCGGCCAGCGCGACCGGGCGCAGCTCCAGCAGCAGCGCCTGCATCTCGTGCATCGTGGTGGTGGCGGTGCGCTCCATCGTCTCGACCTGGGGGAGCAGCGGCGAGGCGGCCGGCAGTGCCCTTCGCAGCCCGCCAGCCAGCAGGCGCAGCGAGAACAGGTCCTGGGAGATGGCGTCGTGCAGCTCACGGGCGATCCGGGCGCGCTCGTCGGCGCCGGCGAGCTGGCGTTCGGTCGCCATGGCGGCGCCCAGCCGCTGGGCCATGCGGTTGAGATTGCCCTCCAGCTGGGCGACCTCATCGCCGCCGGACACCGCCACCCGCTGGCGGTAGTCACCGTCGGCGACCGCGACGGTGGTAGCGGCCAGCCGCCGCAGCCGGCCGATGAGCCGGCGGGTGGACAGCAGCCCGAAGACGACCCCCACGGGCACGGCCGCGGCCAGCACCAGCAGCCCGACCCCAAGCTGCGGCCCCAGCACGCTCAACCAGCTTGGCTCCCCGGCCAGCTTGGCCCCGGCGGGGACCTGCACGTAGACCATGCCGAGCAGGTCCGGGGTGAGGAGCGGTTTGCGCTGCAGGTTGGACGCCTGCCCGAGATTGAGCACCGGCGCGGCCGCCCACAGCACCTCCCCGCTCTGGGTGGGGGTCGGGGTGAGACCGTCCCGCTTGCCCCATGCCGTGGGCGGCTGCGTGCGGACCTGGGTGGGCAGCGCGCCCATGCCGGGGTCGCCGAGCCGTTCCCCGACCTGGTAGCGGGCCGGGTTGGAGCTGGCGATCACCCGCCCGTCAGGGGCCAGCAACAGCACCACCGGGGGCCTCAGCACTTTGGCCTGGTGCTGCGTGCTCGTGGTGGTGTCGGGGATGGCGGCGCCGGCGCCGTCGCGAACCGCCAGGGTCTGGTCGGCCTCCGACCGCTGCGCGGCTTCGCCGAGCTTGAATTCGCCGGCGGTGGGCAGCCGGCCGAGCCTGGCACCCAGCTTCATGGCCGTGTCGGCGTAGTCGCTGGCGATGAGCTGCACCCGCGTGGCCCGGTCGGCCCGGGACACCAGCCGAGGCAGCACGATCCCGGCCACCACGACCTCGACCAGCACCACCGCCGCGGCGGTGACCAGCACGTAGGAGGCGGTCATCTTGGCCTGCAGACCCCATCGTCCCCGCATCCGATCCCCCTGTCCCTCCCCGCCCATCTTCCACCATCGCCAGCGCTTCCGAGCCGGGCTGCGGGTCAGACGCTGCGCAGCGCCTCGGTCGGCGTCAGCCGCGCGGCGCGCAGCGCCGGGTACAGCCCGGCGACCACCCCGACTGCCAGCGCCGCGGCCAGGCCGCCCCAGATGGCCACGGCCGGGACCTGCACCACCCACTGCTGCCGGTCGGCCACGGCGATGGTGATCGCGGCGCCGATCGCCGTGCCGCTTGTGCCGCCCAGGGTGGCCAGCAGCAGCGACTCCACCACAAACTGCGCGGCGACGTGGCCGCGGGTGGCGCCAAGCGCGCGGCGCAGGCCGATCTCGCTGCGGCGCTCCAGCACCCCGATCACCATCACGTTGGCGATGCCGATCCCGCCCACCAGCAGCGCGACCGCGCCCAACCCCAAGAACAGCCCGGTGGTGGCGCTCTTTGCGGCCACCCGCGCGGTCAGCGCGTCCGAGGGGCGGCTGGCCTGCACCTGCTCGGGATGCTCCGGGTCGGCCGTCGGAGCGAGCAGGCCGGCCACCGTGGTGGTCTTGTCGGTGTCGGTGCGCACGAAGATGCGGCTGGGATGGCCGTCGTAGCCGAGCAGCTGGCGTGCCACCGGGAAGCCGACCAGCGCCGAGCGGTCCACCTCCGGCGCGAGCGGCATGGGGTCCAGGATGCCGACCACGGCGAACCAGCGGCCCCCCAGCCACACGCGGGTGAGCTGCTCCAGCCGGGCGATCCCCAGGGTCGTGGCGGCCTGGTAGCCCAGCACGACGGCCGGGTAGCGGGCGGTGGCCGGGTTGAGGAAGGCGCCGTGGCGCAGCTGGCCATCGAGGGTGCCGAGCAGGGTCGGGTCGCAGGCGCGCACCGCCAGCGCGCCGGTCTGGCCAGGGGGGATCTTGTCGGTGCGGTAGACGTTGATGTCCTGCAGCTGGGCGGTCGGGGCGACCCGGTGGACCCCGTCGATGCGACCCAGCATGCCGCTGGCCCGGGTGGGCAGCTCGGCCTCCTGGCCCTGGAGCGATTGGCCGTTGGTGACGGTGAGCAGGTTGGTGCCGAGCCGGTCGATCCGGGCCAGCAGGTCCGCCTGGCTGGAGCGGGTGATGCCAAGCACCGAAACGATCGCGGCGATGCCGATCGCGATGCCAAGCGCTGACAGCCCGGCCCGCAGTGGTCGGGCGCGCAGGCCCACGGTGCCGACCGGCAGCAGGTCGGCCGGCCGCAACCGCGACCTGGGAGTCGCCGGGGACGCGCTACGCACGCGGCCCATGGGCACCGCCTTTAGATCCGGAGTCGGCCACGACGTGCCCGTCGCGCAACTGGACCTCGCGGGTCATGGCGGCGGCGACCAGGGGGTCGTGGGTGACCACCACCAGGGTGACGCCCTGCCGGTTGAGCTGCTGCAGCAGCGCCACCACCGAGCCGGTGGCGGCCGAGTCGAGGTTGCCGGTGGGCTCGTCGGCCAACACCACCTGCGGCTGGCCGGCCAGCGCCCGGGCGATCGCCACCCGCTGGCGCTCCCCACCCGACAGCGCGGTGGGGCGCTGGCCCAGCCGGTCGCCGAGCCCGACCCGCTCCAGCGCCAGGCGTGCCAGCCGCCGCCGCTCGGCGCCGCGCAGGCCACGGTACAGCAGACCGGTGGCGACATTGTCCAGCGCACTGGAGTGCTCCAGCAGGAAGAACTGCTGGAAGACCACGCCGAGGCGATGGGCGCGCAGGCCCGCAAGCCGCCCGTCCGACAGCGCCCCAAGCGCCTGGCCGGCCAACCGCACCACCCCGCTGGTGGGCCGGTCCAGCGCCGCCATCAGGTGCAGCAGGGTGGTCTTGCCGGACCCCGACGGCCCTACCACCGCGACCAGTTCCCCGTGGGTGATGGTAAGGGTGACGCCGCGCACCGGTTCCACCGGCGGGCTACCCGGATAGGCCTTGCGAACCCGGTCGAGCTCCAGGACCGGCGTGGCCGCCGCCGCGAACGTGGCCGGCGATGCTGCTGCGGTGGCGGTCATGGGGCCGGCACCTCCACCCTGGCGCCCTCGGCCAGTCCGGCGCCTGCGACCTCCACCAGCCCGGCGGTGTCATCAAACAGCCCCGTGCGCACCACGATCCGGCGGTGGGTCGCGCCCTCGACCAGCTCGACGGCGTACCCGCCCCCTGGCTGGGCCAGCAGCGCGCTGATCGGCACCGCCAGCACCCCCTTGTCCGACTGGGTGGTGATGGCGACCTGCACCGGCGCCTGGTCCAGATGGGCCGCCGTCCGCGGGTCGGCCAGCCCGACCGTCACCGGGACGGTCGCCTGCCCGGCGCCGCTGTCGTTGCCGCCCTGGCCCTGGCCGCTCTGGTCCTGGCCGCCCTGGCCGTTGCCGCTGCCGGGCTGCACGGCCACGCGGCCCACGGTGGTCACCGTGCCGGGGGTGGTCGCCCCGTCGGGCAGCGTGACCAGCACCCGGTCACCGCGGCGCACCAGCTGCTGCATGGCCGGGTCCAACGCAACCTTGACCACCGGCCGCGTGGAGGTCGCCGTCAGGATCGCCGTGCCCGCCGGAAGCGGCGCCCCCACGGTCGCGGTCACCGTGGCGACCCGGATCGGGCCGGGCCAAAACACCACCTGCCCCAGCGCCACCACGCCGGTCCGCGCCCGGCCGCTGGCCTGCTGCCAGCGCTTGACCGCCGCCGCTGTCGCCCGGCTGTAGTGGCGGTCCACGGTGATGGCCCGGTCGGGGTCGAAGCCCAACGCCACCAGGTTGGCCTCCAGCTGCCGCACGTCCGGCCCGTCGGTCATGCCGAGCTGGAAGGCCCGCCACGCTGGCCTGGTGCCATACCACAGCGGCACCGGGTGGCCGTCCACCTCATACAGCGCCTGCCCATGGCCAACGACCGCGCCCACGGCGGGCACGCGGGTGAGGATGCCACCCTGAGGCTGGCCGCCCGCGCCTGACGACCCGCTGGCACCCGCCGACCCTCCCGCCGACTGGCCGACCATTGTGAAGCTGTCGCCGTAGCCGAGCGTGCCCGCCACCTGCTGGCGCTCGACCACGTCGGTGCGGGTCACCGCGGCCGTGCCGGTTGGCACCTCGACGGTGGCCGTGGCCGCCGCCGAGCGGCCCAGCAGGCCGCCGCGGGCCACCGCCCAGCCGCCACCTGCCACAAGCACCAGCACCAGCACGCCGGCCAGCAGCCCGGCGCGGACCCGCCGGCGGGAGGAGGCAACCTCAGCCACTGAACTCGATCCCCCTCGGGTTCGGGTTGAGCTGCCTGCAGGCCCGCATGGCCCTGATCATCGGGGGGGTCTTGCCCTCCCTGAGGGTGCCGGTGAGCGGAAAGGTGCCGTCGGCCTTGGGGTCGGGAAAATCCGCCATGCCGTGCTCGCGCATGCAGCGGGCGAACCGCAACAGCGCCTGGATGTCGGCTGGCGGCCGCTCCGTATCGCCGCGCGCCGAGGCCGGCAGCCGGTCGTAGATCGACTGGCAGGCCCGCCGGGCGCTCTGCGGCGGGTCCGGGGTGCCGCTGGGGAAGTGCGCCTGGCCGTTGCTGTCGATCTGCGGGTCGGGCAGGTTGGGCATGCCGTTGGCGCGCGCGCAAGCCACGAGCTGGCGCCACACCGCAACGACGTCCTGCTGCCCGGTCGTCGTGGTGGTCGCCGCCTGGGAACCGCCCGGCGCCGAGCACCCGGCCAGCCCGGCCAGCAGCAGCACCACCCCCAGCCCAACAAGGACGGCACCCCTACCGCCGACCAACCTGCCCATGGCGCCTCCTTCAGCTCGTTGGCGGTCCGCGAACGCCCAGCGCCACAGACCTCTGCCAACCGCAAGGCTCCCAAGCCGCCGCCGCCAGCACATCACCGCCGGGTGGCAACCCCGATTCCCCCTTAGGGGGATGGCGGCTCCCCCTTCCGAGGAGGCCGAGCGGCAATACCCTGGGCACGGTCCGGGCCGGGGGCGTCACGAAACTGCTGATCGGCCGACGGAGAGTGCCTGGTTGTCGACGCGGCAGATCGCACCGCCATCACAACGGTGTGCACCGCACCATCGCGCAGGTGATCAGCCCCTACACCCAGACCGGCACGGTCGATTCCACCTTCTACTCGACGCCCACGGGAGCCGCCGGCCGCGACGCCGACGGCTGACCCGTCCACCTGACGCTGGTCCCGGGTCTTCCCGGCCCGGGACCAGCAGCAGGGCTGCTTCGCCGCAAAGTTCACCGGAACTTCGCCGGTCGCCCTTGAACGCAGCAACTCGGTCGTTTAGGTTCACTCCCAACCGAGTCGGAAAAGAGGGGTCGAATGCGCCGGGTCATGATCTGCGCCGCCCTGGTGGCGCTGGCGTTGACGGCTGTGATCACCAGCCCGGCCGGCGCGGCCGGTCGTGGGGGTGGGCTGTCCAGCGTCCAGCACTTGGTGGTGATCTACGAGGAGAACCACAGCTTCGACAACCTCTACGGCCTGTGGCCCGGGGTCGACGGCCTCGCCGCGCCCGCCTCGGCTACGCCCAACCAGACCCAGGTCGACCAGGCGGGAACGGCGTACACGTGCCTGGCGCAGAACGATTCGCAGCTCACCTCGCCGCCGCTGCCCGCCACCTGCAGCGACCCTCGCGGCTTCAGCAGCGCGTTCCGAAACCAGGTCTTCCCGATCGACAACTACGTCCCGCTCGACCAGCCCACCAGGGACCTGGTGCACCGCTACTACCAGCAGCAGTACCAGATCGACGGCGGCAGGATGGACCGCCTCACCACCGGCAGCGACGCCATCGGCCTCACCCAGGGCTACTACCAGACCACCAACCTGCCCGTCTACCAGTACCTCACCGGCCCGGACGCGCCGCCCTCGGTGGTGGCCGACCACTTCTTCCACGCCGCGTTCGGAGGGTCGTACCTCAACCACATGTGGCTGGTGGCCGCGCAGACACCGGTGTTCGCTGGTGCCGCCAACGACGGCTCCAGCAACGACCTGCACTCGGTCGTCGACACCAACGGCATGCCGACCAGCTACCCGCTGTACGCCTCGCCGCTGGGATCGGCGGCCAAGGACGCCGCGCTCACCGCATCCTGCACCCCGCCGGCCGGCCGGCCCTCCACGCCGCCAGGGGTGGTCTGCGGCGACTGGGCGGTGAACACCATCCAGCCCCAATCCCAGCCCTACTCGCCCACCTCCAACCCGTCGCAGCGCCTGCCGAAGCTGCACGCACCCAACATCGGCGACGAGCTCACCGCCAAGGGCGTGAGCTGGACGTGGTATGCCGGCGGTTGGGACAACGCCGCCGGGATCACCAGCGGGCCGGGATGGACCAACGGCACCACCCCCGGCACCTGCACCGACCCCAACCACAACCCGGCCGACACCTACCCCTACTGCGCCGACAGGCTCTTCCAGTACCACCACCAACCCTTCAACTACTACGCCAACTACGCCGAGTCCTCACCAGGCCGAGCCCACCTGCAGGACGAGACGGACTTCCGCGACCAAGCCGCCGCCGGCACCCTGCCCGCGGTGTCGTTCGTCAAGCCCCTGGGCCCAGACAACGAACATCCTGGCTACACTGACGTCGCCTCCGGTGACCAGCACCTGGTCGAGCTCATCAAGGCGATCAAGGCGAGCCCGGACTGGCCCACCACGGCCATCGTGGTCACCTACGACGAGCACGGCGGGTTCTGGGACCACGTCCCGCCGCCCAGCGCGCCCGGCGTCAGCGACCAGTGGGGCCCCGGGGAGCGAGTCCCAACCCTGATCATCTCGCCGCTGCTGACCAAGACCGGCGTGACCCACGTCAGCTACGACACCACCTCGATCCTGGCAACCATCGAGCGCCGCTGGGGCGTCGCCGCCCTCGCCACCCGAGACGCCGCCGTCGACGACTTCACGGGGCTGTTCGCCGGCCGCAGCCGCTGAGCCGCCACCACGCCAACAGCCACGATCCGGCGGACGCGACCGCAGGCCCGAACGTCGAGGCCGTGCTCCGCTTGACGTCGATGGCCCGGCCGTGAAGCGGTACTCCAACCGCCAGGCCCGTGCCCCTGGGGCTTGATTCGCTCTCCGTCTGGACATACCGTCGAAGTAGGCTCGAGCGGAATCGGACAAAGCGGAATCGGACAAAGGGGAGGCACATGCTCACCCGTGAGCGCATGATCGTGCGAGAGGGGGCCCAGTACTGGTGGGTCTTCCTGGTGTCCGGGATCGTGTGGCTGCTGATCGCATGGCTGGTGCTGCGCCTGAACGAGCGGTCGATCACGACCGTCGGGGTGCTGATCGGAGTGGTGTTCCTCCTCGCGGGGATCAACGAGGCGGGCCTGGCCGCCCTGGTGCCCGGAGGCTGGAAGGTCTGGCACTACATCATGTCGGTCCTCTTCGTCCTAGCTGCGCTGTGGGGCTTCATCCGGCCGGTCAACACCTTCTTCGCGCTCGCCTCCGTCCTCGGGCTGATCCTGATCTTCTACGGCACCTTCGAGATCGTCCAAGGAGTGGCCTCGCGTTCGGTGAACCCCTACTGGTGGGTCAACCTGATCACGGGGATCCTGCTGGTTCTGCTGGCGTTCTGGGTGTCCGGGTCCGACCGGGTGTATGCCCTGGCCCAGAGGACATTCTTGATCCTGTTCTGGGTGGGCTTCTTCGCGCTGTTCAGGGGCTTCACGCAGATCATGCTGGCGTTCGGAGTCCGCCACGCGGAAACGGAGGCCGCGGCCGCTGATGCTGCGGGCCCGCGCTGAGCGTGCGCCATTCTCGGTCGGCTGCCTGGGTGGGGTCGTGCACTCGGCCGGCCTCCTGGCCAAGAACGCACACTTCCGACCGCGAGGCTGCGTCGCGTGACGGTAGCCAAGCGCGTGTCTTGGTTCGTAGAGCCTGGTAGCTGTGTTCGCACCGCTTTCCCTGAGGGGGGACCACGATGACCAGTGAAGGCACCGGTGCCCAGACGATCACCGAGCACGAGCTGGAGCAGTGCCAGCGCGCGAACCAGACGGGGCGCCAGCCGGTGGTGTTCGTCCATGGCCTGTGGCTGCTGCCCAGCAGCTGGGACCGCTGGGCGGCGCTGTTCGAGGACAACGGCTACACGACGCTGACACCGGGATGGCCGGACGACCCCGACACCGTCGAGGAGGCCAAGGCCCATCCCGAGGTGCCGGCAAGTCGATCGGCCAGGTCGCCGACCACTTCGAGACGATCGTCCGCGGGCTGGCCAGGAAGCCGGCGATCATCGGCCACTCCTTCGGCGGGCTGCTGACCCAGATCCTGGCCGGGCGGGGCCTGGCGGCGGTGTCGGTGGCGATCGACCCGGCGCCGTTCCGTGGGGTGCTGCCGCTGCCGATCTCGGCGTTGAGGTCGGCCTCGCCGGTGTTGGGCAACCCGGCCAACCGCAACCGCGCGGTGCCGTTGACCTTTGAGCAGTTCCGGTACGGCTTCGCCAATGCGGTCGGTGAGGAGGAGGCCAGGCAGCTGTATGCGGCCTATTCGGTGCCGACCTCGGGGAAGCCGCTGTTCCAGGCCGAAGCGACGACGGCAGCGTCCAACCCGGTCAGCGATCACCCGTTCGGGCCAGACGCAGCCACGATCCTTGCCACCGAGCATTGGAGCTTACTCGGGTCGCGGTCGCTGCTCTGGAACGAGGCGATGAGCCGGACGACGATCTTCCTGAGCGTGCTGTCGGCCGCGATCGTCGCGCTGGCGTTGCTGGCCAACGCGACCGGCTTCGGACCGCGGACCACCACGTTCGCGCTGGTGCTGTTACCGGTCGTGCTCTTCCTCGGCATCGCCACCCACATCCGCGTGGTGGAGATCAACCGAGCGGAGGTCGAGCTACTGTCCTTCCTCTACCTCATGACGCGCTGACTCATCGGCATACTGCTTGGATACTCCCGCAGCGAGCAGGCCAAGGATGTCGAGATCGCGGTCCTACGCCACCAGCTCGACGTGCTGCGCCGTCAGGTAAAGCGACCCGAGCTCCGACCCGCCGACCGTGCGGATCGTCTCGGGGGCTTGGTTTG
>WNGM01001301.1_pt2 | contig 32981 bp, 33 predicted proteins | sample 5400571 | NCBI WGS metagenome assembly WNGM01 (sample SAMN13153378, study PRJNA577476) | soil metagenome | isolation source: 100 cm soil or saprolite under Garry oak tree replicate 2 | place: USA:California | collected 2016-06-15 | reverse complement strand
CCTTGTTCTTGAGATATTCCAGGAGCCCCCGCCGCTTCCCGATCAGCATCAGCAGGCCCCGGCGCGAGTGATGGTCCTTCGCGTGGGTCTTGAAGTGCTCGGTCAGTCCGTTGACCCGCTCGGTCAAAAGCGCGATCTGGACCTCGGGCGAGCCGGTGTCGCCCTCATGGGTCTTGAACTGCTCGATCAAGCTCTTCTTGCGGTCGACAGTTAGCGGCATCGGGCCCTCCAATCGCCTCGTCCCAGAGATCCACTCCCCAGGGCGGGTTCCAAAAAACCTTTGTATCGTCTACAGATAGGCGACACTTTATCACGGAGGGCCCGGGAAGTAAAGGAATCGGGTCAGAGACGCCGGCGAGCCGTCTCCACGTCGGCCGCGATCTGGGCGCGCAGGGCATCGACGCTCGGAAAGCGCCGTTCCTCCCTCACCCGCGAGACGAAGACCAGGCGAACGGTCTGACCATAAAGGTCGCCCGAGAAATCGAGCAGATAAGCTTCGACGGCTAATGTCTTCTCTTCAAAGGTCGGCCGCACCCCGATGTTGACGACCGCCCGCCGGCTCTGGCCCGCCACCTCTGCCGTACACGCGTAGACACCGGCGGCCACGAGGACGGGACGCTCCGGCGCGATGTTGGCGGTCGGAAAGCCCAGCGTGCGCCCGCGGCCCGCGCCGGCCACCACCTTGCCCGGCAGCGTGTAGGGGCGGCCGAGCATTCGTGCGGCCGCCTCGAGGTCGCCGCGACCGAGCGCCGCGCGAATCGCCGTCGAGGACACCGGCGCGCCATCGACCATCAACGGCTCGACAACGTCCACGCTGAAACCGAGCCGCCCCCCCAGGTCGCGGAGCAGATCGGCGTCGCCACGCGCGCCACGGCCGAACCGGTGGTTGAAGCCGACGACGACCTGGCGCGCGGCGAGCCGGTCCACGAGGACGTCCTTCACGAACGCCTCCGGCTCGACGGCGGCCAGCTCGCGCGTGAAGTCGAGGACGACGGTGCCGTCCACGCCGCAGGCGGCGACGAGCTCGAGCCGCTCGTCGAGCGTCGTGATCAGCTGCGGCGCGCGGTCGGGCTGGAGCACCTCGAAGGGATGTGGCTCGAAGGTACACGCCAGCGCCGTCGAGCCGGTGGCGCGCGCGTGAGCGACGGCCGCGCCGAGGATGACGCGATGGCCGAGATGGACGCCGTCGAAGACGCCGAGGGCGACCGCGCTCGGGCGGCGCTCAGGCGCGACGGACGGAAGGCCCCGGACGATCCGCATGCACCATTCTCACCGGCCGTATGCTGCGGCCGGTCGTCTCCACTTCGCCCACGCCCAGCAGGGCGCCCGTCGCGTCGTACACGCGCGCGTGCGTCCCCGCCGCCACCGGCGCCGCCACGTCCGCCGCCTGGCCGTGGACGAAGCGCCGTGCGCCGCCGGCATCGAGCCGCGCCGCCGGCAGGTGGGCGAGCCCCGCGTCCAGCGGGAGCAGGCGCGCCCAGAGGACGGCCGCCGGCGCGTCCTCGAGCTCGCTCCACGCGACGGCGTCGGTCAGCGCGAAGGGACCGACGCGCGTGCGCACGAGGCCCTCGACGGCGCCGCCACAGCCGAGCGCGCTGCCGAGCTCGGCGGCGAGCACGCGCACGTAGGTCCCCTTGCCGCACACGATGCGCAGCGTGGCGCTCGTCGCCCCGACCGCCTGGACCTCGATCACGGTCACCACGACGGCGCGCGGCGTGCGCTCGACCTCCACGCCCTCGCGGGCCAGCTCGTACAGCCGCCGGCCCTCGTGGTGGACCGCCGAGTACATCGGCGGCACCTGCGTGATGCGGCCGACGAAGCCGCGGCACGCCGCCTCCAGCCGCTCGCGCGTGAGCCCGGTCACCGCCGTCTCGGAGAGCACGCGGCCGGTGAGATCGTGCGTGTCGGTGGTGACGCCGAAGCGGACGGTCGTGACGTACTCCTTGTCCTGGTCCATCAGATAGGGCGTGAGCTTGGTGGCCTCGCCGACGAGCAGCGGCAGGACGCCGGTGGCCGGCGGGTCGAGGGTACCGGCGTGGCCGATGCGCCGCACGCCGAGCCGCTTGCGCGCGAGCGCGACGGCGTCGAACGACGTCGCGCCGGCGGTCTTGTCGATGACGAGGATCCCCGACGAGGGCGAGGTCATCGGGGCGCGGCGAGGGCCGCGCTGACGGCGTCGAGGACCCGGCGGGTGACCGCGTCGAGCGGGCCGCTGATCGTGCAGCCGGCGGCGTTGGCGTGGCCGCCGCCGCCGAAGCCCCCGGCGATGCGGTTGACGTCGACCTCGCCCTTGGCGCGCAGGCTCACCTTCACCCGGCCGCCCCCGAGCTCGCGCAGGAGACAGGCGACCTTCACGCTGCCGATCGAGCGTGGGTAGTTCACCAGCTCCTCGGACTCGATGAACCGCTCCGGCACGGCGCCCGCGGGCAGGGCCAGCCATGCCACGCGGCCGTCGTCGCTCACGTGCACGCGGGCGAGCGACTCCCCGAGCATGCGCAGGGCGTCGGGCGCGCGGCGCTCGTAGAGCGCCGCGGACACGACGTCGGGCCGGGCGCCGGCGGCCGTGAGCGCGGCGGCGATCCGGAACGTCTCGGGCGTCACGTTGGAATAGCGGAACGAGCCCGTGTCGGTGTGGACGGCCGTGAAGAGGTTGGTCGCGATCGAGGGCGTGAGCGGCGCGCCCAGCGCCGTGAGCAGGCGATAGACCATCTCGCCGGTGGCGGCGGCGCCCACGTCGATCCAGTTCACGGTGCCGTAGCGGCGGTTGTCGGGATGATGGTCGATGTTGACGACGACGGGCGCCGCGCGCTTCGCCGCGTCGATGAGCCCCTCGGTGCGGTCGGGGTTCGGGCAGTCGGTGAGCACCGCCACGTCGAAGGCGCCCTCGAGCGTCTTGAGCACCTCGTAGCGCTCGACGCCCGGCAGAAACGACAGCGCCCCGGGCGCCGGGTGCGGCCCGCCGGCGACGACCGACCACCGCCGCGCCTGCAGTGCCTCGCCGATCGCGAGCAGCGTCCCCAGCACGTCGGCGTCGGGATGGACGTGGCCGAGCATCAGCGCCCGCCCCGGGGCGCGGTCGAGGGCGGCGACGACGTCGGCCGGCACACGGGGGGCGTCGCTCACGAGGTCTCCGCTCACGAGCCGGGCGCCCGCACCTGCTTGAGGAGGGACTGAATGCGCGCGGCGTGCTCGAGCGAGTGGTCGGGACGGAAGTCGAGCTCCGGGGTGACGCGCAGCTCGAGATGCTGGCGCAGCCAGTTGCGTACGAAGCCCCGCGCGCTCTCCAGCGCCGCCATCGAGCCCTTCCACTGGGCGTCGTCACCCAGCACGGAGACGAAGATCTTGGCGGAGCGCAGGTCTTTCGACGTCTCGACCTCGGTCACCGTCACGAAGCCCAGCCGCGGGTCCTTCAGCTCGCGCTGCAGCAGCATCGAGACTTCTTCCTTGATGAGCTGGTTCACGCGGTCGAGTCGCTTGCCCTGCATCAGAGTATCTCCACGGTCGTATCGAGCACCATCCCCTGGATGTGGTCCTCGATGAAGTCCATCGCCTTGGACACCACCTCGTTGGCGTGACGGGCGTCGGAGGAGACGTAGGCGAGCGCGAGGGTCGCCCGCTGCCACATGTCTTGGTGGTCCACCTCCGCCACCGAGACCTCGAAGCGGGCGCGCACCCGCTCCTTCAGACCCTTCAGCACGTGGCGCTTGCCCTTGAGCGAGTCCACGTCCGGCAGGTGCAGCTCCATCATCCCCAGCGCGACGCGCGCGGCGCTCACGAGCCCTCCCGCCGCCGCGTTACAGCGTGCGGGCGACCTCTTCGGTCGAGAACACTTCGAGCACGTCGCCCGGCAGGATCCCGGGGACGGCGTCGACGCCGATGCCGCACTCCTGACCGTTCGGCACCTCGCGCACGTCGTCCTTGAAGCGCTTGAGCGAGGTGACCGTCCCCGTGCCGAAGATCGAGTCGCCGCGGCGCACGCGCACCTTGGCGCCCCGCACGATCTTGCCCTCGGCCACGTAGGAGCCCGCGATCGGCCCCAGCTTGGAGATGACGAAGATCTGTCGCACCTCCGCGCGGCCGACGATCGTCTCGCGGATCTCCGGCGCGAGCATGCCGGCCAGGGCCGCCTTGAGGTCGTTGATCGCCTCGTAGATGACGTTGTAGGCGCGCAGGTCGACGCCGTTGGCCTGCGCCTGCTGGCTCGCCTTGGGCTCCGCCTTCACGTTGAAGCCGAGCACGATGGCGCCCGAGGCCGAGGCCAGCATGACGTCGCTCTCGTTGATGGCGCCGACCGAGGAGTGGATGACCTTCAGCTTCACCTCCTCGGTCGAGAGCTGCTCGAGCGATTGCGCCAGCGCCTCCACCGAGCCCTGCACGTCCGCCTTGAGGATGAGCCGCAGCTCCTTGACCTCGCCGGTCTGGATCTGCTTCTGCAGGCCTTCCAGCGTGATGCGGGTGGAGGCCTTGCCCGCGCCCTTGGCCCGGTCGGCGCGCATGGTCGCGATCTGCCGCGCCTTGCGCTCGTCGGAGACGCCGACGAGAACGTCGCCCGCCGACGGCACGCCGCTGAGGCCGTGGATTTCGACGGGGTCGGAGGGCCCCGCCGCCGTCGTCTTCTTCCCGGTGGGATCGAGGAGCGCACGGACGCGTCCGGAGTGCGCGCCGACCACGACGGCGTCGCCCTCCCTCAGGGTGCCGTTCTGGATGAGCACGGTGGCCACGGGGCCGCGGCCGCGGTCGAGCCGGCTCTCGATGATCACGCCCTTGGCGGCGCGGTTGGGATTGGCCTTCAGCTCGAGGATCTCGGACTGCAGCGCGGTCATCTCTAGCAGCTGCTCGATGCCCGTGCCCTTCTTGGCCGAGGTCGGCACGAAGATCGTCTGGCCCCCCCAGTCCTCGGGCACCAGCTCGAGGTTGGCCAGCTCGCGCTTGACGCGGTCGGGATCCGCCTCGGGCTTGTCGACCTTGTTGATGGCCACGATGATCGGCACGTTGGCCGCGCGGGCGTGGTTGATGGCCTCCTGCGTCTGCGGCATCACGCCGTCGTCGGCGGCGACGACGAGGATGACGATGTCGGTCGCCTGGGCGCCGCGCGCGCGCATGGCCGTGAACGCCTCGTGGCCCGGCGTGTCCAGGAACGTGACCTTGCCGTGGCCGGTCATGACCTGGTAGGCGCCGATGTGCTGCGTGATGCCGCCAAACTCCTTCTCCGCCACCTTCGACTTGCGGATGGCGTCGAGGAGCGACGTCTTGCCGTGGTCGACGTGGCCCATGACGGTGACGACGGGCGGCCGGAGCGCCTGGGTGCCGGTGTCCGCGTCCTCCTCCTCGAGGACGTCGCCTTCCACCGAGCGGATCTCGACGTCGAAGCCGAACTTGTCGGCGACGAGCTTGGCCTCGGTCGGATCGAGCAGGTCGTTGACCATCCGCATGACGCCCAGCTCGAGCAGGCCCTTGATGACCTCGCCCGACTTGCGCCGCATCTTCTCGGCCAGCTCGGCCACCGTGACCGACTCCGGCACGCGGATGAGCTCGCGGCGGACCTCGGCGGGCGGGGCCGGCGGCGCCTCGACGGCGTCCGGCGTGGTGACGCGCGCGGCGGGAGCTTCCGCCGCGGGCCTCGCCGGCGCGGGGGGCGCGCCGGCGGCGGGCGCCGCGGGACGCGGCGCTGCCGGACGCGGCGGCGCGGGCAGCCCCGCCGGACGCGCCGCGGCTGACGCGACGGCCGCGAGGGCGGCGGCGGCGCCGGACGCTCCAGCGGCCGGAAGGGTACGATCTTCGGCTCCGGCTTGGGCGGCGCGGCGGGTCCCGCGGCTGCAGCGGCCGGCTTCACCGGCTCCGCCACCGGCGGCGGCGTCACGGGGGCCACGCGGGAGGGCTCCGGCGCGATCTCCGGCTGCTTGGCGACGATGGCCGGCGGCTCGCCGGTGATCTCGACGGGCTTCGGCTTGACGATCGTCGCGGCCGGCTTGACCGCGGCGGCGACCTCTTCGGCCGCGTCGGCGGGCTTGGCCTTCTTCGCGCGCGGCTTCTTCGCCACGATCTCGGCGCCGTCGACGACGGCGCCGTCTTCCTTCGGCGCCTTCGGCTTCGCGACGCGCTTGGGCTTGACCGGCTCCTCGGGGAGCTCACGTCCCTTGCCCAGCTTGGTGCGCAGCTCGTTGGCGAGCTTCGCGTCGAGGGGAGTCATGGCGCGCACGCCCTTGTGGCCCATCTCCTCGGCCGCCAGCATCAAATCCTTGCTCGTGACGCCGAGCTCCTTCGCCAGCTCGATGACTTTCACCTTGGTCGCTGCCACAGTCCCCTCACCTCCCCGAAACCACGGTTTCGATCAACTCCGTCTTCGCTTCGCTCGGCCCGCGGAACGCGTGCGCCAGGCGCGCGGGCTTCAGCGCGCGCTCCTGGCACTCCGGATCGCGACAGACGTACGCCCCGCGCCCCGGCGCGGTGCCGTCGAAGCTCACGCGGCCGTCGGCCCCGCGCACCAGCCGCAGCATCGCCCCCTTGGGCCGCCGGCGGCGGCAGCCCAGGCACGTACGGATCGGCTCGGCCCCCTTCGTCGTCACGCCGTCGCGGGCGGGTGCTCCGGCTCCGCCACCGCGCCGTCGTCCTCCTGCGTGTCCTTCGGTTCGCGCTCCGCCACCCACGCCTCGGCGGCGGCGAGAATCGCGTCGGCGGCGGCGCCGACGGCCGGCAGCTGCGCGAGCCGCTCGCGCCCGGCTGCCACCACAGCGCGCGGCGAGACGAGCCCCGTTTCGACGAGCGCCTGGAATGCCTCCGGCGTCACGCCGGGGAGGGTGGACAGCGCCGCGCGCGCCGCCTCGGCGTGCTCCGCCTCGGCGCGCTCGGCCTCGACCTCGCCCTCGCTCTTGATGTCGATGCGCATGCCGGTGAGCTTGGCCGCCAGCCGCGCGTTTTGCCCCTTCTTGCCGATGGCGAGCGAGAGCTGGTTGTCGGGCACGACTACCAGCGCCGCCATGTGTGTCTCACCGTGGGCCTCGCCGCCCTCGGCCGGCTCCTCGGCGATGGTCACCGACGACACCTTCGCGGGCGACAGCGCGCGCGCCACGAACGAGGCCGGGTCGTTCGACCACTCGATGATGTCGATCTTCTCGCCGCGCAGCTCGCGGCTGATGACCTGGATGCGCGTGCCGCGCAGGCCCACGCAGGCGCCGATGGGGTCCACGTCGCGCTTGGTGGAGGCCACCGCGACCTTGGCGCGCTCGCCGCCCTCGCGCGCCGTCGCCTTGACGACGACGATCCCCTCCTGGATCTCGGGGATCTCCGTCTCGAAGAGCCGCGCGAGGTAGCCCGGGTGTGTGCGCGAGAGCGAGATCTGCGGGCCCTTGGCCGTGCGCCGCACCTCGAGCACGTAGGCGCGCACGCGGTCGCCCGGGTTGTAGCGCTCCCCGGGGATCTGCTCGCGCTCGGGCAGGATCGCCTCCGCCTTGCCGACCTCCAGGATCACGTTGCGCTTCTCGATCCGGTGCACGACGCCGCGGAGGATCTGGCCTTCCTTGCCGACGAACTCCGAGTAGATGCCCTCGCGCTCGGCGTCGCGGACCTTCTGGAGGATGACCTGCTTGGCGGTCTGGGCCGCGATGCGGCCGAGGTCCTGCAGCGGTCGGTCTTGCAGCAGCTCCAGCTCGACGCCGAGCTCGGCCGCGGGATTGAGCGCCTTGGCGTCAGCCAGCGCGATCTGCGTCTCCGGGTCGGTGACGTCCTCGACCACCTGCTTGCGCTGGTAGATGCGGAAGTCGCCCGTCTTGCGGTCGATGTGGATGCGGACGTTGTCGGCCGGCCCCAGGCTCTTGCGGGATGCCGACAACAGGGCAGTCTCCAGCGCCTCGAAGAGGACCTCTTTGTCGATCCCCTTCTCGCGTCCGAGCTGCTCGATGACCATGATCGCCTGGCCTTCGTGACGCTGGCCCGATCCAGCCTGGCCTCCGTGCCGCCGTCCTGTTCGAGGACGATCTGCCCGCCGTCGAGACCGAGCAGTCGGCCCCGCACTTCCTGTCCGCCGGCCAGCCAGCAGCACACACGCTTGCCGACCGCCCAGCGAAATTCTCGATCCGTTCGGAGCTGGCGATCCAGCCCCGGCGACGAAACCTCGAGATCGTACGCCTCCTCGATCAACGCCGACGCGTCGAGCACGTCGCCGACCTCGCGGCTCAGCCGCTGGCAGTCGTCGATGCCGACGCCCCCCGGCTTGTCCACGAACAAGCGCAGCACGCCCCGGGGCCGGCGCGGCCGCCACTCCAGGTCGACGAGCATCAACCCGTGATCGCGGAGCACGGGCTGCACGACTCCCTCGATCTCGAGCTGCCTCTCGTCGTCCTGCATCACCGATCACTCGAAAGTAAAAAAGTGGGCAACGCCCACTTTTTCAGGACTTTAGCACGGGGGGGCGGCGGAGGCAAGTTTGCCCCCACCGATCGGCGGGCGGCCGAGGGCGTCGTCGTCAGCGCGCGAGCGCGCGAATCGCCTCGACGACGGCGCCCGGAGCGACGCGCTCCTCGCGGCGAGGCGCCCGGCGCTCCTTGACCTCGACCACGCCCTCCTTTGCGAGCGCGTTGCCGACGGTCACGCGGACGGGGACGCCGAGCAGGTCGGCGTCCTTGAACTTCACGCCGGGCCGCTCGTCGCGATCGTCCAGCAGCGCCTGCAGCCCGGCCGCCCGGCACGCGGCGTAGATGGACTCGGCGGCCGCGATCTGCGCCTGGTCGCGCAGGCTCACGAGCACGATGTGGACGTCGAAGGGCGCGATCGACGCGGGCCACACGATGCCGTCGGCGTCGGCGCCCTGCTCGATCGCGGTGGCGGCGATGCGGGCGGGCCCGATGCCGTAGGAGCCCATGACGATCGGGCGCTCCTGCCCCGACTCGTCGAGGTACTTCGCGTTCAGCCCCTCGGAGTACTTGGTGCCGAGCTTGAAGATGTTGCCGATCTCGATGACGCGCTCGACCTCGAGCGCCTTGCCGCACTGCCCGCACGCCTCGCCGGCGGCCACCGCGTGGAGATCGACGAAGCGCGCCTGGAAGTCGCGCCCCGGAACGACGCCGCGCAGGTGGAAGCCCTCGCGGTTCGCGCCGACGACGTAGGTCCCCTCGCGGAGCGCCTCGTCGGCCAGGATCGGCACGCGCGCGCCCACCGGCCCCACGGAGCCGACCGGAGCGTTCAAGTGCTGGAGCACCTCCTCCGGATGACCGGGGCGCGCCTCTTCGCCGAGCGCGCGGGCGAGCTTGCGCTCGTGCAGGTTGTGGTCGCCGCGCACCAGCACCAGCACGCGCCCCGCCTTCGGCGCGACGAACAGCAGCGACTTGATCGTGAGCCGCGGATCGATCTTCAGAAACGCCGCCACCTCGGCGATCGTCCTGGCGTTCGGCGTCGCGACCTCTTCGCGCGTCCAGCTCGGAAACACCGGCGCCTCCGGCACGCCGCGCGCGAGCTCGACGTTGGCGGCGTAGCCGCAGCCCCCGCAGATCGCGATCTCGTCCTCGCCCGCCGCGCTCGGCGCCATGAACTCGTGGGCGCCGAGGCCGCCCATCATCCCGGTGTCGGACTGCACGACGCGATATGTCAGGCCGCAGCGGTCGAAGATCTTCCGGTAGGCGGCCTCGTGCGCGGCGTACGAGCGGTCGAGCGCGGCCACGTCGGGGTCGAGCGTGTAGGAGTCCTTCATGACGAACTCGCGCGTGCGCAGCACGCCCGAGCGCGGCCGCGCCTCGTCGCGCTCCTTCGTCTGGATCTGGTACCAGATCTGCGGCAGGTCGCGATACGACCGGATCTCGCGCGCGGCCAGCCACGCGATGACCTCTTCGTGCGTCATGGCCAGGCACATGTCCCGGTCGTTGCGGTCCTTGAGCCGGAACATCTCGGGGCCGATGGCGTCCCAGCGGCCGGAGTCGCGCCAGATCTCCGCGGGATGCAGGACGGGCATGGTCATCTCCTGCCCGCCGATCGCGTTCATCTCCTCGCGGATGATGGCGTTGATGCGATCGAGTACACGCTGGCCGAGGGGCAGCCAGACATAGATGCCCGCGGCGAGCTGACGCACGAGCCCCGCGCGGAGCATCAGCTTGTGGCTGATCGCCTCCGCGTCCGCGGGATCCTCGCGCAGGGTGGGGACGAGCGACTTCGACAGCCGCATCTACTTCGCGTCTTTCGTCTTGTTGGCGCCCTTCACGCCCGGCGCGTAGACGAGCCGCGCGACCGGCTTGCCGCCGAGGATGTGCGACTGCGCGATCTCCTGCAGGTCCTCTTGCTTGACGCCGGCGTACCAGACGTTCTCCGGGTACACGACGATCATCGGCCCATGGCCGCACTGCGAGAAGCAGCCGGCCTTGTTGATCCGGACGTCTCCCTGGCGGCCGGCCTTGACGACCTCGCCACGCAGGTATTTCACGAAGTCCTCGACATTGGCCTTCGTCGGACAGTCGTCGCCGCTGGTGCACACGAACACGTGGACGTCGTATTGGCCCATCAGTCGTCCGCTCCCGCCGTCGCCTTCGCCGCCTTGCGTTCGGCGACGAACTTGTCCACTTCCTCGCGCATGGCGCTCACGATCTCCGCCTCCGGGACCTTCCGGATGACCTCGCCGCCCTTGAAGATGAGCCCGATCCCGCGCCCGCCCGCCACGCCGATGTCCGCCGCGCGCGCCTCGCCGGGGCCGTTGACTTCGCAGTTGTGCAGAGCCGCGCCCGAGACCGCGTACGAGTGGATGCCGTCGACCTCGAGATTATGGACGTGACCGGTGTACTGCACCCGGCGGACTTCGACGACGTCAGCCGTGGCGACGCGGGCACGCTCGACGTTCTCTTCGGGAACCGGATACGCCAGGACCCAGCCAGCCGCGAGGCGGTCGGCACGCACCCACTCCCGCTCGGCCTGAGCGCGCGGAGCGGCGAGAATCGGATGATTCGGGGTCACCCGGAAAGGCGCGAAGCCCACCGGGCGGATCTCGATGAGCTCGCCATCGAACGCGTGGCGCGTCGCCCACAACACTTTTCTGTATTCACCCTCGTGCGTCAGGACCTCCGCGCCCTCGTCGACGCTCTCGATCGGCGTCGCCCCGGCGGGGGTGATCACCGGCTGGCCCTCCGGCACGCACCCCATGACCGCGATGTGGATCTCCTCGTTGAGGCCGCGGAACTCGTCCTCGACCTCCTTCGCGAGCTTGACGAGATCCACGTCGGCGCGGCCGCACGACGGGCACGAGACGAAGGTGAGGCCACCCTTGCGCAGGCCCAGCGCCTTGAGGATGTCGATGCCGACGCGCACCTCCTCGGTCGGATCGGCGGAGAGCGACACGCGGATGGTGTCGCCGATGCCCTGCGAGAGCACGGCGCCGAGGCCGACGGAGGACTTGATGGTCCCCACGCCCGGTGTGCCCGCCTCGGTCACCCCGAGATGGAACGGGTAGTCGACCTGGTCGGCGAGCATCCGGTAGGCCTCGATCATCATCAGCGGGTCGGAGGCCTTGAGCGAGACCTTCATCTCTGGGTAATCGCACTCCTCGAGGATGTGGATGTGGCGGAGGGCCGATTCGACCATTCCTTGAGCCGTGGGTCCGTTGTACTTGTCGAGGAGGTCTTTCTCCAGCGAGCCCGCATTCACGCCGATGCGGATCGGGATCTTGCGATCCTTGGCGAGGCTCACGACCTCCATCACGAACTTCTTGCCACCGATGTTGCCGGGGTTCAGCCGCAGCCCGTCCACGCCCTGCTCCAGCGCGATGAGGGCGAGCTTGTAATTGAAGTGGATGTCGGCCACGAGCGGGATGCGGATCTGGCGCTTGATCTCACCGAGCTTCTCGGCGGCCTCGCGCACGGGCACCGCGCAGCGCACGATGTCGCAGCCGGCGGCCTCCAGCGACCAGATCTCGAGCAGCGTCGCCTGCACGTCCCGCGTGTCGGTCTTGGTCATCGACTGCACGGTGATGGGCGCGCCGCCGCCCACCTTGACGTTGCCGATCTGGATCTGCCGCGTCTTGCGCCGATTGATCATGTCCCCCCGTCCCTATCTGAAGAACTTGAACGCGTCGATCCGCACCAGGTCGTTGTAGAGCGCGTAGACCATGAGCAGCATCAACAGCACGAAGCCGAGCTGCTGGGCCGCCTCCCGCTTCTTGAGCGACAGCGGGCGGCCCAGGATCGCCTCGATCACGAAGAAGAAGAGATGCCCGCCGTCGAGCATCGGCACCGGCAGCAGGTTGAGCACGGCCAGGTTCACGCTGATGAAGGCGGTGAAGATCGCCAGCGGCCCCAGCCCTTCCTTGGCCTGGCGCCCCGCTTCGGTCGCGATCTGGATCGGCCCGCCGATGTTCGACGAGTCGATCTGCCGCGAGACGAGCTTCCAGAGGCCCTTGAGCGTGAGCCCGGTCACGTCCCACGTGCGCACCACGCCGTGCTCGACGGCGTCCACGGGCCCGTAGGGCTCGAAGCGCACCGACTTCGTCGCGATGTGGGCGTCGATCTTGCCGACGGTGGTCTCCTGGCCGGTCGCCGGCGCCTTTTCGGGCACCGCGCGCGGCGTGACCGTGAGCGTCAGCGTCCTGCCGCCGCGCTCCACGGTGATCGGGAACGGCCGCCCGGGCCGCGTGCGGATCACCTCCACGAGGTCCTCGGGCGTGTACACGGGCTGCCCCGCCACCGCCAGCACGACGTCGCCCGGCTGGAGCCCGGCGCGCTGCGCCGGCGAGTCGGCGAGCACCGAGCTGATCTGGGGAATGAGGTGCGGCCCGGCGCCGATGTCCCACACCTCGCGCCGCTCGCCGAAGATGGGATCGATCACCGTCTTGCGACGCGGCGTCACGGTGACCGTCTGCTCGCCGTCGGCGCGCTTCACGCGCGCGGTGACCGGCCGCCCACCGGAGTCGGCAAGCGTGCGCTCGAGGTCCTCCCAGTAGCTGACGCGCCGCCCGTTCACCTCCACCACGGTGTCGCCGCTCCTGATCCCGGCGGCGGCGGCCGGGCTGCCGTCGAGGACGCGGCCGACGACGGCGGGCCACACCGGACGGCCGAAGGTCGCGAACACGACCGCGAAGATGGCCACGGCGAGGATGAAGTTCATGCCGGGGCCGGCGAAGACGATGAGGAATCGCGCCCACAGCGGCTTGAGCGCGAACGCCTTCTTGGGGTCGTAGGGCATCACCTCGCCGCCCTCGATCGGGCTCTCCTCGCCCATCATCTTCACGTACCCGCCCATCGGGATCAGCGACAGGCAGTACTCGGTCTCCCGGCCGCGCCAGCGCAGCAGGACGGGGCCGAAGCCGATCGAGAAGCGCTCGACGCCCACGCCGGTGAGCCGCGCCACGAAGAAGTGACCGAGCTCGTGCACGAGGATCAAGACGCCGATGACGACGATGAACCGCAGCACCATGACGAGAACGTCGACTGTCACTGTCACGACCTGCCTCCGGAGCGCGCGGCGATCCAGTCGCGCACGCGGCGTCGCGTGCGCGCGTCGACCTCGACGCACTCCTCGATGGATCCGAGCTCGGCCGGCGGCTCCGCGGCCAGCGCGCGCTCGATCGATTGCGTGATCTCGGGAAATCCGATGCGGCGCTCGAGGAAGGCGGCCACCGCGAGCTCGTTGGCCGCGTTGAGCACCACGGGCGCCGCGCCGCCCTGCTCGAGGGCGGCGCGCGCCAGCCGCAGGGCCGGGAAGCGGTCGGGGTCGGGCGACTCGAACGTGAGCGGCCCCGTCCGCGTGAGGTCGAGCCGGGCGGACGGCGTCGGCCGCCGCTCCGGGAAGGTGAGCGCGTAGAGGATCGGGATGCCCATGTCGGCGACGCCGAGCTGGGCGATCACCGAGCCGTCGATGTACTCCACCATCGAGTGCACGATCGACTGCGGGTGGATGACCACCTGCACCTGGTCGGGCGCCAGGTCGAAGAGCCAGCGCGCCTCGATCACCTCGAGGCCCTTGTTCATGAGGGTGGCGGAATCGATGGTGATCTTGGCGCCCATCTTCCAGGTCGGGTGGCGCAGCGCGTCCTCCACCGTCACCGACTCGAACTTCGCCTTGGGCAGCTCGCGGAACGGCCCCCCCGAGGCCGTGAGGAGGACCCGGTGAACGTCGCCGCGATTGTGGCCGACGAGGCACTGGAAGACCGCGCTGTGCTCGGAGTCTACGGGCAGCAACGACACGCCCCGGGCGCGCGCAGCGGCGGTCATGAGGCGCCCGGCCATCACCAGCGTTTCCTTGTTGGCCAGGGCCATCGTGCGCCCGGCCTGGATGGCCGCCATCGTCGGCAGCAGGCCGACGCCGCCCACGAGCGCCGAGAGCACGACGTCGGCGTCGACGTCACGCGCGAGGGCCACGAGCCCGTCGATCCCCGACAGCAGCTCGGGCCGCGGCGCCGGCAGCAGCCGCGCCAGCGCGTCCACGGCCGCCGGCTCCAGCAACGCCACCGCCGCCGGCGCGTACTTCCGGCACAGGTCGGCGATCAGCTCGGGGTTGGAGCCGCGCGCGGCCATGCCGGCCACCGCGAACTCCTCGGGGAAGCCGGAGACGAGCTCGAGTGTGCGCAGGCCGATCGAGCCGGTGGCGCCGAGCAGCGTGATGCGCTTCATGCGCACCCCGCGAGCCGTGAGAAGTAGTAGAAGGCCGGCAGGTTGAAGAGCAGGCTGTCGATCCGGTCGAGCACCCCGCCGTGGCCGGGGATCAACGCCCCCGTGTCCTTGGCCCCCGCGCTGCGCTTGATCGCGGATTCCGCGAGGTCGCCGAACTGGCCGACCACGCCCAGGAGCGCGCCGGCGCCGAGCCAGAGTCCCGCGCCGCACGTGGGCAGCAGCCACGCGCCGACCGCGGCGCCGGTCGCGATGGACGCCACCACCTGGGCCAGCGCGCCCTCCACCGACTTCTTGGGGCTGATCACGGGCGCCAGCTTGCGGCGTCCCAGGGTCGAGCCGACGACATAGGCGGCCGTCTCGCCGACCCACGTCACGCCGACGACGTAGAGCACCAGCTCGTCGCCGAGCGGCGAGGCGTGGTGCAGCAGGATGCCGAAGCCGAGCAGCCAGCCGACGTACGTGATGGCGAGCAGCGTGTTCGCAGAGCGCTCGACGTCCGGCGTGCCGCGCCACACCGGCGCCGCCAGCACGGCCACCACGGCCATCATCAGGCTGAAGACGGGCAGCGCGTTGGGCTCGAGCAGCCGCGAGGCGCCGAACGACGCGGTGACGCCCACGCCCGTCACGAGGGCGAGGACGCGGTCCACCGGGCGCCCGGCCTGCTCGAAGAGACGCACGACCTCCCACAGCGCGGCGGCGCTGGCGATCACGACGAGCGTGTTGAACATCCACCCCGGCGCCTTGACGACGATGAGCAGGAACACCGGCAGCAGCACGAGGGCGCTGAGCAGGCGCTTCAGGATGCCCGACCCGCGGGGCGCGCCCAACGCGACACTGGTCGGCATGGCCATGTCACACCCCACCGAAGCGGCGGTCGCGGCGCTGGTAGTCGGCGATGGCGCGATAGAGATCCGAGGGGCCGAAGTCGGGCCAGAGCGTCGGCGTCATCCAGAGCTCGGTATAGGCGATCTGCCACAGCAGGAAGTTCGAGACGCGCATCTCGCCGCTCGTGCGGATGAGCAGGTCGGGATCCGGCAGGCCCTCGGTGTAGAGCGCGCGGCTGATGTCCGCCTCCGACACCGCGTCCGGCGCCAGCTCGCCCGCCTGCACGCGCCGCGCGAGGACGCGAAAGGCGTCGAGCAGCTCGTCGCGCCCGCCGTAGTTGAAGGCGACGAGGAGCGTGAGGCCCGGGTTGTCGCGCGTCTCGAGCGCGACGTGCTCGAGCCCGCGACGGACGGGCAGCGGCACGCCGGCCGTGCGCCCGATCACGCGCAGCCTCACCTTGTTCTCCATGAGGTCCGGCAGCTCGCGATAGATCGACTCCTCGAGCAGCCGCATCAGCATTGTGACCTCGTCCTCCGGGCGGTTCCAGTTCTCCGTGGAGAACGCGTAGAGCGTGAGGAAGCGCAGCCCGGCCGCGTCGGCGGCGCGGACGATCGCGCGCGCCGCCTTCACGCCCTCGCGATGGCCGGCCACGCGCGGCAGGCCGCGCTGGGTCGCCCAGCGCCCGTTGCCGTCCATGATGATGGCGACGTGGGCGGGCACCGGGTGCGCGCGGACGGCCTCCAGCAGCGCGGACTCGGCGGTGACGGCCATCAGAAGGACATGATCTCCTGCTCCTTCTTCTTCAGGAGCTCGTCGATCCTGGCGATGAACTTGTCGGTCGTCTTCTGGATCTGGTCGTGGCCGCGGCGCTCGTCGTCCTCGGTGATCGGCGCCCTCTTGTCCTTGGCGAGCGCCTTCAGCTTGTCGTTGGCCTCGCGGCGCACGTTGCGCACGGCCACCCGCGCGTCCTCGGCCATCTTGTGGACGTTCTTGACGAGCTGCTTGCGGCGCTCCTCGGTCGGCGTCGGCATCGTGAGTCGGATGACCTTGCCGTCGTTCACCGGCTGGATGCCGAGGTCGGACTTCATGATCGCCTTCTCGACCTCCTTGAGCTGGGCGGCCTCCCACGGCTGGATCATGAGCGTGCGCGCGTCGGGCACGGAGACCGAGGCCATCTGACTGATGGGCGTCGGATTGCCGTAGTAGTCCACGCGGATGCTCTCGAGCAGTCCCGCGGAGGCGCGGCCCGTCCGCACCCCGGCGAACTCGCGCCCGAGCACCTCGAGGGCGCCGTTCATGCGCGTGTCGAGATCCTTCAGCACCGTCTGCATGCCGTCTCCTCCTTACCCCGCCGACGACGAGACGATCGAGCCCACGGGCTCGCCGAGCACGAGGCGCTTGATGTTGCCGGCCTGCGTGAGGTCGAACACGATGATCGGCAGCTTGTTGTCCATGCAGAGCGAGATGGCGGTGGTGTCCATGACGCCGAGGCCCTGGTTCAGCACCTCGATGTACGTGACCCTCTCGAGCCGCCGCGCGTTGCGGTCGAGCTTGGGGTCGGCCGTGTAGATGCCGTCGACCTTGGTCGCCTTGATGATGGCGTCGGCGCCGATCTCCACCGCGCGCAAGGCGCCGGCGGTGTCCGTGGTGAAGAACGGGTTGCCGGTGCCCGCCGCAAAGATCACCACGCGGCCCTTCTCGAGATGGCGGATGGCGCGCCGGCGGATGTAGGGCTCGGCCACCGCGCGCATCTCGATCGCCGAGAGCACGCGCGTCTGCAGCCCCGCCTTCTCCAGCGCGTCCTGGAGGGCCAGCGAGTTGATGATCGTCGCCAGCATCCCCATGTAGTCGGCGGTGGCCCGGTCCATGCCGGCGGCGCTGGCGGCGATGCCGCGGAAGATGTTGCCGCCGCCGATGACGATGGCGACTTGCACGCCGAGCTCGGTCACGGCGCGCACCTCTTCCCCGACGCGGTCGAGCACGGGCGGATCGATGCCGTAGCCCTGGCTCCCCGCGAGCGCTTCTCCGGAGAGCTTCAGGACGATGCGGCGATACACGGGGCGCCCGGCGGCCGCTGCCGCCGTCACCGGCTCAGCCTCCGATCCGGAAGCGGGCAAACCGCTTGACCACCACCCGCTCGCCGGTCTTGGAGTTCGTGAGGTCGACGAGATCCTTCACCTTCGTCTTACCGCTGGCGTCCTTGATGAACACCTGCTCGAGCAGGCACTGATCCGCGAAGAACTTCTCCAGCTTGCCCTCGACGATCTTGTCGAGCACCTGGGGCGGCTTCTTCTGGTCCGCCATCTGGCCACGGTAGATCTCGCGCTCCTTCTCCAGCACGGTCGCCGGCACCTCGTCGCGCGAGACGTAGGTCGGGCTGGTGGCGGCCACCTGCATCGCGAGGTCGCGCGCGAGCTCGCGGAAGGCGTCGGTCTTGGCCACGAAGTCGGTCTCGCAGTTGACCTCGACCAACGCGCCCAGCTTGCCGTCGGGGTGGAGGTAAGCGTGCACGAGGCCTTCCTTGGCCTCGCGCCCAGACCGCTTCTTGGCGTCGGCGAGGCCCTTCTTTCTGAGGTATTCGGCGGCCTCGTCGAGGTTGCCGTTCGAGGCGTTGAGCGCGGCCTTGCAGTCCATCACGCCGGCGCCCGTGCGCTCGCGGAGCTCCATGACCGTCTTGGCGTCGGCGGCCATCAGGAGACCTCCGCCTCGGCGGCCGCCATCTCCTTGTCGTCGCCTTCGTCCGTGCCGCCCGCGCCCTCGTCCTTGCCGAGAGTCCCGCGGCCCTCGTTGACGGCGTCGGCGATGCGCGAGGTGATGAGCCGCACGGCGCGGATGGCGTCGTCGTTGCCGGGAATCGCGTAGTCGATGCCCGTCGGGTCGCAGTTGGTGTCCACGATGGCGACGATGGGAATGCCGAGTCGCTGGGCCTCGGCCACCGCGATCTTCTCCTTGCGCGGGTCGATGATGAACACGGCCGAGGGCAGCGACTCCATCATCTTGATGCCGATGAGCGCTTTCTCGAGCTTCTCGCGCTCGCGATCCAGCTCGAGTGCTTCCTTCTTCGGCACCCGATCGAACTCACCCGTCTCCTTCATCTCCTCGAGCTTCTTGAGGCGAGCGATGGACTTGCGGATCGTCGCGAAGTTCGTCAGCGTTCCGCCCAGCCAGCGCTGGTTGACGTAGAACCCGCCGCAGCGCGTGGCCTCCTCCAGCACGGTGTCCTGCGCCTGCTTCTTGGTGCCGATGAACAGCAGGCTGCCGCCGCCGGCGGCCAGCTCGCGCACGAAGGCGTACGCCTCGCGGAACTTCTTCAGGGTCTTCTGGAGATCGATGATGTAGATCCCGTTACGCTCGCCGAAGATGTACTTCTGCATCTTCGGGTTCCACCGCTTGGTCTGATGGCCGAAGTGCACCCCGGCCTCGAGCAGCTCCTTCATCGTCAACGCGGCCAAATTCTTCCTCCTTCGGTTATCCTCCGCCGCGCTACGGGCCCCCATGGGCACCGACCGAATCGCGCGCGGCGTGCGTGATGACTGCTACGTCGTGTACTTCCCGTTGATCCGCACGTACTCCTCGCTCAGGTCGCAGGTCCAGACCCGCTCCTCGCCCCGCCCGATCCCGAGGTCGATGGTGATGTCGTAGGCCTGTCCTCCCATGATCTCCCGAACCCGCGACAGAAGCACGCCTTCGCGGAGCATCCCCCGCTCGACCAGCCGCTCGCTCTGCCGTTCGTCACCTCCGAAGGTGATGGCCACCTTGTCCTGCTCCACCCGCGCCGCCGACTTGCCCAGGGCCATCATGATCCGGCCCCAGTTGGGGTCCTGGCCGTTGATGGCCGTCTTCACGAGCGGCGAGTTGGCGACGCTCCGGGCGGCCACCAGCGCGTCGCGCCGGCTGGCGGCGCCGCGCACGGTGATCGAGACGAGCTTGGTGGCGCCCTCGCCGTCCTGCACGAGCATGCGGGCCAGCCGCCCCGTCAGCGCCTCCAGCGCGGCGGCGATCTCGCGGATGCCGCGGCCGCCGCGGTCGACCGGTGGGTTCTCGGCCAGGCCGTTGGCGATCACCGCCACCGTGTCGCTCGTGGACGTGTCGCTGTCCACCGTGATGCGGTTGAACGAGCGGTCCACCGCGCGCTTGAGGACGGGATCGAGCGCGCCGCGCGCGACGGCGGCGTCGGTCGTCACGAAGCAGAACATCGTGGCCAGGTGCGGCTCGATCATGCCCACGCCCTTGGCGATGCCGCCGAAGGTCACCGTCCGGCCGCCGATCTCGCAGCGCAGCGCCGCTTCCTTCGTGCGCGCGTCGGTGGTGAGAATGGCCTCGGCGGCCGCGCGGCCGCCCTGCGGCGACAGCGCCTTCACGAGCGTCGGGATGCCCGCGCGGATCTTGTCCATCGGCAGCGGGTGGCCGATGACGCCGGTGGAGCCGACGAGCACATGGGAGGCGGGGATCCGCAGGAGGTCGGCGACTTGCTTGACCATCTCACGCGCGTCCTTCAGCCCGCGCTCGCCGTTGCAGACGTTCGAGCAGCCGCTGTTGACGATGATCGTCTGCAGCGCGCCGCCGCGCGCGTGCTCCATGGACACCAGCACCGGCGCGCCCTTCACCTGGTTGGTCGTGAACACGGCCGCCGAGCGCGCGGGCGACGGCGAGTGGATGAGGGCCAGGTCCTTCTTCCCGCTGGGCTTGATGCCGGCCGCGACGCCGCCGGCGAGGATGCCGGGGACGGCCGTGACGCCGCCGTCGAGCCACTCCATGTCGCCGGTCATCGACGGCCCGTGACGTGGCTCAGGGGTACACCGGCGGGGCCTCGAGGCCCGCCCGCTCGTGCCAGCCGAAGAGGACGTTGAGGTTTTGCACGCCGTTGGCCGAGCCGCCCTTCCCGAGGTTGTCGAGCGCCGACACGCACACGGCGCGGCCGGTGCGGGGGTCGGCCACGACCGTGAGGTCGCAGTAGTTGGAGCCCACCACGGCGCGCGTCGTCGGCCGCTCGCCCTCGCCCAGGACCCGGACGAACGACTCGCCGGCGTAGAACTCGCGGTAGACGTTCAGGAGCTCGGCGGTGCCGAGCGGCGTGGCCAGCGGCACCGACGCGGTCGTGAACAGGCCGCGGGTGAGCGGCAACAGGTGGGGCGTGAACGACACCCGCACGCGCTCGCCCGCGAGCGCGGACAGCTCCTGCTCCATCTCCGCGGTGTGGCGGTGAGCGCCGATCGCGTAGGCCTGCACGTTCTCGTTGGCCTCGGTGAAGAGATACATCGGGTCCACCTTGCGGCCCTGCGCCCCGGCGCCGCTCACGCCCGACTTGCCGTCGATCACGATGCCCTCGAGCCGCCCGAGGCCGTTCTTGAGCAGCGGCGCCGTCGCGAGGATGGCGCCCGCCGCATAGCAGCCCGGCGAGGCCACGAGCGAGGCCGCCGCGATCGCCTTGCGGTGCAGCTCCGGCAGCCCGTAGACGGCCTCGGCGAGCCCGGCCGGGTCGACGTGCGCTGTCTTGTACCAGGTCGTGTAGTCCGCCGCGTCGTGCAGGCGGTAGTCGGCCGAGAGATCGATCACCTTGCGGCCGCGCTTGCGCAGCACGGGCACCATCTTCTGCGACTCCATGTGCGGCAGCGCGAGGAACGCGACGTCGCACGCGCCGGCCAGCCACTCGGCGTCGAGATCGTGGAAGACCAGGTCGGTCAGGCCGCGCAGGTGCGGATAGACGCTGCCGAGCGGCTCGCCGGCGAGGCGCTCGGAGGTGACGCCCGTGAGCGTCACGCGCGGGTGCACGAGCAGGAGCCGCAGCAGCTCGGCTCCCATGTAGCCGCTGGCGCCGGCGACGGCGACGCGGATCGCGATTGTGCCGCCCACGCTACCGCTTGCTGTACTGGAACTTCTGGCGGGCGCCGGGCTGGCCGTACTTCTTCCGCTCGCGCGCGCGCGGGTCGCGGGTCAGCAGCCCCGCCTTCTTCAGCGGCTGCCGCAGCTTGTCGTCGAAGCGCGCGATCGCGCGCGCCAGCCCGTGGCGGACGGCGCCGGCCTGGCCGGTGGGCCCGCCGCCCTTGACGGTGGCGAGCACGTCGAACTGGCCGACGGTGTTCGTGATCGCCAGCGGCTGGGCGATGATCATCCGCAGCGTCTCGCGCGGGAAGTAGTCCTCGAACGCGCGCCGGTTGACGACGATGTGCCCGGAGCCGGGCTTGATCCACACGCGGGCCACGGACGTCTTGCGTCGCCCCGTGCCGTAGAACCTGTCGAGCACCGCCGCCATTTACCGATCCTCCGCAGACGTGACCACCGACTTGGATGGACGCGACGTGTTCACCGCGAGCGCGGTCGGCTGCTGAGCGCTGTGCGGATGCTCGGCGCCGCGATAGACCTTCAGCTTCTTGGCCATCGCGCGGCCGAGCCGGTTTTTGGGGAGCATGCCCTGCACGGCCCACTCGATCACCCGCTCGGGGTGCTTGTCGAGCATCTGTTCGGCCGAGACGTCCTTGAGGCCGCCGATGTAGCCGGTGTGCCAGCGATACCGCTTGTCCTTCAGCTTGCGGCCGGTGAGGTGCACCTTGGAGGCGTTCAGCACGACGACATGATCACCGACATCGAGGTGCGGGGCAAAGGTCGTCTTGTGCTTGCCCCGGAGGATCGTCGCCACCTGGGTGGCCAGGCGCCCCAGCACCTGTCCCTGGGCATCGACGACATACCACTTGCGCTCGATCTCGCTCATCACGGCCCTTTCGGCGTTCAATCCGCGGCGCTAAATAGGCGTTCTACCGGCAGAAATCGCAACGTCGGATGATAACGGACCCCGGGGGCCTCTGTCAATCCCGAGTCCGCGCGACGGCCACGTGGTACTGGGTCCACAGCAGCCAATCGAGCGGTCCCGGGTAGATGCGGGCCTCCAGCCACGCCGCGAGCCGCCGGCCGGGCTCGCCGCCGGCCTCGGCGAGCACCGGGACGTAGAGTCCCGACTTGTGCGACTCGCGGATCGCAAAGCCGGCCGCGTCGAGCTGGCGGCGCATCTCGCCCGCCGTCATCACGTTCACGTGCCCCGTCGGCAGGATCGGCTCGCGGTAGACCAGACGGACGACGTCGATCACGCCGGGAAGGAACGCGATCTTCGAGCAGACCTCGAGCGGGCTCCCGCGCTGGGGCGTCGAGAGCACGAGCACGCCGCCCGGCCTCAGCAGCCGGCGCATCCCCGCCAGCGCCGCGCGCGACTCGACGACGTGCTCGATCACCTCCGTGCAGAGCACGACGTCGAACGAGGCGGCGGGCAGCGCCGGCCGGCGGATGTCGTCCTGCACGACGGCGACGTTCGGGTGGTCGGCGGCGATGACGCGCGCCGCGGCCAGATACGCGTCGTGCACGTCGCTGACGGTGACGCGGTCGAACAGGCGCGCGAGGAGTGGCACGTACACGCCGGAGCCGGGACCGACCTCCAGGGCGGCGCCGCGCCGGCCGGCGGCCAGGCGCGTCAGTCGCTCGGCGATCCAGTCGCGCCGCGTGCAGTGCAGCCAGCGGCGCGTCGGGTTGCGGGACTCGTAGAGCGCGCGCTGGAGCGCGAGCAGCTCGTCGTGGGTGCTCACGGCGGGCGGCTCACGCGCGGCGGGCAGGGGCGCCGGTCTTGTCCGGCCACGGACACAGCGCGCGCACCGGGCAGACGGGGCAGGCCGGCTTCCTGGCCACGCACGTGCGGCGGCCGTGCGCGATCATCAGATGCGTGGCCTGCGTGAGCGACTCGCGCGGCAGCAGCGCGACCAGCTGGTCGTGGATCTCGTTGGGATCGTCCGAGCGCGCCAGGCCGAGCCGCTGCGAGACGCGGAAGACGTGCGTGTCCACGGCGAGGGCCTGGCCTCCAAAGGCGTTGCCGATGACGACGTTGGCGGTCTTGAGCCCGACGCCCGGCAGCTCGACGAGCGCCTCGAGGGCCTCGGGCACCTCGCCGCCGTGATGCTCGACGAGCGCCTTCGACATGCCAAGCAGCGAGCGCGCCTTGGCGCGGAAGAATCCGGTGGAGCGGATCTCCTTCTCGAGGCTCGGGGTGCGCGCCCGCGCCAGCTCGCGCGCCGTCGGGTACTTGCGGAAGAGCGCGGGCGTCACCATGTTCACGCGCTCGTCCGTGCACTGCGCGGAGAGGATGGTGGCGACGAGCAGCTCGAACGGCGTCCGGAAGTCGAGGGCGATCTTCGCGTCGGGATACGCGCGCGCGAGGAGATCCAGGATCTTCTTGGCCCGCGCCTGCTTCGCCGCACGACTCTCCGCCGCCATCCTCACTCCCCCACCCGGATCGCCTGCTCGCTCACGCTGACCCGCGCGACCTCCACCCGGAAGGGCAGGCGGTCCGCGATCTGCGGCGTCGGATCGTAGTTGCGTACCACCCAGTCGACGAGCAGCCGGGGCAGCGGCACCCAGCCGAGCCTCGCCCGGTCGACGGCGATCGCGAACGGCCGGTCGGCGGCCGGCACCAAGCGCACGCGGGCGGCGAGGTCGGGCCCGGGCTGCTCCACCACGAGGTCGATCGCGCCCGGCACGAGCTGGACGCGCGTGCCGCGGAAACCCTTGAGCCCGGCCACGAAGGCCTGCAGATCGGCTGCCGTGATCTCCATCTGCTCGAGCCGGAAGCGTCCCACGTCCAGCAATTCTGCGCGTCCGGCCTCGAGCGCATACGGGTTGATGAGGACGTCGGCGGCGACGAAGCGGAGGTGCTGGAGGCGGAGGGTCGCCGCGTCACGCTTGCGCCGCTCCCCGGCCGTGGCCGCGCGCGCCGTCACCTCCAGGCGCTGGATGCGACCGCGCGCGATCTCGGCGTCGTACGCGAGCCGGATCTCGAGCCCGTCCACGTCGCGCGCGACCTCGCCGACCCGCCGACGCATGGCCGCCTCGAGGCGCCGCGCGAGCGCCTCCGGCGGCGCCGCGGCGGGATCGGTGATCCGGCGCGCGCGCAACATGCCCGTGGAGCCATCAGGCAGCGGGAACTCCGCGATCACCGGATACGCGCGCGCGAGCGCGGGATCGCGCGCCAGCCGCTCGATCACGCGCCGGCTCTTGGCCTCGCTGAAGTCGGGGCCCTGGTCGCCGCTCTTGAGGATCATGTAGTCGATGCCGAGGGGCTCGCCCTCCCACGGACGCGTGAACCGCAGCGGCAGCTCGTCACGGACCGCGTAATAGCGGAAGTTGCTGACCGAGAAGTAGTTGTCGTTCGGCACGACGCTCACCATCGCCGGCCGCCCCGCGCGATCCTGCACGATGATGCGGAGGAAATCGCGCTGGCGCCAGTCGCCCCCCGCGGGCGGGCTGGCGAGCACCCACGGCGTGCCGAGTCCCGGCAGCGTCACGGGCGGCGGCACCGCCCACGCGACGGCGGAAACCTGCAGGCCGCCGACGACCGCCAGCACGGCCAGCGCGACGCCGCGCAGTCGCGGGCCGAGCGCGGCGACCGCCAGTCCCGCGAGGGCGGCGGCCGCGGGCACGAGCGGCAGCGTGTAGCGGAGGTCCTTGTTGCGCAGGAGCATGAAGAGCGCGAGCGGCGCCAGGAACGCGACGACCACGAGCCCCTGGCGTCGCATCAACGCGACGACGATCCCCGCCACGAGCAGCACCGTCGCGAGGACGCCGAGCTGCACCGGCAGCGAGGTCGGATAGAACGCGAGCGCGACGGCTGAGAGGGTGGGCGGCTTGCCCTCCTCGGCCGCGTGGGTCACGGCGCGGAACGCGATCTGCCGCGGCATCCCGACGAGGCGCGGGCCGTACCACGGCAGGCTGACGGCGGCGGCCACGAGCGCGGCGAACGCCGCGTTGCCGAGCGCGGGCCGACTGCGCTCCTCGACGAGCAGCCAGACGACCGGCGGCAACAGATATGCGGCGAACGGCGGCTTGATGAGCATGCCGACGGCGAACACGCCGCCCGCCACCAGCGACCAGCCGACGCGGGTGAAGCCCTCGGTGCGGATCAGCACGAGAAGGGCGACGGCCACCAGCGTCGCCAGCGGCAGGTCGAGCTGAAAGCGCAGCGCGCTGAAGACGACGAACGGGGCCGAGCCGAAGATCCAGGCGGCGGCCACGCCCGCGGTGCCGTCAGCCAGCGCGCGGGCGAGGGCGTAGGTGGCGGCCATGCCGGCGCCGAGGAAGAGCAGCATGACGACCTGCGCGGCGGCGACGTCGGTCGGCATCAGCCGGTACGCGACGGCCGCGGCGCACGGCACGATGGGCGGGTAGAACGACGAGCGCTCGAGGATCATGCGCCAGTCGCCGGTGGCGAGGTCGCGCGCGCAGGCGACGACGCGCTGGAGGTGGTTGGCGTGGTCCCACTCCGGCGGGCGGTTGTCGATGGCCAGCCAGACGGCGACGCAGAGGGCGATCGCGAGCCAGGCGGCGCCCACGAGCGCCCATTCGCGGCCGGTGCCCGCCGCGGGCGCGCTCCACGGCGTCATTTCTTCAGGCGGGCGCGGATGGCGTCGATGCGGGCGCGCTGCTCGGCGGGCGAGAGCGCGAGCGGCTCGTGCGTGTGGGTCCAGACAGGCAGGCGCGGGACGGGATCGTCGGCGCGCCGCGGAACCAGGTGCCAGTGGATGTGCGCGAGCTGATTGCCGAGCAGCTCGTAGTTCATCTTCTTCGCCTCGTAGACGGTGGCGAGCGCGCGCGCCACCTGCGTCACGCCGTCCATCAGCGCGTTGCGCTCGTCCCGCTCGAGCTCCCACAGCTCCGCCGCATGGCGCTTGAGCACGAGCACCGTCCAGCCGGGGAAAAACTGGTCGGCGTAGAGGTAGGCGTTGGCCGGGCCGCAGTCCGCGATGAACGTCTCGGCCGGCGGCCACTCGCCGCGGCAGGCCCGGCAGTCGGGGCTCAACGGGCGGCGAGGAAGTCGCCGAGGCGCCGCAGCCCTTCGCGGATGCGCTCGACCGACGAGGCATAGGAGAAGCGCAGGTAGCCCTCCGCGTTGCTGCCGAAGGCGGCGCCCGGCGTCACCGCGACGTGGGCGCGCTCGAGGATCTCGTAGGCGAAGGACACGGAGTCGCGCGTGAAGCGCCGCGCGTTGGCGAGCACGTAGAAGGCGCCCTCAGGTTCGAAGCCGACGCCGAGGCCGATCGCGCGCAGGCCGTCCACCATCGCGCGCCGCCGCTCGGCGAAGATGCGGCGGAAGCGCGCGGTCTCGTCGACGGCCTCGCGGAGCGCGGCCACGCCCGCCCACTGCACGAACTCGTTGGTCGAGATGAAGAAGTTGCCGTAGAGCGTCTGGAGCGAGCGGACGTGCTCGGGCGGGGCGATCACCCAGCCCAGCCGCCAGCCCGTCATCGCGAAGGCCTTCGAGAACCCGTTGAGCACGAACGCCTGGTCCGTGAACTCGAGAATCGAGCGGTCGCGGCCGCCCTCGGTGAGACCGTGGTAGATCTCGTCCGAGACGACGGCCACGCCGCGCTCGCGCGCGAGGGCGGCGAGGGCGGCCATGCGATCGGGCGCGAGCACGCTGCCCGTCGGGTTCGCGGGCGAGTTCACGACGATGGCTCTCGTGCGCGCGCTCAGGCGTTCGCGGATCGCCTCGGGGCGGTACTGGAACCGGTCCGCCTCGCTCACGTCGACCTCCACCGGCACGCCGTCAGCGTAGCGAATGAAGTTCGGATAGCAGGCATAGTAGGGATTCGACAGCACGACCTCGTCGCCGGGATCGAGCAGATGACCGAAGAGCAGGAGCATGGCCGGCGAGGTTCCCGGGGTGACGAGCACCTGGTCGGGCGAGACGCTCACGCCGTAGGCGCGCTCGTAGTGCTCGGCGATCGCCTCGCGCAGCTCGAGGAGGCCGAGGCTGTGCGTGTAGCGGGCGCGGCCGTCCTTGAGCGCCTTCTCCAGCGCGTCGCGCACCACCGGCGGCGCCTCGAAGTCCGGCTCGCCGTACTCGAGATGCACGACGTCGACGCCCGAGCGCTCGAGCGTGCCGGCGCGCTCGGCCACCTCCACCGCGAGGAACGGCTCGATCTCGCGGACCCGGCGCGCGAAACCACCCCTCACCGGCGGCGCTCCTCGCGCGCGACGCGCCACCGCGCCGCGAGCATCTGCCACAGCATGCGCGGGCCATCCGTGAAGACGCCGACCTTGCTGGCCGGCTGGTCCTCCCAGTTCACGGCCACCTCGACCACGCGCCACCCGCGCGCCCTGGCCCGCAGCAGCAACTCGACGTCGAAGCCGAACCCGGTCGTCGCGAGCCGCGGGAAGAGGTCCGCCGCCGCGGCCGCGCTGAACGCCTTGAACCCGCACTGCGAGTCCTGGATGCCCGCGAGGCCGAGCGACTCGGCCAGGCGGCTGAAGACGCGCCCGGCGACGACCCGGTGCCGGCGCGCACGCACGACGACGCCGGCGGCCGCCATCGCGCGAGAGCCGATCGCCACGTCGGCGCCCGCGGCCACCGCCGCCTCGAGCCGTTTCAGCTCGGCGATCGGCGTGGCGCCGTCGGCGTCGGTGAAGAGCCGCCAGGCGCCGCGCGCGGCCATCATGCCCGCGCGGACCGCCGCGCCCTTGCCGGCGTTGGGCTCCCGGCGCAGCAGGTAGGAGACGACTTCGTCGAGATAGCGCGGGAGGCGCGCCGCCTCGTTGAACGCGGGAATAACGACCGACCAGCGCGGCTCGGTCACAACGGCTCCGTCACGATGGAATGACCGACAGGTCGACCTGCCGCCGGCGACGCGCTACGCCCGTGGCGTGGGCGGCGCGCGCGACGCCCGCGGCGACCGCGGGAGCGACGGCCTTGTTGAACACGCTCGGGATGATGTACTCCTCGCTCAGCTCCGAGCGCCCGACGCAGGCGGCGATCGCCCGCGCGGCGGCCACCTTCATCTCGTCGTTCACCGTCCGCGCCCGCGAGTCGAGGAGGCCCCGGAAGAAGCCGGGGAAGCAGAGCACGTTGTTGATCTGGTTCGGATAATCCGAGCGGCCCGTAGCCATGACGCGCACGTGGTCCTGGGCCTGCTCCGGCTGGATCTCGGGCACCGGATTGGCCATGGCGAACACGATCGGGTCGCGCGCCATGCGTTTGAGGTCGCGGACGGTCAGGATACCCGGCACCGACAATCCGATGAAGACGTCCGCGCGCGCGAGGGCGTCGGCGAGCCGCCCCTTGACCTGGCGCGGGTTGGTGGCACCGGCCACCCAGCGCTTCATGAAGTCCATGCCTTGGGCGCGCCCGCGATAGATCGTGCCGTGCTCGTCCACGCCGATGATGTCGCGCACACCGCTCGACAGGAGGATCTTGATGGTCGCGGTGCCGGCGGCGCCGACGCCCGTCACAACCACGCGGAGCTTCTTGAGGTCCTTCTTCACGATGCGCAGCGCGTTGAGCAGCGCCGCCAGCACGACGACGGCGGTGCCGTGCTGGTCGTCGTGGAAGACGGGGATGTCCAGTTCCTTGCGCAGCCGCTCCTCGATCTCGAAGCAGCGCGGGGCCGCGATGTCTTCGAGGTTGATGCCGCCGAAGCCCGGTGCCAGGTACTTCACCGTCTCGACGATCTTGTCCGGCTCCTTCGTGGCCAGGCAGATCGGGAAGGCGTCGACGTTGGCGAACTCCTTGAAGAGCATCGCCTTGCCTTCCATGACCGGCAGCGCCGCCTCGGGGCCGATGTCGCCCAGCCCGAGCACGGCCGTGCCGTCGGTGACGACGGCCACGGTGTTCTGCTTGATCGTGAGCGAGAACGCGCGCTGCCGGTCCTCCTTGATGGCCAGGCTGACGCGCGCCACCCCGGGCGTGTAGGCCATCGACAGGTCGTCGCGCGTCCGCACCGGTACCTTGCTCTGGACCTCGATCTTGCCGCCGAGGTGCATGAGGAAGGTGCGGTCGGAGATGTTGACGACGCGGACGCCGGCCAGCTGCTTGAGCCGGTTGACGATCTGCATGCCGTGCACGCTGTCGCGCGCGTTGATGGTGATGTCGCGGATGATCCGGTCGCGACCCGACTCGACCAGGTCCACCGCGCCGATGTCGCCGCCGGCGTTGCCGATGGCCATGGCGACACGGCCGAGCATGCCGGTGCGGTTCTGTATCGCCAGGCGGACGGTCAGGCTATAGCTGGCGCTCGGCGCCACCGTGGACATTCTTCGCTTCTACCCTCGCCCCCCGAGCCAAGTCAACTTGGCGCGGCCCCCCCCCGGGTTCACAGGGAACCCGGGGCCCGGTCCTCGGCGTTCCTTAGTGGCGCTCTCGCGCGTCGGCGGATGAACGTCTCGTCAGTCCCGTTGTAGAACACGCTCGACAGTCTGAGACGAATTGGCGGGCCCATACCCGGGGGACAAGGACCTCGGCGCCCACGATTCCCCGGCCGAAAAAGGATAGCAGAGCAATCAAGACCTGAATACATGAAGAGAAATTCCCATCTGACTGTTGGCCCAAGGTCCCATGGCGCATCGGAGACGTAGGCCTTACAACCGGTTAGGAAAAGTTGGGAATCCTTGGCCTGCTTCTTGAACTCTCCTCCGGCGCAAAGAAACGTTCCGGAGGCGCACAGCATCATACAGGCAAACGCAAGCCGGTGACACCATGACATTTCGCGAGCAGGCGCAGGAGAATCACAACAGCGAGGCGGAGCACCTCGTCCCCGCAGCCGCCCTGGCCACCGAGGAGGAGACCCCGCCCGCCACGATCCACGACGACGACGAGGTCCAGCCCGTCCCCGAGGAGGCGCTCACGCCGCTCCCGGCGAAGGGCGAGGACCCGGTCCGTCTATACCTCAAGGAAATCGGCAAGGTTCCCCTCCTAACGGCCCAGCAGGAAGTCCAGATCGGCCGGCGGATCGAGGTCGGCCAGATCGCGCTCCGCCGCGGGCTCGCGGGCATCCCGCTGGCCGTTCGGGCGCTGCTGGACGTGGGCGACCGGCTCCGTCACAACGACATCGCGGCCGACGACGTGATCGTGCTGCCCGAGGGGGGCGAGCTGGAGGCCAAGGAGATCCGTCCCGTCCTCCTGGCGTTCGGCCGCATTCGCCGCCTGGAGCGTAAGATCGCGCGGCTCGAGGAGTCGCTGGGCGACAAGCGCCGCTCGGCGTCGTGGCGCGCCAGCGTCCAGAAGCAGATCGCGACCTATCGCGCGGGGATCCAGAAGACCGTCGCCGACATGCCGCTCAAGCCGGCGCTTATCGACGACCTTGTCGGCAAGGTGCGGCGCCTCTGCCAGCGCATCGATGCCCTGGCCCAGGAGTCGCGCCGCAACCGGACGACCGCGCCGGCGAAGGAGCTCAAGCGGCTCGAGTCGGAGGCCGGGCTACTCCGCAAGCAGCTTCAGACCCTGCTGGCCGAGATCGAGACGAGTGACCGCACGGTGCGCCAGGCCAAGCGCGAGCTGATGGAAGCCAACCTGCGCCTCGTCGTCTCGGTGGCCAAGCGCTACCTGGGCAGCGACCTGTCGCTGCTGGACCTCGTCCAGGAGGGCAACATCGGCCTCATGAAGGCCGTGGACCGGTTCCAGTACCGGCGTGGGTTCAAGTTCTCGACCTACGCGACGTGGTGGATCCGTCAGGCCATCACCCGCGCGATCGCGGACCACTCGCGCACCATCCGGATTCCGGTGCACATGGTCGAGACGCTCAACCGCATCTCGCGCGTCAACCGCAACATGGTCAACGAGATGGGTCGTGAGCCCACACCCGAGGAGCTGGCGCAGCGCACGGGCGTGCCGGCCAAGAAGGTGCGGCTCATCCTCGAGTCGTCGCGCAAGCCGCTGTCGCTGGAGACGCCGATCGGCGAGGACAGCGAGCTCGGCGATTTTCTAGAGGACAAGTCGGCCGGCTCGCCCAACGACACGCTGATGGGTCAGGACCTCACGACCCAGGTCGAGCGCGCGCTGGCCACGCTGTCGCCGAAGGAGAAGGAGATCCTGCGCCTCCGGTTCGGCATCGGCGAAGAGGGGGAGCACACGCTCGAAGAGGTCGGCAAGCGCTTCGCGGTGACGCGCGAGCGCATCCGGCAGATCGAGGCCAAGGCGCTCCGCAAGCTGCGCCACCCGCTGCGCGGGCGCAACCTCAAGGCCTTCGTCGAGAATTAGCCGCTCGTGAACGGGCGGGGGTGGCGGCAGGGCCGCCCCCGTTCGGGCACGCAAATCGACCGTGCGGTGCGCCTGTCAGCGGGCACCGATCCGGGCCGGGTCCGACGCGTTAGCCGAAACACGGCCCTCACGGGGGCGGCCCTGCCGCCGCCCCCGCCCTTACCTGCGGCGGCCGTTCTCGTGATGACCTCGGTCGGCGACCGCACAGCGGATGCCGCGGCGGCCGTTCGGCTCGCGAATCGACAGGACGGTGCGCCTGTCCGCGAGCACCGATTCCGGGCCGGGTCCGACGCGTTACCCGAAACACGGCCCTCACGGGGGCGGCCCTGCCGCCACCCCCGCCCTTACCCGCGGCGGCCGTTCTCTCGCGATGACTTCGGTCGGCGACCGCACAGCGGATGCCGCGGCGGCCGTTCGGCTCGCGAATCGACCGGACGGTGCGCCTGTCAGCGAGCACCGATTCCGGGCCGGGTCCGACGCGTTAGCCGAAACACGGCCCTCACGGGGGCGGCCCTGCCGCCACCCCCGCCCTCACCCGCGGCGGCTGTTCTCGCGATGACCTCGGTCGGCGACCGCGCGGCGGATGCCGAGGCGGCCGTTCGGCTCGCGAATCGACCGCCACCCTGCCGCGGCGAGAGTCTCGGTCAGGTGCCCAACTCGGTCACGACGGTCCGCCAGAGCGCGCCCAGCTCGCTGGGGCCTGGACTGGAGGGCTGCTTGCGGACCGCGGTGTGAACCATGACGAGACGACTGGTGGGATCGACCATGATCGTCTGACCGCGCACGCCGAGGAGGGCGAACATCGGCCGCTCCCCCGGGAAGATCCAGGTCTGGTAGCCGTAGCCGAAGAACGGCGTCGCGACGCCCGGCTTGACATGACCTTGCTCCGGCCGCACGCGAGTGGCCTCCGCGATCCAGGCAGACGGGATGATCTGTCGACCCCGCCAGTTGCCGTCGTGCGCGAGCAGCAGTCCCAGCCGCGCGTAGTCTCTCAGCACCGCGTTGATGCAGCAGTAGGTCGCTTCCTGGCCTGTGCGATCCACGAGCCACGTGGCGTCAGCCTCGGCGCCCATCGGCTGCCAGATCTTCTCTGACAGGTAGTCGGCGACCGGCCGGCCGACGGCATTGCGCAACACGAGGCCCAGGACCTGCGTTTCCACCGAGGCATAGGAGAACTTGGCGCCGGCCGGCAGCACGCGCTGGTCGTACGGGGTCACCGCCTCCACGCCGCCGGAGCCGACCTGTCGGAAGGTGTCGGCCGAGAGCCGCGCCACGTCGTCCCGGCCCGAATACTCCTCGACGAACCGGACCCCCGAAGACATCTGCAGCAAGTGGCGGAGCGACGTCCGACCGTATTCGGTCCCGGCGAGCGCAGGCACATAGACGGCGGCGGGATCGTCGACGGAGCGGATGCGGCCCTCTGCGATCGCGATGCCGACCAGCATCGAGGTGACGGTCTTCGCCATCGACCACGAGGTGAATCGATGGCGATCGTTGCGCCCGTACTGGTAGCGCTCGATGAGGATCGTGTCGCCACGCGCGACGAGGAGCCCGGTGGCCGGGTTGCGCGAGAGGTA
>WNGM01000532.1_pt1 | contig 32993 bp, 33 predicted proteins | sample 5400571 | NCBI WGS metagenome assembly WNGM01 (sample SAMN13153378, study PRJNA577476) | soil metagenome | isolation source: 100 cm soil or saprolite under Garry oak tree replicate 2 | place: USA:California | collected 2016-06-15 | reverse complement strand
AGCGTTGACCGATCGGCGAGCTGTAGAACCGGACCAGCTCGTCGAGCTCGCTCTGGGTCAGATGCGTCGCGTAGATCGGTACCAGCATGTCAATCAGCTGGGTGGTGTCGCGCCGCGCGTGCGCCAGGAACGCGTCCCAGAACGCGGCGGGGATCTGCGGGCTGCTCTGTCGTTGGGAAGCGATCATGGACTCGAGATTGCCGAGCATCAGCTTGGTGGCGCCGGTGGCGGTGAGGACCTTCCGGGCGGAAGCCGCGGCAGCAGGATCGACGGCCCGACTCGGCTTGTCCTGGGCCTGGGCGGCGAAGGCAATGATGACGAGGCCGCTGAGCGCGGTGAGAACTGCTCGCTTCATACTCACTCCTGATGAAACGGGGAGAAAAACGCACGCGGTCAGACCACAGACTTGGGATCAGCCAGCGACAGCCCAAAGGCTTCGGCCACTCCCGGATACACGACCTTTCCTTCGACCACATTGAGTCCCAGAAACAAGCTCGGATCTTGCTTGCACGCCTGTTTCCATCCCATGCGGGCCAGCTTCTTGGCGTACGGCAGCGTCGCATTCGTCAGCGCCAACGTCGATGTCCGCGGCACGCCGCCGGGCATGTTGGCCACCGCATAGTGAATGACGCCGTCAACCACATAGGTCGGCTGGTCGTGCGTGGTCGGTTTCGTCGTCTCGATGCAGCCGCCCTGATCCACGGCGACGTCCACGATCACCGAGCCCTGCTTCATCAGTTTCAGATCGGCGCGCTTCACCAGCCTCGGCGCTTTCGCACCGGTGAGCAGCACGGCGCCGATCACGACATCCGCCTTGGCGAGCTGCTCGAGGACATTGTGGCGGTTCGAGAACAGGAGGTCGACATTGGCCGGGAGGACATCGGACAGGTAGCGCAGGCGGTCGAGGGAGATATCGAGGAGCGTGACGTGGGCGCCCAGCCCCGCGGCCATCTTCGCCGCATTCGTCCCCACAACGCCACCGCCGAGGATCAGCACTTCCGCGGGCAGCACGCCCGGCACGCCGCCGAGCAGAATACCGTAGCCACCGAAGACCTTCTCGAGGTACTTCGCGCCTTCCTGAACCGCCATCCGTCCCGCGACCTCGCTCATTGGCGTGAGGAGCGGCAGCTCCTTGCTCGGCAGCTCCACCGTCTCGTACGCGATCGCGACGCAGCCCGACTTGATCACCGCTTTGGTAAGCGGCTCCGACGCGGCGAAGTGGAAATAGGTGAAGACGACCTGACCCTTGCGGAGCCGTGCCCACTCCGGCTCGATCGGTTCCTTCACCTTCAGGATCATCTCGGATTTCGACCACACCGCGTCCGCGGACGGGACGATCTCCGCGCCCGCCGCCCGGTAGGCATCGTCGCTGAAGCCCGACCCCAGGCCCGCCCCCTGCTCCACGAGGACGGTGTGGCCGTCGCTGGCGAGCGACTCGGCGCCGGCCGGCACGAGCGCCACGCGATGCTCCGCGGTCTTGATTTCCTTAGGCAGGCCGATGATCACGGTTTGCCTCCGTTGGGGCCCAGCGACACCACCGTCTGCCGCGCCGGCGCGAAGAACTCCTCGGCCAAGGCCGACACCTCATCCGCGGTCAAGGCTTCCACGGTGCGCAGGACTTCATCCAGGCTGCGATACTGCTCGCCATAGACGGCCGTGCTTGCCAAACGATACATCCGGGATGTGGGGCTCTCCAGCGACAGCATCAACTGTCCGAGGGTCTGCTGTTTCGCATCCTCCAATGCGTCACCACGCAAGCCTTCTTTCGCCATGCGCGCAAATTCGCCTCGGATCGCCTCGGCCGCTTTCTCGGACCGGCCGGGTTGCGTGCCCACGTAGACGCCGGCCATCCCGACCGCGCGATAGAACGACGTAAAGCTGTAAATCGCGTATGCCAGGCCGAGCTCTTCACGGATGCGCTGGAACAGCCGGCTCGACATGCCGCCCCCGAAGATGTTGGAGAGCACCAGCAGGCCGTACTTCCGGAGGTCCGCATAGGGAATGGTGTCGGTCGCGAAGACGATGTGGGTCTGTGCGGTGTCCTTTTCGAACGCGCGCGTGGCGCCGCGAACCGCGGGGGGCACGGGCGGCACCGGCGGTGGGGGTTGCCCCGCCGCGGCTCCCCCATCGAACCACCCTTGCGCCTCGACCTCCTTGAGCAGCGCGTCGTGCGTCAGGTTGCCCGCCGCCGCGACGAGGTCATCCGCCGACAGCGCGGTCACCGTCTCCTTGGTCCCGAGAATTTGGAAGCCGTAAGGATGGGTCGGCCACATCGTTTCGTATGTCAGATCGAAGACTTCGTCATCCGGTGTGTCTTTGACCGTGCTGATTTCCTCGAGCACCACCTGGCGCTCGAGCGAGAGATCGCTGTCGCGCAGGACGGGGCGATGCACGATGTCGGTAATCACGTCGAGCGCCCGGGGGAGATCGGCATCGAGCACGCGGGCGTGATACGCGGTGGAATCACGAGACGTGTAGGCGTCGAGCGAGCCGCCCCGCGCTTCCAGCGACAGCGCGATCTCCTGCGCCGTCCGGCGTTCGGTGCCCTTGAACACCATGTGCTCGAGCAGGTGCGACACGCCCATTTTAGGGCGCAGCTCGTTTGCGCTCGCCGTGCGGATCCAGACGCCGAGCGCCACCGAGCGGACGCTCGGCTCACGCTCACTCAGAACGGTCACCCCGTTCGGAGCGGCGGTCCGGTGGATCTCTCGGTCCAGCCGGACTGTGTCTAGCGTTCTAACAGAGCCTTCCGGGACAGGCGCATCCGGCCCCGTTCGTCCACCTCGAGCAGCTTCACCTTGAGATGATCGCCCTTCTTGACGACGTCCTCCGTCTTTTCGGTGCGACCATGCTGCAGCTCGGAGATGTGGAGCAGCCCTTCGACCCCCGGGATGATCTCGACGAACGCGCCGAACGCGGTCGTGCTCTTCACGACGCCCTCATACACCTTGCCGACTTCTGGCTCCTGCATGAGACCGGCGACGATGTCGCGGGCACGCTCTGCCGCTTCACCTACACCCGAAATCGTGACCACACCCGTGTCCTCCACGTTGATCTGGGCGCCGGTCTGCTCCTGGATGCCGCGGATCGTCTTGCCCTTGGGACCGATGAGGTCGCCGATCTTGTCGGGACGGATCTGAATCGTGATGATGCGGGGCGCATACTTGGAGAGCTGCGAGCGCGGCTCGGGCATCGCCTGCTGCATAATATCGAGAATGTGCACCCGCGCCTTGCGCGCCTTGTCCAAAGCCTCGCTGATGACTTTCCAGTCCAGCCGCTCGACCTTGATGTCCATCTGAATCGACGTCACGCCATCCCGGGTCCCAGCGACCTTGAAGTCCATGTCGCCCAGGTGATCCTCGGTACCCAGAATGTCCGTGAGGATCGCCGTCCGCCCGCCCTCGGTGATCAACCCCATCGCGACACCCGCGCACGCCGATTTGATCGGCACGCCGGCATCCATGAGCGCGAGCGAGCCGGAGCAGACCGAGGCCATCGACGACGAACCGTTGGACTCGAGAATCTCGGACACGATCCGGATCGTGTAGGGGAACTGCTCGTACGGCGGCAGGACCGCCTGCAGCGCACGCTCGGCGAGGGCACCGTGGCCGATCTCACGGCGCGACACGCCGCGCACCGGCTTCACTTCGCCCGTCGAGAACGGCGGGAAGTTGTAATGCAGCATGAACGACTTCGTCGTTTCCTGCGCGACGTCGATCGAGTCGATGCGCTGCTCGTCGTCGGTCGTGCCCAGCGTCACGGTCGCGAGCGCCTGCGTCTGCCCGCGCGTGAACAGCGCCGAGCCGTGGGCGCGCGGCAGCCAGCCCACTTCGCACGCGATCGGCCGGACGGTATCGAGATCGCGTCCGTCGACCCGCTCGCCCGCCGTCAGCACGCGCTCGCGCATCGTCTGGTACTCGATTCCCTCGATGACGTCCGCAATCTCACGCGGCTTGTCCGGGAACTCTTCGGCGAGCTGCTCGACGATCGTGGACTTGATGGCGCTGAGGGCCTGCGTGCGCTCGGCCTTCACGGCGAGCGTCAACGCCTCGGCGATCTTGTCCTCGACCAACCCCTTCACGCGAGACACGAGCTCCGCGGGGGGTTCGGCCTTGGTCCATTCCATCTTGGGCTGCTGCACCGCCTCGACCACCTGATCGGCGACCTCGAGCAGCTCCTTGATTCCCTTGTGGGCAACTTCGAGCCCCTTGATGATCTCCGCCTCCGTCAACTCCAGCGCGCCGCCCTCGACCATCACGATCGATTCTCGCGAGCCCGAAACGGTCAGATCGACATCGGAGAACTCGAGCTGCTGGAACGTCGGATTCAGGATCCAGGCGCCTTCGACGCGCCCGACCCGCACTGCCGCGATCGGTCCGTTCCATGGCACCTTCGACAGCGAGAGCGCGGTCGAAGCGGCCACGACGCCCAGCACATCGGCGTCGTTCTCCTGGTCGGCCGAGAGCACGTAGACGAAGACCTGCACTTCGTTCTTGAAGCCTTCGGGAAAGAGCGGCCGCACGCCGCGGTCGATGACGCGCGCCGACGTGACTTCTTCGTCGGAGGGCCGGCCTTCGCGCTTCAAAAAGCCGCCGGGGATCTTTCCGGCGGCGTAGGCCTTCTCGCGGTATTCGACGGTCAGGGGGAAATACGGCAGGTTTGCAACGTTGTCGGAGACGGTCACGGCGGCCAGCACGACCGTTTCGCCGAACTGCACGAGACACGACCCTGCCGCCTGCTTGGCCAGCCGCCCCGATTCGATTTTCAGGGTCCGGCCGGCGAAATTTGTTTCTACACGCTTCACTGCATTACCTGTCTAGAGCACTGGAAAACACGCCGAGCGCCCCGGTGCTCTTCCCGGGGCGCCCAGCACGACGCCTTGCACGGCTTAATGTCGGAGACCGAGCTCGTCGATGAGCTGCCGGTACTTCGCGAGATCGGTGCGCTTCAAGTACTCCAGCAGGCGGCGCCGGCGGCTGACCATCCGCAGCAGGCCCCGTTGCCCGTGGAAGTCCTTCGCGTGAACCCGGAAGTGCTCGGTGAGGCTGTTGATCCGCTCGGTGAGCAGCGCCACCTGGACCCGGCTCGAACCGGTGTCCCGGTCGTGCAGCCCGTGTTTCCTGACCGGCGTCGTCTTATCGTACATCGTCCCTGTTCCCTAATCGTTGGAAGCGCCGTAGGTTAACCGACTTGCACCCCTTTGTAAAGTGAGTCACGCCGCTACCGACCTCGTCGGCCAAACGCTTGGCCCCTATACCCTGGAGCGGCTCCTGGGCCAAGGGGGCTTTGCTTGGGCGTTCGTCGGCCGGGCGCCCGATGGGACTCCGGTCGCGATCAAGGTCCTCAAGCCCCGCTACGCGGGCGATGCCCAGTTCGAGAGCCGGTTTCGCAACGAGAGCGAGACGGCGGCAAAGCTCGAGCACCCTAACATCATCCGCATTCGCTCCGTCGCGAAGACGGGCGAGCACGTCTACTTCGCGATGGACCTCTGTGCCGACAGTCTGGGGGCGCGGATCGCGCGCGAGGGACCGCTGCCCGAGGAGGATATCCTCCGGCTCGCGCGCGACATCGCGGCGGCGCTTGAGTTCGCGCACCAGCAAGGTGTCATTCATCGCGACTTGAAGCCCGACAACGTGCTGATTCGCTCCGATGGCGCGGCGGTGCTGACCGACTTCGGCATTGCGCGGGCGGTCTCCGGCTACGTCGCTTCCACCGGAGTGAACATGACGATCGGGACCCCGCACTACCTGTCGCCTGAACAGGCTCAGGGGCGGCCTCTCGACCAGCGGTTGGACTTCTACGCACTCGGGATCACGCTCTACAAGGCCGCGACCGGCGAGGTGCCGTTCAGCTCGAACGACTGGTTCGAGTTGGCGCGCATGCACGTGGAGGATCCGCCGCCGTCGCTCCGTCGCAAGCGCACCGAACTGTCGAAGCGGTTCGAGCGGGTGGTGATGAAATGTCTGGCGAAGCATCCCGACGACCGCTACGCCAACGCCGCCGAGCTGCGCGCGGATCTGGACGAAGTCCAGCAGAAACTCAGGCCGACAGCCACAATGGGCACGGCGCCGTTGGGAACGACACAGCGGGAGGCGCTGCGCGATCCGCAGTCCGGCCGGCCGACGTGGCTGGTCCTTGCGGGCGTGGCTGTGGGACTGCTGCTGCTGATTGGATTGGTGGTAAGGCTTATGCGCTGAAGACTCGACGGATGACTCGTACAATCCTGGTGAACAACCCGGGAGGGGGGACGGGTGACGCGGAAAGGGTAACTACCGCTGCTACCGCCTGCCTAAGCTCGGCCTCGAGTCGCTTTGGAAATGGCCGCTCCGCAAGGCGCACGGAAAACCCTGGTTTGTCCGAAGCCGCAGAGAGTTCCACGATCCCCGGATGCGCGCGATCAATCACATCAATGACCGGCTTCAACCCGTCCCGCTTCCCCCGTCCCCCATCCCCGTAGTAAGCAGCCGCCACCACGCCCACCAGCTGCTGCGTAGTTATCCGTCCGGCAGCGTAGTCGGCCAGCGCGTCGTTAACGGAAGAGTCGGAGGACATCGTTGCTCAAGGCCACGACCATGATCGCGAGTACGACGAGCATGCCGAGCTGGGTGAGTCGCAGCCGCAGCTGCGGTGAGAGTGGCCGGCGGCGAATGCCCTCGGCGATGAGGAACATCGCGTGCCCGCCGTCCAGCACCGGGATCGGCAGCAAGTTCAGTACCGCGAGACTGATGGAGAAGAACGCGAGGAAGCTCAGGAATTGTACGAGGCCAAGGCGCGCAGCCTGGCCCGAGACCTGGGCGATCGTGATGACCCCTCCCACGTCCCGGACCGACGCGCGGCCCAACACCAAGCGTCTGACGCTCTCGACCATCACACCAACCGTGCTCGCGGTCTGCTTCGCGCCGTCTACAAACGCCTGGCCGACCGATATGCGCCGATTGACCACAAAGCCTCCCTCGGCGCCGATGTAGCCAAACGTCTTGGGTCGCGGCGACAGACTATCCGGCTCGGTTTCGGTACGTGGGGTGACACTGAGCTGTAGCAGGGAATCCCCGCGCATCACGCTGAGCGCGATGGGCCGCTCCGGATTCAACCACAGTCTGTGGATCAGATCGCTCCACGACCGGACGGTGTCGGCCCCGGCGCGCACGACCAAATCGCCAGGTTGCAGGCCCGCGCGTTTCGCCGGCTCACCCGGCAGCACCTTCCCAATCCGCGCCGGCATGAGCGGCTCCAGACCCCAGCGGGCGAGCGCGAGCCGCTCGTTGTCGTCGCGGGGCTGTGTGAACTGAATCGTGCCCTTCCCCGCCAGCTGCAGGAGCACCGTGCCGGTATCCCTGAGCAGATGCGTCTGCACATCCTCCCACGTTCGAACGGTATCGCCGTTGATCGTGGTGATGCGGTCACCGCGTTGTAGCGTGGCGAGCGCTTTCGCTCCCTGAGGCAGCCGGCTGACAAGCACGGTGTCGATCTGGGTCGTGGGCCGGGTGGGATTGCCTACCGCAATGCCGAGGCCCGTGTAGATCACAAACGCGAGAATCACGTTCATCGTGACACCCGCCAAGATCACCGCCATCCGTGCCCACAGCGGCTTCTTGTCGAACGCGCGCGCCGGATCGATCGGCACGCTGGCTTTGCCACCTTCGAGCTCGCCCGCCATTCCTTCTTCTTCGAGGCCCGCCATTTTCACGTACCCGCCGAGCGGGATCCACGAGATCCAGTATTCCGTCTCGCCCCGGCGCCAGGCGATCAGGGGCTGGCCAAATCCTAGCGAAAACCGCAGCACCTGAATGCCCACCGCTTTGGCGACGATGAAATGGCCGAATTCGTGCACCGAGATCAGCACACCCAGTACAACGATGAGCGACGCGATGGTCAGGAGCACGCGGCCTCCCGCGCCACCTGCCGCGCCTCGGCGTCCGCGGCGAGCACCGCTTCGAGAGAAGTGGCGTCGCCGCGCTGCGGCGTCTGTTTCGTCACGCGCTCGATGATCTCCGCAATGCGCCCGAAGGGGATGCGCTCTTCGAGAAAGAGCTGCACCGCAACCTCGTTCGCCGCGTTGAAGCGCGCCGGTGCCGTCCCGCCGAGCCGCGCCGCCTCGCGGCCAATCACGTACGACGGGAAGCGCTCTGGCTGTAGGGGCTCGAATGTCAGCGTGCCGGCGGCGACGGGATCAAAGCGGCGCACGCCCTCATCCGGTACACGATCGGGGTAGGTCAAGGCATACAGAATCGGCAGCTCCATCGTCGGAAAGCCCACCTGAGCCAGCACCGAACCGTCTACGAACTCCACAAAACCGTGAATGACCGACTGCGGATGTATGACGACGTCCACCTTCTGGTACGGCACGTCGAACAGGAAGTGCGCTTCGATGACCTCGAGCGCCTTGTTCACGAGCGTCGCCGAATCGACCGTGATCTTCTTGCCCATGGTCCAGGTCGGATGCTTCAGTGCCTCGGCGACCGTCGCACGGGAGACGCGCTCCGGCCCCCACGTGCGGAACGGACCACCCGACGCCGTGAGAATGAGGCGCGCCAGCTCGGCCGGCTGCCGGCCCGCCACGCACTGCAGCACGGCGCTATGCTCGGAATCCACCGGCACGATTTCACCGCCGCCCTCGCGAGCCGCCTGCGCGACCAGCTCCCCTGCCATCACGAGCGTTTCCTTGTTCGCGAGCGCGACCCGCTTCCCAGCGCGCAAGGCGGCGAGCGTCGCCTCGAGCCCGGCGGCACCCACAATGCCATTCACGACGATTTTTACGTCGGGGTGCGTCGCAGCTTCGACGAGGCAGGCAGTACCCTTCCCCCGTCCCTCGTCCCCCTTTCCCACACCATTCACGAGTCCGACGAACGCCGGCTTCCACTCCGCGGCCTGCTGGGTGAGCAGATCCGTGTTCGAATGGCCCGTGATCGCCACGACGCGAAAGCGATCCCGCTGGCGCGACAGCACCTGGAGCGTGGATCGGCCGATCGACCCCGTCGAGCCCAGCACCGCGACGCCGACGCTCATATCATCCCGAACATGCGATACAATCCTGCCGCCGTAGGGATCACGAAGTACAGTGAGTCGAGTCGATCGAGCACGCCGCCGTGGCCCGGAATGAGGGACGAAGAATCCTTAAGGCCCGCTTCGCGCTTGAACAGCGATTCCGCGATGTCGCCGATCTGCCCGACAATGGAGACGGCGAGACCAAACAGCAACAGCTGTCCCGCGCTGAAGCTCCAGCCTTCCCGGTTCAGCACGAATTCGCCGAGCGCGAGCGCGGTGATCACGCCACCGAGCGTACCACCGACCGCACCGGCTTGCGTCTTCTTGGGAGACAGGACGGGAGCGAGTTTCGGTCCTCCGACGGCCGTGCCTACCACCATCGCAGCCGTGTCGCAGATCCAGGTGATGACGAGCGGGAACAGCGTCAGGAGGACATATGCCACGGGCCGGATGGCGGCGTCGCTGCCGTGCCGGATCGCGATCAGAAAAGCCAGCATCCCCGACGCGTAGACGCAACCGAACAGCGTGATCGAAACGCTCGTCAGCGGCCGGCCGGTCGGTCCGCGCCGTGCCATCGCGATCACCAGTGCGAGCATAAGCCAGATAGCGCCCAGGTAGAGCGCGAAGCCTTTCGCCCAGTAGACGAGGAGCGGAGTCGCCGCGGCCGCGAGCCAGCCGGTGCGCTCCAGTGCCTCGATGCCCTGGCGGCGTCCGAAGTCGTAAACCTCGCGCGCACCCAGCACGCCCAGCAGCGCCAGCGTCGCCGCCAGCGTCCAGCCGCCCAGCCAGATGATGCCGATCACGAGCGGAATGGCGACCGCGGAGACGGCGATACGCTGCACCAGGTTTTGCGAGGGCATCAGGACGCGGTGACTTTGCCGAACCGCCGATCGCGCCGTTGATAATCGAGAATGGCGTCGCGCAGCGTGCGGCGGTTGAAGTCGGGCCACAACACCGGCGTGATGTAGAGCTCGGTGTACGCGAGTTGCCAGAGGAGGAAGTTCGACAGGCGCTGCTCGCCGGAGGTCCGAATCAACAGGTCCGGATCACCCCAGGGCGCGGTATACAGCTTGGACCGGATCGCCTCTTCGTCGATGTCTTCCAGCTTCTTGGTGCCCTTCAGCACTTCTTCCGCGAGCAGTCGCGCCGCCCGCGCGATCTCGCCGCGCGACGAGTACGAGATGCAGAGGTTGAGAGACAGTTTGTCGCCACCCACGGTCTCACGCTCGACGCGCTCGACCGCGGCGCGCCCGCCCGGGGTCAGTCGGCTCCGGTCGCCGAGCACATGCACCCGCACGCCTTGCCCCCGCAGCTCGGCAGCTTCTTTGGCGATATACTCCTCGAGCAGATCCATCAGCGCGGAGATCTCGGGCGCCGGGCGGTTCCAGTTTTCGTCCGAGAACGCGAAGAGCGTCAGGACCTCGACCCCTTCCGCGATCGCCCCTTCGACGGCTTCCCGGACGGCTTTCATTCCCGCGCGATGGCCGAACGGCCGCGGCAGCCGGCGTTCGTTCGCCCAGCGGCCGTTGCCGTCCATGATGATCGCGACGTGGCGCGGTATCGGTCCTGGCAACATCAGACTTCCATGATCTCCGCTTCTTTGGCCTTGACGGCGGCGTCGACCGCCTTGAGATGGTCGTCGTGCGCCTTCTGCACTTCTTTCTCGGAGTGCTTCTGATCGTCCGACGAGACGTGCTCTGTCTTCTTGATCTTGTTCATCGTCTCGGTGCGCGCGTGCCGGATGGCGACCCGACCCTCTTCGGCGAACTTGTGCACGACTTTGACGAGCTCCTTGCGCCGCTCCTCGGTCAAGGGCGGCAGCGGGATGCGAATGATGTTGCCGTCGTTCGACGGCGTGAGTCCCAGATCGGACGCCAGAATGCCCTTCTCCACGGCCTTCATCAGACTCTTATCCCACGGCTGGACCGTCAGCAGCTTCGGCTCCGGCGTGGCGACGCTCGCCACCTGCGTGAGCGGCATCTCGTTGCCGTAGGCTTCGACCCGCACGAGATCGAGCAACGCCGTCGTCGCCTTCCCGGTGCGGACCGTGGAGAATTCGCGCTTCACCGCCTCGACCGCTTTGTCCATGAGCTGCTTCGCGTGCTTGACGTGATCGTTCAGCGTGGGGGTCATTGGACGATCGTGCCGACGCGCTCACCGGCCAGAACCCTCGCCGTCGCGCCGGGCTGGTTGATGTTGAACACCACGATGGGGAGCTTGTTCTCTTTGCACAACCCGAAGGCGTTGGCGTCCATCACGGCGTAGCCATTCACCAGCGCTTCCTGGAACGTCAGGGTCGGCAAGAACTTCGCGGAAGGTTCTTTCTTGGGATCCGCGGTATAGATCCCGTCCACGTTGGTCGCCTTGAGAATCACCTGCGCCTCAATCTCGAGCGCGCGCAACACCGCGGCGGTGTCGGTGGAGAAGTAGGGATTGCCGGTCCCGCCGGCGAAAATCACCATCCGCCCCTTATCGAGATGGCGCACCGCGCGCCGGCGGATGTAGGGCTCCGCCAGCTCCTCCATCCGGATCGCCGTCATGACGCGCGTGTCCACGCCCTTCTTCTCGAGAATGTCTTGCAGCGCGAGCGCGTTGATGACGGTGGCAAGCATCCCCATGTAATCCGCGGAGACGCGATCCATGCCTTGGTCGCTCGCCGCCGTGCCGCGGAGGATGTTGCCGCCACCGATCACGAGACCGAGCTGCACGCCGGTCGCGGCGACGGATTTCAGCTCATCGGCCAGGCGCTCGATGACGGCGAAATCGATGCCGGAAGCTCGCCCACCCGCAAACGCCTCTCCGGATAATTTGAGAAGCGCACGCGTGAAGGCGAGCTGCTTTGGCACTCAGTTGCCTCCGAGCTCGAAGCGCACAAACCGCCGCACCTCGACCTTCTCACCGGTCTTGCCGGACAATTCTTTCACCAGATCGCCGACGGTCCGCTTGTCGTCCTTCACGAATTTCTGCTCGAGCAGGACGTTGTCTTCGTAGAACTTCTTCATCATGCCGTCCACGATCTTGGCGCGGATGTTCTCGGGCTTCTTTTGCTCGGCGACCTGTGCCTCATAGACCTGGCGTTCGCGCCGGACCAGGTCGGCCGGCAGGTCCTCGATGCGGACCGCCAGCGGCTTCGTGGCCGCGACGTGCACCGCGATTTCCTTGGCCAGCGCCTTGAAGTCGTCCGTGCGCGCCACGAAATCCGTCTCGCTGTTCAGCTCGACGAGTACGGCCACGGAACCATCATGGTGAACGTAGGATCCGATCCACCCTTCCGACGCTTCGCGCCCCGCGCGCTTCTCGGCTTTGGCTGCACCCTTCTTGCGCAGAATGTCGACGGCCTTATCGAGATCACCGCCGCATTCCTGCAGCGCGCTCTTGCAGTCCATCATGCCCGCACCGGTCCGAGCGCGGAGCTCGGCCACGAGTTTCGTCGGAATCTCTTTCACAGAAGTCATTGCGTCCTCTCCCTTTCCCTTCCTCATAAAAACGCCGCCCTCGCGCCGTGAAGCCCGGGGGCGGCGGTCGGTGTGTTCATCCAGCTCGAGTTGTTACGCCTTCTCCCCGCTGACGGGTTCCGCGGACGCCGGCGCCTCTTCCGTTTTCAGGCGGGCCGCGATCGCTTCGGGCTTCGGGCGCCGCTTCCGCCGCGCCGGCCGCTTCTTGCGATCACCCTCCACATCGGCCTCACCCGTCTCGGTCGAGTACGTCGTGCCTTCTCCTTCTTCGCCCGTCGCGGACTCACGCAGGGGCATCTGCCGCCGGGCTTCAGCGATCACATCCGAGATCGCGCCCGTGATCAAGGAGACCGCGCGAATCGCGTCGTCGTTTCCTGGAATCGGAACGGTGATCAGGTCGGGATCGGCATTCGTATCTACGATCGCGACCACCGGAATCCCGAGCTTGTTCGCCTCGGCGACGGCGATCCGTTCCTTCTTGGCGTCCACCACGAACAGCGCGCCCGGCAGCCGGCCCAGGTTCTTGATGCCCGCGAGATTCTTGTCCAGCTTGCCGCGTTCGCGGTCGAAGAGCAGCTGCTCCTTCTTCGTGTAATTCGTGAAGTCGCCATCCGCCGCACCCTGTTCCAGATCCTTGAGCCGCTTGATCTGCTTCTTGATCGTCTGGAAGTTCGTCAGCGTGCCGCCGAGCCAGCGCTCCGTCACATAGAACGCGCTGCAGCGCTTTGCTTCCGCCTCCAGGATCCCCTTGAGCTGCTTCTTGGTGCAGACGAACAACACGCCCTCACCCTTCAGGACGACGTTGCGCAGCAGCTCTTGCGCGGCGTCGAGCTGGCGCATCGTCTTTTGCAGATCGATGATGTAGATGCCGGAGCGTTCGGCGAAGATGAACCGCCGCATCTTCGGATTCCAGCGGCGAGTCTGGTGGCCGAAATGCACACCTGCTTCCAACAGTTCCTGCAACTGAGGCTGAGGCATTTACTCCCTTTCCTGGGTTGTTTCCGCCGCCGCTCTCATCTCTCACCCAACCCCGGAGGGACCCAGGGTGAGATCAAGCGGCGTGAGTATTTGAACGCTTACCGCTTGCTGAACTGGAACCGCTTCCGCGCACCCGCGCGGCCCGGCTTCTTCCGCTCCACGGCGCGTGGATCGCGCGTCAGGAGTCCTTGCTCTCGGAGTTTCTTGCGATGGCGATCGTCCGCCAGCACCAAGGCACGCGCAATGCCCAACCGCAGCGCGCCCGCCTGCCCCGTCAAGCCGCCGCCCACGACGCGCGCCTTCACGTCGAATGCGCCGAGCGTGTCGGTGGCGGTGAACGGCTGCTGAATGTGCGAGACCAGCGAGGGCCGGGGGAAATAGTCACCCAGCGTCCGCCCGTTGACGCTCCACTTTCCCGAACCGGGGGTCAAATACACGCGCGCGATCCCAAGCTTCCGGCGGCCGATCGCGTGCCAGCGCAGCTCCGGGGGGGGGACCGCGGTCATTTGGCCTCCACGAGCGGCGCGGGCTGCTGCGCCGCATGCGGATGCTCCGGACCGGCGTACACCTTCAGCATCTGTTTGACGTGCTGCCGCGACAGCGTGGTCTTGGGCAGCATCCCCCAGACGGCCTTCTCGATCACGCGCTCGGGATGCTTGCTGATCACCTTACTCACCGGCGTAAACCGTTCGTGGCCCATGTACCCCGTGTGCCGGAAATACCGCTTCTGCTCGGTCTTGCGGCCCGTCAACTGCACTTTCTCGGCGTTGATGACCACGACGAAATCACCGCCATTGACGTGCGGCGTGAAATTCGGCTTATGCTTCCCGCGCAGGATCTGCGCGATGCGGCTCGCCAGCCGACCGAGCGGCTTGTCAGCCGCGTCAACCAGCCACCAGCGACGCTCGATGTCCTGCGGCTTCAACGTGTACGTCTTCATGCCCCTCGTATCCTCTGAGCTCTGGAATTTGGCAGACGCGAACTCTAACCGGGCCGTAAGGCTCTGTCAACCTGAGGGTTGCGTGGGTTCGGCCGAGAGCGTGACGAGCGGCGCCCCCTTTTCCACGCGGTCGCCGGCCTTCACATGAATCTGTGTGACGATGCCGCGGTGAGTCGCACGCAACTCATTCTCCATCTTCATGGCCTCGACGACGACCAGGCCCTCGCCAACTTCCACCACCGTGCCTTGGCTCACCTCGACTCGCACGACGAGTCCCGGCATCGGAGCTTTCACGACTCCGCCTGCCACCAGCTTGCGTCCCTGCCCCGTCAGAGCCTCGATCTGCTTCGACCGGTCGTCCTGTACCTCGACTTCGACGCGCTCGCCAACGGCACCGAGAGCCCACCGACCGGCGTCGAGCTGCTGGCAGGCCACGGTCCAGGACTCTTTGCCGAGCAACACGTGCAGCAGAGGTGTCCCGGGGATCGCAGCAGCATGCGCTTCGAGGCGATCGCCATCGATCGTCACCGAGCCGCCGTCGACATCGATGACGTAAGTGCGTTGACGCAGGGTGACGTGGTACTTCATCGTCCTCGATTCAGGCAGCCTCCAAGACCGCGACCGTTTCCACATGCGCCGTCTGTGGAAACAGATCGAAGGCTCGCACCGCCTTGACGATGTAGTTGACGTTCAGCCGGTGCAGGTCGCGCGCAAGCGTCGCGGGGTCGCCGGAGATGTACACGAGCTTGGCCACCGGCTCAGACGTGAGTCGCAGCGAGACGTCCCAATGCAATCCGGCGGGCGGTGGATTGACGACGACCGCATGCGGCGCCGGCAGGCTCGCCAACACATCCTCGGCACGCGCGGCGATGAACCGCGCGGCTGGTAGGCGACTGCGTCCCCAGGCCACGGCTTTCTCATCCGCGTCGACACTCACGACGCCGGCGCCCCCCTCGACCAGCAACGCCGCCGTGTCGCCGACCCCCCCGTACAGATCCCACACCATCTGGCCGCGTACATCTCCCAGCTGCTCGACGGCCCAGCGGCGCGCCAGCATCCCCATGCCCGGATTCACGTGCTCGAACGCGGTCGCCGGAAATCCGGTCGCGGGTCCGGCCATTACCCTCGCGGCACCATCCACGGGCTGCCACCAGCAGACTAACTCGTAGTCCACTTGCATCGCGTCACGCAGCGCTTCGGCGCGGAGCCACGGCTCACCCGCGGATTCGGCGATGATGTGACGCCGCTGCTCGCGATCGAGCCGTAGCGTGAGGCGCGTCAGCGACGGCGGCAGGAGGGTGAGATGACTCCGCAGCTCGCGCCACAACGCCATGAGACGGAAATCGGTGATGTGACAGTCGGCGAGCGGGAAGACAAAGTTGGATCGGTCGTAGGGGTGCAGACCGATCGCCTGGGCCTTCGCCGCCAACGAGACCTTTGCCCGATACCGCCATTCATCCAGTGCTTCGACGATTTCTGGGTCGCCGATCTTGAGTTTGCCGATCCGTCGCAGCGTGTCGCCAACGATCGCGCGCTTGGCCTGCAGTTGCCCGTCGTACGCGAGGTGCTGCAGTTGGCAGCCGCCGCAGTGGTCGTGGACGTAATGTGGACAGGGCGGGGCCACTCTCCCTGGCCCCGCCTCCACGATTTCTCCCAGTTCCGCGCGTGCGAAGTTGCGGTGTTTCTCCAACGATCCTTCACGGAGTCGGATGCGATCGCCCGGCACGGTACGAGGAATAAAGACCGCGCGGCCATCGTTGAGCCGTGCTACGCCGTCACCACCCACCGCGATGCCGGTAATGGTCACGAGTTCGTTCACTCCAGGCCGTCCCGAAGTGCTTCTCGCCGCGCCGTGTCGATCCAGCTTCCCACCTGCGACGGTCGGGCGGCCAAGAGGCCCTGCGGCGGTCGCTCCCGGCGCGCATCGGCGACCATCGCTGCCGCGACCGCCAACGCGCGCTCCAACCCCGGTCGCGGCGGTGCCGCAAGGACACGCGCCCCGGCGCGCTCCAGATACTTGATGTCAATCTCGCCTTTGAGAAACTCGGGATCGTTCATCACGCGCAGATGAAACGGCTGGCTCGTCGGCAGTCCCACAATCACCAGCTCGCTCAACGCACGTCGCATGCGCTGGATCGCGGATTCACGGGTCTCGCCCCATGCAATGAGCTTGGCGAGGAGCGGATCGTAAAACAGGGTCACGTCGTTGCCCGCTTCTACGCCGGCATCCCAGCGAATGCCCGGGCCGCTCGGCACGCGGAGATACTGCAGCACCCCCGTCGCCGGGAGGAAATTGTTGAACGGATCCTCGGCGGTGATACGACACTCGATCGCAGCCCCTCGCGGATGCAATTGGCCGCCGGGACCGGCTGCGCCGTGGACGCGCATGGGCTGCCGGTCGGCGATGCGCAGCTGCTCTCGCACGAGATCGACACCGTAGACGAGCTCGGTGACGGGATGCTCGACCTGAATCCGCGTGTTCATCTCGAGGAAATAGAACTCACCCGTCTGCGTGAGCAGGAACTCGATCGTCCCGGCGCTCACGTACCCGACGGCGCCGGCAGCCGCCGTGGCAGCCTCCGATAGCCGGCGCCGCAGCGCCGGCGACACCACCACCGACGGTGATTCTTCGATCAGCTTTTGGTGGCGGCGCTGGATACTGCACTCCCGCTCGCCGAGCGCGACGACGCGGCCACGATGGTCGGCGAGGATCTGGACCTCGATGTGCCGGGGTCGTTCGAGATACTTCTCCACGTACATACTGCCATCACCGAAGGCCTTCTGAGCCTCGCGCCGCGCCGCCTGGAAGGCGCTCTCGACCTCCGCGTCGCCGGCGACGAGCCGCATTCCTTTGCCGCCGCCGCCCGCGGCCGCTTTCAGTAGCACGGGATAGCCGAGGCGCTTCGCCTCTTTCCGCGCGTCGATCGGATCGCGCAGCAGCGTCGTCGTTCCGGGGACGACCGGTAGTCCGGCCGCCAGCATTCTGCGGCGTGCTTCGGTCTTGTCGCCCATCGCCCGGATGGCCGAGGCTGGCGGGCCGACGAAGACCAGGCTCGCCTCGGTGCATGCGTCGGCGAATGCCGCGCGCTCCGACAGAAAACCGTACCCGGGGTGGACCGCCTGGCAGCCCGTCTCCCGTGCCGCCGCGATCAGTTTGCGAATGTCGAGATAGGATTCCGCAGACGGCGCGGGGCCGAGCAGTACGGCGGCGTCGGCCTGACGGACGTGGGGTGCGAGGCGATCAGGCTCGGAATAGACCGCGACGGCCTCGAGACCTTCCTCGTGACATGCGCGAATGACGCGGACCGCGATTTCACCGCGGTTCGCGACAAGCACGCGCTTCAATGACACCCGACCTCAGACCCGAGTTGGAAGGTGTCGAATGCCTTGCAGAGACCCCCAGCATTGCTCACAGCCCGCCGGTAGATCGTCGTCGCGACCGTCGTCCAGGTCTCATGCTCGTCGACCGCCTGCCGCAGCGCGGCGAACACGAAGTCCTCCGGTGGCACGCGATCCGCCTTCGTCTCTTTCCCGCTCACCCAGACGAGCGGCCGCTTGTCCCACTTGACGCTGCGTTCGTCGGGCGGCCGCTCGAACGCCATACTTGCGCAAATCGCCCGCGACTGCCCCAGCGCCCGCAGCGAGCGATCGCGCGTGTGCAGCTCCCGGAGGGCACGGTTGCGGAGCACGCTGTCGCCACGCCAGCGATCGAACGGCACCACGGTGAGGTCCGGTCGCAAGCCGCGCGAGAAGCGGAGATACCAGGCAGCCTGGGTGTCCGTCTCACCAGCGGTAAACAGAATGCCTTGGTGTGGGCAGGCGCGCAGCAGATTTTCGCCGAGCTCTTCGAGGACGGGCGGCAGCCGCAGAGACTCCGGCAGCGAGTGCCAGGTCAGCGTCGCCGCCGCGATCCCTCCCGCTTCCCAGTCCACGTACGCCAATTCGCCGTACGCATAGACGCGATAGACGCGCGCCGAGTCCGCCGTGCGCGTGCCGGTGGTGAATCGCGCGGCGCGCTCGAGGGCGAGCTGGGCCGTGTCGAGCGTGGCATGCGCCCAGACGGTATCGACCGTCATCGGCTTCTTGTGGGCGTGATACTGGGCGCCACGTTGCAGGTACGCCCGTCCCAGCTCGAGCCACGCCGGGCCATTGGTCGAGTCCGCGGTGACGCGTGCCCACAGCTCCGCCAGCACCGAGTCGGGGTGCGGCGATTGCGTCCCCTGGAGCAGCAGGAGGCCGAGGATCGCCTTAGAGAGGAATGTTCCCATGTTTCTTGGGAGGATTCCGGCCGCGTTTCGTTTCGAGCGTGAGCAGCGCTTCGATCAGGCGCGGGCGCGTATCCCGCGGGTCGATGATGTCGTCGAGATACCCCCGCGCCGCCGCCTGATACGGATGCGCGAATTTTTCACGATACTCGTTGGTGCGCTCCTCGCTCGCCTCTCCTTTATAGAGAATCTCCACCGCCCCCTTCGGTCCCATCACCGCGATCTCGGCCGTCGGCCACGCGACGTTGTAGTCGCCGCGGATGTGTTTCGAGCTCATCACGTCATAGGCGCCGCCGTATGCCTTGCGCGTGATGACCGTCAGCTTCGGCACGGTCGCCTCGCAGTAGGCGAACAGCAGCTTCGCGCCGTGCTTGATGATGCCGCCGTGCTCCTGCGCGACGCCGGGGAGAAAGCCGGGCACGTCCTCGAACGTCACCAAGGGGATATTGAACGCGTCGCAGAAGCGAATAAAACGCGCGCCCTTGAGCGACGCGGCAATATCGAGCACGCCCGCGAGCGCCGCCGGCTGATTCGCGATCACGCCCACCGGCCGTCCGGCGAGCCGCGCGAATCCGACGATCAGGTTGTTGCCGTAGTCTCGCTGTACCTCGAGAAACGCCCCGTTGTCCACCACGTGGCGCAGCACGTCGTGCATGTCGTACGGCTTCGTCGGCTCATCCGGGACGACCTCGAGCAGCGCCTCCTCGCGGCGGTCGGGAGGATCATCGGGCGTGCGGGTCGGCGGACTGTCCAGATTATTACCCGGCAGGAACGACAGCAGGGTGCGGATTGCGGTGATCGATTCCAGCTCGGAGTCGTGCACGAAATGCGCGATGCCGGACGTCCCGCCATGCACGTCGGCGCCGCCCAGCTTCTCGAAATCGACTTCCTCGTGCGTCACGGTCTTCACGACGTTGGGACCTGTGACGAACATGTACGAGATGCCGCGCACCATGAAGATGAAGTCGGTGATCGCGGGACTGTAGACCGCGCCGCCGGCGCAGGGCCCCAGAATCGCGCTGATCTGCGGCACGACGCCCGAGGCGAGCGTGTTGCGCAAGAAAATGTCGGCGTAGCCGCCCAGCGACGCGACACCTTCTTGGATGCGAGCGCCGCCCGAGTCGTTGAGGCCGACGAGCGGCGCACCGTTTTGGACGGCGAGATCCATCACCTTGCAGATCTTTTCGGCGTGGGCCTCGGACAGCGATCCACCGAAGACCGTGAAGTCCTGTGAAAACACGTAGACCAGCCGCCCTTCGACCCTGCCCCATCCCGTCACGACACCGTCCCCGAGAATCTTCTGCTCGGCGAGGCCGAAATCGGTAGCGCGATGCGTCACGAAGCGGCCCAGCTCGACAAACGAGGCGGGATCGAGCAGCACCTCGAGCCGCTCGCGCGCCGTCATTTTGCCCTTGTGATGTTGTGTGGCGATACGATCGGAACCGCCACCTTGCTCGGATTCGGAACGCTTCTGTTGCAGTAGCTCGAGCTTTTCTCGCATTGACATGCGCGAAATGTAGGACTCGAAACGCAAAGGGGCGAGGATAACCTCGCCCCCGAGAGCTCACGGCCCCTTAGCCTCTCGGGCTCTTAGGCGTCTACCTTAGGCGTCTCGTCAGTGACAGGAGCTGGCGCGGGCACCGGGATGATGTCGTCCTTGGGGAATCCGGTTGCGGCGAGGACGATCCGGTGATGGATGGGATCGACCTCGAGCACCTTCAGCTCGACCGCCTGCCCTTCCTTTACCGCGTCCCCCGGCTGCTGAATATCCGGAATCCCGAGCTGCGACATCGGCACGAATCCTTCGATGTCGCTGCCGAGATCCACGACGACACCCTTGTCCATCAACCGCATCACCCGGCCGCGGAGCTCCGTGCCGACGGGGTACGTCTCACCGATGCGGAGCCACGGATCCTCCTGCGCCTGTTTCAATCCGAGCGAGATCCGCTTGTTCTCGGCGTCGACGTTCAGAATCAAGACGTCGACCTCATCGCCCTTCTTCACGACTTCGGACGGATGCTGCACGCGCTTGGTCCACGACATGTCGGAGATGTGGATCAGGCCGTCGATGCCAGGCTCGATTTCGACGAACGCGCCGAACGACGTGAGGTTGCGGACTTTGCCGCGGAGCCGCGTGCCAACGGGATACTTCTGCGGCAGCGCCATCCACGGATCCTGCTCGGTCTGCTTCATGCCGAGCGAGACTTTCTCTTCCGTCTCGTCCACTTTCAGGACGACGGCTTCGATCGACTCGCCGATCGACACGAGCTTCGACGGATGCCGCACGTTGCGCGTCCAGCTCATCTCGGAGATATGCACCAGGCCTTCGATGCCCGGCTCGAGCTCGACGAAGGCGCCGTAGTTCGTAATGGAAACGACTTTGCCCTGCACGCGCGTCCCAACCGGATATTTGGCCGCGACGTTCTGCCACGGATAGGGCTGCAGCTGTTTCAGGCCGAGCGAGATGCGTTCGCGCTCCCAGTCGATGTCGAGGACTTTGACCTCCAGCTCCTGACCGATCTGCACCATCTCCGACGGATGCGATACGCGGCCGTAGCTCATGTCGGTGATGTGCAGCAGGCCGTCCACGCCGCCCAGATCGATGAACGCGCCGAAGTCGGTGATGTTCTTGACGACGCCCTTCCGTACCTGATTGACGGACAGCTCCTTCATCAACACGTCGCGCTTGGTCTTGCGCTCGGCCTCGAGCAGCACGCGGCGCGAGACGACGATATTGCGACGGCGCTTGTTCAGCTTGATGATCTTGAACTCGAAGCTCTGGCCGAGGAGCTCATCGATGTTGGGGACGCGCCGCAAGGCGATCTGGCTGCCGGGGAGAAATGCGTCGACGCCCATCAGGTCCACGACCACGCCGCCCTTGATCTTCTTGACGAGTGTGCCGGTAACGGCCTCGTCCTTCTCGTGCGCCTCGCGGATCCGTTCCCAAACGCGCATGAAGTCGGCCTTCTTCTTCGATAGGACGACCGCGCCTTCCTGGTCCTCGAGGTGCTCGAGGAACACCTCGATCTCGTCACCTTCCTTGAGACTCTTCGGATCCTTGAATTCGTCGATCGGCACCGCGCCTTCCGACTTGAACCCGACGTCGAGAATGACGGCGGTGTCGGTGACGCGCAGCACTTTGGATTTGACGATTTCGCCTTCTTCGATATTCGATAGCGTCCCCTCGTACAGCAGAGTCATTTTCGCGATCTCGTCGGAGGAATATTCCTCGTCGAGACCGGGGCGGACGCGAAGTTGCGAACGGGGAGCCTTGCGAGTGGGGAGATCTTCTTCGAATTCTTCTACGTCACGTGCTTCTACGAGCATTCGGTACACCGGTTCGGTTTTAGGTTTGGGGTTGCCTCGTCATTCATTGTCCTTTCAGGACAGTGTTTGCCGAGCACAGGCTCTAGCCTGTCAATTACGGGCGGAAACCTACCCAGGGAACAGACCCCGCGCCAGTTCAACCACCCGCGCCACCTGCTGCCGCAGCGTGAGTGCCGTCGTATCGAGCAAAACCGCGTCTGTGGCGGGTTTGAGGGGGGCGACTGGCCGGTTGGAATCAGCCGCATCCCGGGCGGCCAGTGCCTGACTTTCCCGGCGTACGAGGTTGACATCCATCGGCTGCCCCCGTTGGGAAAGCCGGCGTCGGGCGCGTTCGTCGGGTGTGGCCGTCAAAAAAATCTTCAGTGGGGCCTCCGGAAAAACGACTGTGCCAATATCCCGACCGTCCACGACCACACCTCGAGATCCTCCACGAGCCTTCACACCTTCCACCGCCCTCCTTTGCTGGGCGTTTACCCAGGTCCGCACCTCGGGAATGGCGGCCATCATCGAGACAGACCGCGTCACCCGATCGCCGCGAATGGCTTGCTCCACATCGGCGCCCGCGACCTCGGGCCGGAAGCGGTTGTCCACGAGGACCAGCCGCACCGGCAGCCGTTCGGCCAGGTCTACGATCTGCTGCGCGGGCCAGGCCTCTTCGCCCAGGTTGTCGAGGGCGGCGAGCGTCAATGCGCGATACAGCGCACCCGAGTCGAGGTGCGCCCAGCCCAGCCGCTCCGCCACGAGGCCCGCGGTCGAGCTCTTGCCGGATGCCGCCGGGCCGTCGATCGCTATGACTCGAAGCACGCCTTGAGGTCGCGAAAGAAGTTGGGATAGCTGATGGCTACCGACTTCTTCTCAGACAGCTGGACATTTGATCCGGCCAACGTTCCCAACACGGCGAACGCCATGGCCAGCCGGTGATCCGACGCCGTCTCGACTCGCCCTTGGGGCGCCCGCGCATTTCCAGTGACGTACAGGTCATTCCCGCGCGCCTCCGCCTTCGCTCCCACCACGCGCAGGTTCGCGGCAATCAACTCGAGCCGGTTGCTCTCTTTGACTCTCAACTCACCAACTTCCCGGAACACCGAATCGCCGCTCGCCCGGCTGGCGAGCACCGCAAGCACCGGCACTTCGTCGACAAGCGTGGGGATCTCCGCCGCTGACACTTCGGTGCCCCGCAAGGTCGCCGGCCGCACGACTAAGTCGGCGACCGGCTCGCCGCCTTCATCCCGCAGATTCACGCGCTCGATATGCGCGCCCATCCGTTCGAGCACCACGAGGAATCCCGTGCGCGTTGGGTTCACACCGACGTTTTCCACAACCAACTCGCCCTGGTCCGCCAGAACGACCGCCGCCATGAGAAACGCGGCACTCGAGATGTCGCCAGGGACGGAGAGTTGGAAGCCTGGAATTGTGGACGCTGAGCCCGGTTGGTAGACGATGGCGCCGTCACGCTCATGGACGCCGAGTCCCAGATGCGCGAGCAGACGTTCGGTGTGATCGCGAGACCGATAGGGCTCCCGAATAGTTACCGGTACCTGCCCCGTGAGCCCGGCAAAGAGCAGAGCGCTTTTGACCTGCGCGCTCGCAACGGGGCTCGTGTACATGAGGCCGCGCAGCTTGCCGCCCCGGATTGTGAGCGGTAGCCCGTCTCCCTTTTCCTTTATATCAGCGCCCATCTGCTTGAGCGGCTCCGTTACACGTCGCATCGGCCGGCGCCGCAGCGATGCATCGCCCGTCAGGGTCGTCACGAACCGCTGACCGGCCAGGATCCCGAGCATCAACCGGGCGGTGGTGCCGGAGTTGCCGCAATTGAGTGGTGCGCGGTGCGCGGTGAGCGGTGCGCTGGAAACTCGGACCACGCCTTCGCGAATGGGCGAAATGTCCGCGCCGAGCTGGCGCAGCACACGCGCGCTGGTCTTTACATCGTCGCCCGTCAGCAGGCCCGAGATCTCGCTCTTGCCGCGGGCGAGCGCCGCCACCATGAGCACGCGGTGCGAGATGCTCTTGTCGCCGGGCGGTCGGACGACGCCGGCGATGCGCCGCGCCTTAGAGGCCACTCCCGCCAATCCGTCGCCGCCAGGCCGCCGCGCGGGCGAGCCACGCCGACAGCGCGGTTGCGTCGCCGACCTCGAGCGCGTGCTCGACCGTCCCGAGTGATTCTTCCAGAGCGCGGAGCGCCGGCAGGATCTCGTCGCGATTCATCAAAAGGATCTCGGTCCACAGCGCGGGCTCACTCGCCGCGAGACGCGTCGTGTCCGCTGCCCCGGTTCCGAAGGACGAGCCCGGCGGCGCATGCCGTGCGAGGAAGTCCCCGAGCAGCGAAGCGATCACCTGCGGGACGTGACTCGTCGCCGCGAGCTGTGCATCGTGCCGGGCGGCATCGAGCACCACCGGCTCGGCTTCCAGCACATCCTCCCAGAAGTGCACGATTTCGCGCGCGGCATCGCCGCCATCCTGGCAGGGCGTCACATACACGACCGCGCCCCGAAACATGTCGGCGCGCGCTGCTTCAAAGCCGTGCCGGTGCGTGCCCGCCAGCGGATGGCTACCGGCGAAGCGTTGCGCGAGCTCCAGCCGCTCCGCGCGCGCCACGATGCCGCGCTTGACGGACCCGACGTCGGTGACGAGGGCGCCGGGCTTGAGGTGTGGGATCAGCGCCTCGAGTTGGGCGAGGTTCGCGGCGGGCGGCGCCGCGAGGATGAGGAGATCAGCGAGATGGGCCACATCGGTGGGGCGAGCGGGTGCATCGTCGAGCGCCCCTTGCTGCGCGGCGAGGGCGCGCTCGGCGGGCTCAGGCGACCATCCCACCACGGTGATGCCGTCCCCGCGTCCCGGCTTTTTGACCTGCCGGGCAATCGATCCGCCAATCGCGCCGAGCCCGATCAGGCCGAGGGTCTGGGGTCGCACGGCTTGGAAGGTACACGGCGCTCGCATATTATGGAGCCCCATGCGGGCGGGAGCGGGGGCCGCACCAAGCATCACTCGACTCTTCGCCGCGACGTTCATCGCCGTGGCGCTCGTGGGCCTGGTCACGCAGGTCGCGACGTGGCGGAGCGCGCGCGCCACGCAGGCCGCCATGGTCATCCTCGCGGAGCGGCTCGATCGGATGCACGAAGCGGCGGCTGCCGAGATCGCCGCCGAAGCGGGCGACGATGCCGTCCAGGCGGCGCTCGCGTCGACCGTGCTCTTCGTGGCGATGCTCGCCGTCCTGGGTCTCGGGTTCTGGTACAATCGTCGCCGTCTCGCGGCGCCGTTCGCGCGCATCTCGCAGGCACTCCTGCGCGTCGCGGAGGGTCAGTTCATCGAGCCGCTGCCGGAGGATCAGGCTGGCGAGTTCGGCGTCATCGCCCGCGGCGTGAATCAGATGGCAAAGACGCTCACGTCGCGTGAAGAGCTGCAGGCGTACCTGTCACAGCTTCTCGCCGCGCTCAATACCTCGGCCGATGATGCGACGACGGGACTGAGCCAGGCGCTCGGCGTCATCGCCGGCGCGACGAAGGCGACGGGGATCGTACTGTACCAGCCCGCCTATGACGCGAATGAGTGGGCACCCACCGCGTCGCGCGGCGTGGAAGCGCGCCCCGTCTCCCGCGCAACCATGCGGGATCTTGTTGGGAATGCCACGCAGGCGATCCACTATCACGGCGAGGCCGTGCAGCCGGTGCGCCATCAGCTCCGGTTAACCGCGGCGGTGCCGCAAGGCCTCGTGCTCGTGCCGCTGCGTGGCGGTACCAAGCTGGTGGGGGTTTTGGGCGTCCTGCCGGGGACAACCTTCGGTCCTGAGGAGCGCGCGGCGCTCGAGCAGGCGGCGCCGAACCTCGCGATCGCTTGCGAGCGCGGGTCCGCGCACCACAACACACGCCGGCTGGCCGTCGAAGTGCGACAAACGGCCCAACGGCTGGAACAGCTGAACACCGAGCTCGACGGCGCGATGAAGACCAAGGATCTGTTCCTGTCCAACATCTCGCACGAGCTCCGGACACCCCTCAACAGCATCATCGGATTCACGGATCTGCTCCTCACCGAGGATCTCGGCGCAGCTCTCTCCGCTCAACAGCGTGACTTTCTCGACACCGTCGCTCGCAACGGCCGGCAGTTGTTACAGCTGATCAACGAGCTGCTCGATCTCCAGCGCATTGCGGCGGGGCGCATGGAGCTGAAGCCGGAGTCGGTCCAGCTCGCCGAATTGCTCAATGAAGCGGCGAGCAGCGTGCAGGCGCAGCTGCAGAAGCATCAGCATGCGCTCGTCGTCACTCCGCCGCCGGCCGAGTTGCGCGTCCAGGCGGATCCCGGGCGCATCCGGCAGGTGCTGCTCAACCTGCTCTCCAACGCGATCAAGTTTACGCCCGATGGTGGGCGGATCAGCGTTGTGGCCGCTCCCGTCAACGGTGGGTCGATCTCCGAAGTACGAATTGCGGTAAGCGACACGGGAATCGGGATCGCCCCGGAGGATCAGCCGAAGCTGTTCAAGGAGTTCTCCCAGCTCGACGCCTCGGCGAGTCGCAAGTATGAAGGCACGGGACTGGGCCTCGCCCTGTCTCGCCAGCTGGTCGAGCTGCACGGCGGGACGATGGGCGTGGAAAGCGAGATGGGGAAAGGCAGCACCTTCTGGTTTACGCTGCCAGAGGCCAGGTGAGCGTGGCCACGATCATCATCGTCGAAGATCAGCCCGACAACCTGAAGCTGCTCGCGACGCTCCTCACCATTAAGGGACATCAGGTCATCGGACTCCCGAACGGCGACCGGCTGGCCGAAATCGTACGGACGCACCAGCCCGCCCCCCACCTCGTGTTACTGGACATCCAGCTGCCGGGTCGAGATGGATACGCGCTGCTGGAGGAACTGAAAGGCTTACCCGAGCGCTCGTGGAAGGTCGTCGCGCTGACCGCGTACGCGTTGCCGGATGATCGCGCGCGCGCCAGCGCCGCCGGATTTGACGGCTACATCACGAAGCCCATCGATGTACGCACGTTCCCTGCGGAAGTCGCGCGCTACCTGGGAGGGTAACTCATGGGTGGTCTAGTGCTGCTGATCGGCCGGATCGTCTTTTCCTTCTTCTTTATTTACTCGGGCTTCAATCATCTCACGAAGCTCAGCATGTACGCGCAGTACGCCGGAGCATCGGGCGTCCCCGCGCCGACGGTCCTGACAGCAGTCGCGGGTGTCATGCTGCTCGCGGGAGGACTGAGCATCCTGCTGGGTGTGCAGGCGCGGTGGGGGGCGTTGCTCATCGCCGCGTTTCTCATTCCCGCGGCGTTCATGGTTCACAAGTTTTGGGGAATCGCCGATCCGATGATGGCGGCGAATCAGGCGGCGCAGTTCTGGAAGAACATCTCGCTGACCGGCGCGTGTCTGATGGTTTACGCTTTCGCGACCATGTACCCGGGACGCTGGCCCTTTAGCATCGGCCGGGCGGCTGCGGCACCACCAACGCCCTAGGGTCGCTCCGGCGGGGGAATCCGCGCGTGCGGATGGCGCGGCGCCCTGGGTGCCATTCCCGGATGTGGATTGGGAGTGGCACCCGCCTCGTGCAGCGTGATGGACCCGTTGACCGTGACGAGCTTCAGCGTCGCCCCGCCGTTGCCGATCGTGCCACGCAAGTGCCGCGGACTGATCTTCCCGACGATCTTCACGGGAAAGTCTGTTTCCACGCGGCCGTTCACCGTTTGGGCGTCGATCTCCGCATTGATCTGGCGGGGCAGTCCCGCGCTCACGGAGCCATTGACGGTGGTGAGGTGCACGTCACCGGTCGTCAGCGCCTGCATATTGGCTTCGATGCTGCCATTGATCGTGGTCGCATTGACCGGACCCGTTGAGGTATTCACCGCAACGCGACCATTGATGGTCTTCGCGTCCACTGGCGCACTCACGCCGTCGATTTGCAGCTCGCCGTTGACCGTGGACGCATCCACGGGAACGTTGCGCGGCAGCTGCACGGTAAAGCGTACCGCCACGTCATTCTTCTTGACGCCATTGATGCGATAATCGCCGCCTTCCTCACAGCGGCGCTCGCGAGCTTCCCACACCGCGCACACCGTCAGACCACGCTCGGTGAGCACGGGAATGATCTGCACGCTCTGCGGGTCCGACGTACGCCAGCTCTTCTCGACATGAACGATGAGGCTGTCGCCGGTTCCTGCAACGACTTCGATCGGGCCGTTCGTGTTGCGGATCCAGACGTGTTGCGTGGGCTTGATCAGGGCGCGGTAATCCCACGCGTCGCCGACCTCGCGACCGTGGCCAAAGAGGTCGCTGGCTTCCCCGTCACCCCAATTGAAGTCGCCGAACGAGCCGAGCGTGCCGAGGGGCGAAGGGACGTGGACCTTGATGCTCCGAATGAAGAGGCCGGCACAGACCACCAAACCAAAGAGCACGCCGCCGCGAACGAGCTCGCGACGCCACGTGCGCCAGAAACGTTTTGCGGGTGTGGTGGCTGCCTGGTCCACAGTCATGTCCATGGTTACGGGGTGGTACGCACGTTCAATCTTATAAGTTTCGCGCCGATGCGCGACCGCCCGCCGAAACTGCGCGGGCGGTCCGTGCTTCTGTTAGGTCGTACACTTATCTGGGGGAGGAGCCTCGACGGTAATGGGGGCCAGCATCCCACCGTACCAGACGCGGTTAGCGTCTGCCGCGGGGCTCGGGGTGTCGACCGTAGTCGCGACGCGGCGGAACGTTTCCGCGCGGTCCACGGTCATGGCGGCTTGGGCGGCGAAGCCGTATCCGAATGTCAGGATCGTCGCTACGAGCAGGGTCAGGCCGCGCATCGCATCCTCCAGCTAGAGACATGTTCGAATCGTTCAGAGGGTAAGACGCAGGGACCGCACGAAAGGTTGCATGTGAGTTGGACTTGACATGTTCCGGACCGGGTCCCCGCGGCACATCAGTGCAGCGTGATGTTGATGCCGAACGCGCCTTGCAATGACGATCCGTCATGAAACAGCCCGCGGATCTCGATGTAGGGATGCGACACGCCGTAGCGGGTCTCCAACCCCGCGAATAGGTCGAAACCGGTGTCGTTGTTTGATGTGCCTCCACCGCCGGTGCGCAGCACGTTCAAACCGCCACCCAGGTACAGCGGGTCTCTGGGTGTCCAGAACTTCAGGTCAGCGCTGAAGCCCAGGAGTGAGCCGGAATCCACCAGGTAGTAGTCGAACGAGGGGTACACCTCGACACGCCGGCCGACGGGCAAATGAAGCTGTGCGCCGATCGCCGTTTCCTTGATATCGAAGTTGTATGCAACATGCGGCCCGAAATGCGAGCGCTGCGCGTGCAACGGTGACGTAATCACAGCGCCGCACACGAGCAGCAGCGGTGCGCCCATCAATCGCATGCTCATTGCCGAGCCTCCCAGGAGGAAGTTCGGCGCTAACTACACGGACTCGGCGTGGAAGGTTCACAGCAACGTGATGCATCTCACGCGACCATCGGTCGCCGCGCTTCGGCCTGTGATCGGTGGCGAAGTTCAACGCTGCTGGCGCCGCGGCCAGCGCAGTCCTCCGCGTAACGTGAACGCGCTGACCTGCTCCGCGCGGCGGATCCCGTTGACGGATGGAAAACCGAAACGCTCGAGCCCGTAAACGACAGCGAGGGTGACGCCGCTCCGTTCGTACTCGAGGCCCACCGCACCGTCGAATGAGACGGATCCGGTGGGGAGACCGCTCACTCGCGTCGCGGGGATCATGCCGAGTCGGCCGATCGCGCGCAGGTTCTCACCCGTAAACGCCGGGTGCACCTCCACGCCGACCCGGCCGAACAGCCAGCGTTGGCGAGCGGCGTCACTCGCCACCGCACGTCGTGTCACGGCACCATACAACGCCCACCAGCGTCCCGCAGCCACTTGCGCACCTGCTTCGATCTCTCCGATCCGGCGATCGAGGTCCCCGCTCGCGGCCGGCTGCAATTGCCCACCCTGCCCCGCCACCCGGACCGTCACACGCCGGCCGAACCGTCGTGCCACTTCCAAGCCGAGTGTCCACCCGCTGAAACGTTCGCTCCCAAATCCGGCGTCTACCCGATGCTCGACGATCGCTATGTCCGCGCTGGCGACCCACGACGACTGCGCAGAAGCGGTGCAGACGCCGAGGACGGGAACGAGCGCTGTTCCGCACTGCCACACGGTGCGAGCCCGCGTCAATGGGCGCTGCCGGCAGCGGGCGTGATGACCAGAACGGTTTGAGCGATACGCGCGGCGTTACGCTGGCGGATTTGTTCGTTGGCCGCTGCCCGGTCGGCGCGCCGACGGGCGTTCGCCGTGACATTCTCCGGCCGGCTCCCCCCGCGGCGCGTGAAAAAGCTCGTCGCACCCGCGGCTACGCCGACGGTCGCCATCGCCGTCGCCATGCCTTGCGAACGCCCCAGGTCCCGATTACTCGCGACGCTGCCGAGGACGAACGCCCCGGCGGCAATTCCGAGGCCCTTCAGCAGATCGCTGGTAGCCGTGGAGTTGCTGTAGCGCTCGGGGAGCAGGTCACTCGACTGCAAGTCCGCTACCGTGTCCTCTAACGCCGGGACCTCCTGCTGCACGTCGAAGAACGCGCTCGCCGAATCGGCCCGCCGCTGCATCCCACTGCGCGCGAGCAAGACGAACGCGTACCGCCCTGACGGCGCGAGCTGACCGTTCGGCAGGACGCCGTCCCAATCGATTTCTCTCAGGCGACCCTCGATCTCGCCGACGAACAGGGGAAACACGATCGCCTGCTGCGGGGAGGGGGGGCCGAGCCGGATTTCGCAGCGCACCGACGCCGCGTGCGTGGCGACGATTGTGAACGTCATCCGGCCGGTGCGCGGATCGAGCCGCGTCGGCGTGACCGGTCGAACGCCGACGGCGAACACGGCACGACGCGCCGCTTGAAACGCGTCCAGCTGGCCGGGTGTGAAACGGGAGGGATCGAGATCCGCGAAGGCGTCGCGCTCCAGAGCCGCCCGGAAATAGGCCACGGCGGAATCGCGCGCACCCAGCAACATGTGCGTCGCGCCCAGATAGATATTGGCTTCCACCCGTTGCGGCGCCGTCACCTCAAACGGCCAATTCGGGGACACCACTTCCCGCAACAACGGGAGTGCTCGCTCCAACTCCAGTCGCTCGTACAGATCGCGGGCCTGGAGCAGTCTCGCTGCGGTGCTGTCTTGGGCTCGCGCGCACAGCGGTAACGCGCACAGGCATAGCAAGCCGAAGAGCCCTCGGCTCACTCGCCCGGCACCCGTAATGTCACTCGACCTAGTTTATGCGTGGCGCCCGCTTGCACGACGATCGTGGTGTCCCATGGCTCATAGCCGGTCGCCTGCACGCGCAAGCGCCGCGGTCCCACAGGGACCCGGAGGTCCACCACACTCCCCACGCCCACGCGGCGGCCATCCACCAGAATCTCGGCGCTGGGTGGGCTGGTTAGCATCCGGAGCTTGCCGGTCGCGACAGGAGTCGGCCGCGCCGGCGCCGCCGAGCTGGAAGCCACCGGGGGACGCGCGCGTACGGTGTCGGGTGGGACTGCGTTCGACAGCGGAGCTTCGGTCCGTGCGTTGGCGGTGCGACTGACGACCCATCCTCCGAGCGCGACGAGCGCGAGCGCTGCGGCGTAGCCGATGACGGGTGACAACCGCCGCGCCCGGGGCCGCGAGGGAGGCACCGCGAGCGTGGGCATGTCGGGCAATGGGGGCAGCACGCCGGTAGTAATGCGGGGAGCGCTCTCCCCGCGCGCGAGATCCCGCAACACTCGCTGGCTCGTGCGGCGATCCGCGTCGCTGAACGGAATCGCCTCGAGCGCCACCAGCATGTCTCCCGTCGAGTCGAACCGGTCGCTCGCGTTCTTCGCGAGCGCTCGGGCCACGACGTCGAACAGGGCGGGGGGAATATCCTGGCGCGCGATGCGCACGTCGGGCGGTGGGGTGAAGAAGTGATGTTGGATAATTCCCGCAAGCGTGTCGGACTGGAAAGGCGGCGCGCCGGCGAGCATTTGAAACGCGACGACGGCGAGTGAGTACTGGTCGCTCTGCGGCCCCGCCCGCAGCCCGGAGCACTGCTCCGGGCTCATGTACGCCGGCGTCCCAATCAACGTCCCAGCGACTGTCAGCGTGACGTCACTCGCACGCAGCGCGACGCCAAAGTCGGAGACGACGACTCGACCGTCGGTGTCGATCAGGATGTTCGCGGCCTTTACGTCGCGGTGCACGATTCCCCGCTCGTTTGCATACGCCACGCCGCGGGTGGCTTCCCGCAGGACGGCGAGTGTGACGGGGACGGACAGCGCGCCCTGCGCGTCCAGAATCGCGTCGAGTGAGCGGCCCTCGACGAATTTCATCGCGATGTGAAACAAGCCACCCAGCTGCCCGACGCGGTACACGGGGATGATGTTCGGGTGGTCGAGCGACGCGACCGTCTGGGCTTCGCGTTTAAAGCGCTCAGCCGCAGCGGCGCTCAAGCCGATGTCTGGTCGCAACACCTTCAGCGCGATGGACCGCTGGAGCGCCGTTTCGGTCGCACGATACACGATCGCCATGCCGCCGCGCGCCAGCTCGCGCTCGACCTCGTACTCGCCCGCGAAGATGCGGCGGATGCGGGCAAGCATCGCTTCCGATTCCTCCGGTTCCACCACGATCGTCGCGGCATCGGGATCGGAGACCATTACTCCGCAGTGCCCGCAGAACCGCGTGCCCTCCGGAAGCTCGGTGCCGCACTGGAAGCACTTCACGGGTTGACCCGGATCTGCTGCAGGATGGTCGGAAAGGAATCTGTGAAGATCGAGGCGACGAGTTTGATCGTCAGCGTGTCAAAGCCACGGCCGCGCGCGATGAGCGTGTCGGAACGCGCAGAGAGCACGATGATCGACGTATTCGACGACGTGATGGAGAGGTGCGGATTGGGTACAGAGGCGCCCGCGACAGTTACGTTAACGGCAAGGGGGATCGTGTCGTTCACGTACACCGTGGTGGGCCCGGTGTACGTCAGGACGACGTTCCCGACTTTTGGTGAGCCAAAAACCTCCGCGAGTCCGCAGCCAACCACGAACGCACTGCAGCCCAGCGCGGGAAGGATGTGCCGCA
>WNGM01000451.1_pt1 | contig 33041 bp, 28 predicted proteins | sample 5400571 | NCBI WGS metagenome assembly WNGM01 (sample SAMN13153378, study PRJNA577476) | soil metagenome | isolation source: 100 cm soil or saprolite under Garry oak tree replicate 2 | place: USA:California | collected 2016-06-15 | reverse complement strand
CGCCGTACTTCCCGGCGACCTCCCTCGCGCGAGACGGGACGGCGTCGCTGACGGAGACCCGCGAGGGCGGCACGACCCGGCCGGTGACGAGGCCCCGTACCAGGGCCTCGCCCATCTTGCCCACGCCTGCGATTCCGATTACCCGGTCTCCGTCCATCGCGTTCGTACCTCCGTTGCCACGATTCGTTGCGTGTAGTGCGAACACCTCGGAAGGTTACTTGAATATTGTCAGGAGGCTTGGGCGGTTGACGGCTTCGGGCCCGTGGGACTCCGCAGCCAAGGATCTGGTGTCGTACCTCTAAGTAGAGGTATGGCTCTGCGCCTGCCTCCGTCTTGATGCATCCCGCGATTGCCCAGGGGCTGCCATCGCCCCGGCTCCGGACAGGCCCATGTGACTGAGGGGGCTTTCGACCGTCGTACCATAAACGCTTTAGGCTCCGAGGTTCCACCCCTCGGATGGAGGTGTCGGACCTGATATCCCTCGGGATCGCCGCTGCGATCGGAGCCGCCGTCGGGGCCGTGGCGCTCGGCGCCGCGGCCGCGGCGACGCACGGGGACATCCCCGGGCTCGCGATCGCGCTCCAGCACATCCCGCCGACGACGCACGGCTACGACGTAGTGACGGCCGTGAAGAACGCGTTGGCGGGCGGTGCCGCGGGTGGCGGGATCGGAGCGGCCGTCGCTGCCGTCGCCAAGGGCGCGCACGGCGCGGCCGCTGCCGCGAAGTAGTCGCGGACCGCCACACTTCTCCTTTTTCCTCGCGCCCCTCCTGAAACGTTATTAATAGTCAAATTTCATCCGCAGCGTCCTTGACGAACGTCGACGTGGCCCACGGCGACCTGATCGAGCTGCTCGGGAAGCGTCTCAGCCTCGACGAGTGCGTCGACCGGATCACGTTCATGGGCGCGGGGCCGGAAGGCGTCGAAGGCGACGTGATGACGTTCGATATCTTCCCGAACCGGCCGGACCTGTACTCGGTCGAAGGGATCGCGCGCGCCCTCCGGGGATACCTCGGTCTCGAACCCGGGCTGCCGGCGTACCGCCTCGCATCGTCCGGCATCGATTTCGTCGTGGACCCGAGCGTCGCCGACGTCCGGCCATGCGCGGTCGGCGGCATCGTGCGCGGCCTCGAGATGGACGACGCCCTGCTCCGCTCCCTCGTCGACCTCCAGGAGAAGCTCCACCTGACCGTCGGGCGCCGTCGCAGGAAGGTCGCGATCGGGATCCACGATCTCGACCGGGTGGCGCCGCCGTTCGCCTACCGGGCCGTCCTCCCGAAGAGCGTGCGCTTCACGCCGCTCGGACTTGCGGAGGAGATGGACCTCGCCGACATCCTGACGAAGCACGAGAAGGGCCGCGAGTACGCGCACCTCGTCACCTCGAAGCCGCGGTTCCCGCTCATCACGGACGCCCATGACGAGGTGCTGAGCTTCCCGCCGGTGATTAACGGCATCCGGACGCAGCTCACCAGCGAGACGCGGAACGTGTTCATCGACGTGACGGGCACGGACCTCGAAGCGGTGCGGGGCTGCCTCGCGATCGTGGCGACCTCCCTCGCGGAACGGGGCGGTCGCATCGAGACGGTCCACACCCGCTACGCCGATCGGACGATGGAGACGCCGGACCTGTCGCCGAGCGATCATACGCTGCATCTCGATCGCGCGAACGCCCTCCTCGGACTGTCCCTCCGGCCGAAGGAGGCGGCGGACCTCCTCGCGCGGATGCGCCACGACGCACGCCCGGACGGCGAGGCGATCCGGGTGCGGTCGCCCGCGTACCGACTCGACCTCCTTCACGAGGACGACCTCGCCGAGGACCTCGCGATCGCCTTTGGGTATGACCGCTATCCTCGCGGCCTGCCTCAGCGGCAGACGATCGGGGTGTCGCTCGCGGCCAACGACCTCTCGGAAGCGCTCCGCGAGTTGCTCATCGGGTACGGCTATCAGGAAGTGATGTCCCTGACCGTCGCGTCCGCCCGAGACTCGTTCCCCGTCGCGCCGCGGGCGATCATCGCGAATCCGATCTCGGAGGATTTCACGACGTTGCGCTCGTCCCTGTTGCCCGCGCTCCTGAACATCTTCCGCCTGAACAAGCACCGGGAACTCCCGCAGCGCATCTTCGAGATCGCGGACGTCGTGTTCGAGGCGCGCAACGTGCGACGCGTCGCCACCGCGGCGATGCACCACAAAGCTTCGTTCACGGAAGCGAAGTCGCTGGTCCTGAGCCTCATGCGCGACGTCGGCCACGAGGCGGACGTGGAGGCGGTGGAGGACGACACCTTCATCGCCGGAAGAGCGGCCGCGGTGCGGTCCGAGGGGCGCGACCTCGGTCGATTCGGAGAGGTCCATCCGCGGATCCTCGATGCGTACAGCCTGGTGCAGCCGGCCATCGCGATCGAGCTCGACGCGACGCCGCTGCTTCCCTCTCCATGACAGAGGAGAGAAGGTATTTCCGGCTTCGGACGATGCGAGGCCCGCTGAGGTAGCGAAGCCCGGTCAAACGCGCCAGACTTGAGATCTGGTGGGCCGCAAGGCCCTCGGGAGTTCGAATCTCCCCCTCAGCGTTCTTCCCGAGCGCCGAATCCGCGATAACCGGATTCGGTCAACAGATTCAGTCGGCCTAACGAATCCGGAACCTTGACGGCTCGCCCCGGTATCTCTCCCGAGTTCGTGTGCAGGCCCTGGCCTACTACCCGCCGTTGCCGCTGTACGCAGCGATTTGCCTGATTCTTGCCACGGTCTTTCTCCTCGTTGCCGTCTTCGAATGGCGAGGCCGCCGGAGACGCGGACGTCTCGCGGCGGCCGTCGTCTTGGGAGTCGTCGCTGCGGTCGCGACCGGGCAGATTGTGGTCGCATCCTACCAACAGTACGTGATTATGAACACCTGGACCTACACTTACTGGCTCGACATGTCGCCGAATGCCACCACGCCCGAAGCTCTCATCCTCCCTGTTCCGGGCGACTCCTCTCTCCTCACGGGCTTGCGTCTCGTCTCGGGGCAGGCGAACTGGACCTTCACCGACACGCCGTACGGTCGCGGGCTCTACGTTCAATTCGTCGGCGCCGCGAGCCTCGCGGCCGTGTACTCCGAATTCCCAGCCTCCCCGTCGGGCCATAATTCTACCCTGACGATGATGAATTCCTCCATCGAATGTCCTCCGCCCCGCGTCTGGATATTCTACTCAGGGAACGGCCTGGCCCACCTTTACTTCGGAGCGGGCGGCTTGGTGATGCCCCAATCCGAATCGGTTCACCCGGGTTGGCGGCTCTACGAAATCCTTCCCCCTCCCGTTCCGTAGAGGGCAAGAGGCCTACTCCGAATGCCCATACATCGACCGCCAGGGACGGCCTGCTTTGCCCTAGACTCGGCGATGGGGTAGTATGCTCATTCCCCTCAGCGTCCCACGGTCAGCCCGATATTTCGCCCAGGGGTCTCGCGGCAGCGCCCAGGACTGGCGCGGGTCAGGTCTCGCATCCGATCCCATCCCCGTCGCCGTCGAAGTGATGGGGGTCAGGAGGCAGAACCCGGAAGTTCCGGTAAGGGATGTCCGCGCAATCCAAGTCGGGCGGCGGAGAAGGGATGCAAAGGTCGGGGTACGCCGGATCGCAAGCTCCGGGAGGGGGCGAGGCGCATCCCGTCCATCCCGCGCCGCCGAACTCACTCGCGGCGCAATAGAGGTAGTAGGGAAGCGCGTGGCCGGATGCGATCATCGCGGCATTCGCGTTTGTCCCGCCACAGGAGACGACCGCGAGAATTCGGCCGTAGCGGTCGCCTCCAATCTGAAGATCGTCTTCGTCGACGAGGGCACGCGATCCGAGGCAGAGGCCCGTGAGGTAATCTCGGGCTTCCGGGCCTCCGGTCTCGTTGAGCTCCGGCGCGTCGACGAGCACGAGCCGGATTCGCAAACCATCTTCGACGTCGAGCGTGTCTCCATCGATGACTCGTGTCACGTTGCGCTCGATGCAGAGGCCCACCGATCTCGGACACGGCGACGGCACGGGTGGTGGTGGCGGCCCGTTGACGGCCGATGAAGGCGAAGGTGGTAGATGGGTCGCCGCGAATCCGGCGGCGATCACCGCGGTGGCGATTGCGATGGAGACGAGGACCGCGATACGACGGCGGCGAGACACCGGTCGGCCGATTGGCCAAAGGCTACTTGAATCCTCTTTGACCCGGCCCCACGGCTGTCACTACTCCGTGTCCGTCCGCACGGCCGTCCCATCGGAGCCGGAGGGGAAAATCTGGACGGTCTTGATGTTGACCATCTCGAGGAGCCCGTACCGGCTCAGCTCCCGTCCGATGCCGCTGTGCTTCACGCCGCCGAACGGCATGCGCGGGTCCGATTTCACCGTGCCGTTCACGAAGACCATGCCCGATTCGATGCGCGCTGCGATCTCGTCGGCCCGGGCGAGGTTCCGCGTCCAGACGCTCGCGCCGAGGCCGAATTCAGAGTCGTTGGCCTCCCGAATCGCGGCGTCCATGCCCGCCACGGCGACGACGGGCGCGACGGGGCCGAACGTCTCCTCCCGCAGGACGCGCATGTCTTTCGTGACGCGCGTCAGCAGGGTCGGTTCGAAGTACCATCCGTCTCGCCGCATCCTCTTCCCGCCGACCTCGATTTTCGCCCCCTTCCGGACCGCATCCCGCACCTGCGCCTCGATTTCGTCCCGCTGCGTCTCGCTGAACAACGGCCCGACGTCGGTCGAGGGATCGAGCGGATCGCCGACGCGAAGCTTGCGGATGTTCTCCCTAAACTTCGCCACGAACTCGTCCGCGACGGAGTCCACGACGAAGAAGCGCTTTGCGGCGATGCACGACTGTCCGCAGTTGATGAATCGCCCCGCGACCGCGCCTTTGGCGGCGAGGTCGAGGTCCGCGTCCTCCGCGACGATGAACGGGTCGGAACCGCCGAGCTCGAGGACGACTTTCTTCAGGTCGTTCGCCGCCTCGCGAGCGACAGCGATTCCAGTCCCGACGGAACCCGTCAGGCTGACGACGGACACCGGGGAACGAATCAGCGCGGTCGCCGTCGTGCGATCTCCGACGACGATCTGGAAGACGCCGTCCGGGAGGCCCGCCTCATGGAACGCGTCTTCGAGGTTCAGCCCGGATTGCGGTGAGGCGCTGGCCGGCTTGACGACCGTCGTGTTGCCGGCGATCAGGGCGGGGATCGCGAAGCGGGCGATCTGCCACATCGGGAAGTTCCACGGCATGATAGAACCGAGCACGCCGCGGGGATGGAAGGCGATGTATGATCGCGAGGCGTCCGTCTGCACCGCCTCCGGTCGCAGGAAGTCGGGACCGTTCTGCGCGAAGTAGTCGGCCGCCCACGCGCACTTCTCGACTTCCGCGATCGCATCGCGGATGACCTTCCCCATCTCGAGGGTCATCGTCCGCGCGTACGATTCCTTGTGCTTCCGCAGGATTTCGGCGGCGTGCGACAGGTACGCGCCGCGTTCTTTCGGTGCGAGTCGGGACCACGTTCGGAACGCCTCGCGGGCCTCCTGCACCTTCGCGAGGACCTCCGCCGACGTCGCGATCGAGTGCGTGGCGAGAGGCTTGCCTGTGGCGGGATTGATCACTTGGAACGTCCGGTGCTTCGCGGCCGCACGGCCACGAGCTCCGCGCTTGGAAGCGGGCATGGCGGGTCCTCGGACGGACCCTACGGCTCCGCCGCAAATTAGCCTTTGTGGACGCGACCTCGGAGGTGGCGATTCGCCGGTCGGCCGGCTCCCGAAGGAAGTTTAATAACGAATCTCGCAATGAAAGCGGCGCGTGCGTGGGTGGCCCAGCTTGGTCAAAGGCGCAGCGTTGAGGTCGCTGTCCCGAAGGGGTTCGCAGGTTCAAATCCTGCCCCACGCATCCTTCACCTGATTCGGATTCGAGATTCGATTGAAGTTCGGGTCCGCGACCAGCGGGCCGCCGTCAGTCGGCGGGGTTCAGCTTACTCGGCGGCGACGTCGAGACGATGAACGAGTCCGTCGGAGACATTGAATCGCCAGACGGTCTCCATGTCCCATTGGTCCGAGTGGAATCTGCCGAACACGTCCAAGCCTTCTCGCCCCTCCCGCTCGGGATCGAGGCGGCCATGGGACCGGAACAGCTCTCGATCCGCCCACGCGCGAAGGTGTTGCACCTCCCCGTCGTCGGTCAGCGTCACTGACGTCGCGAACGCCGCGAAGAACGCGTTGCGGTCGCTGTCCCGAATGGCGACGACCACCGCGCGCACCACGGGATTCGTCAGGTCCTCCGCCCTCATCTGTCCCCCTGCCCCAGAGCCCTCACCCGACGAGCCAACCGCGCGCGTCCGCCATGAGGATCGCGAGCGTCACGACGGTCGACTCGAACTCGCCGGCTCGCGCGCGGGCGAGTGCCTGCGTTACGCTCATCCGTTCGACCGCGACGATCTCATCCGGATCGGGCCGGCGGTCCGTCGGACGGCAATCCTTCGCGAAGAAGAGGTGCAGCGTCCCTTCGAGGTACGCGGTCAGGTTGTTCCCGGCGTACATCTCGAGAAACCGCTTCGCCTCGAAGCCCGTCTCCTCGAGGAGCTCGCGGCGGGCGCACGCCTCCGGGCTCTCGCCGTCCTTCGCGGTGCCGCCGGGGAGCGAGAAGGCGATCTTGCCGAGGCCGTGACGGTACTCGCGCGTGAGGACGATCTCCTTCTTGACGAGGGGCAGCACTGCAGCCGATGTGCCAAAGTGCAGCCGCACCCACTGCTTCCGGATCCCGCTCGGCAACTCGATCTCGTCTTCGGAGATCGGCGGCCATGCATCTCGCAAGCGGTGCGTGCGGACGACCCGCGGCTCGGTCCCCAACCCGGTGCCTCGCTCGGGGCTAGGCGCCGCGGCTACTTAGCCGCGTCGATGTTCCTGCGACCCTAGAAGTGAGTGAGCACAACTCTTATTACGAGCGACCCGGCTACGCGCGCGCCGATGCCCCTCAGGTTCTGGAAGAAGGAGAAACCCGAGAAGGGGAAGGAAGAACCGGAGGAGAAACCGAAGGAGGCGGCGAAGGCGAAGGCCGCGCCGCCGGAAGAGAAAGCCCCGAAGCCAGCACCCGAGACGAAACCGGCGGAGCCGGCGGCGCCGGCCAAGCCCGCCGACCTCCCGTCCGTCATCGGAGACGTGCACTCCGCGCTCGTCGAGTTGGGCCTCACGGTCCCAGCGACGAGGACGGTCTTCGAGAAGCGAATCGCCGCGTATCCGGGCGGTGGAGCGGCGTTCCTCGCCGATTACCGCGCGGCACCGTACCGGGCCGTCACCCGAGTCCTCGCGGACTGGCTCGGTTTCCGCGTGCCGGAGGCGTTCGAGCCGGATGCGTTGCTCGAGGAGGTGAACCTCCGGCTCAGCTCGTTCAAGTTGACGGCCGAGATGAAAGACGTGACCTGGCTCGACAAAGAGCTCGGCCTCCGAAAGGGAAAGCTCATCGTCGGCGACCAGGAGAAGGTCGTCCGCTTCAAGGACGCGAGGGACTTCCTGAAAGGCGTCAACGACATGATCGTCCCAAAGCGGATCGCGTTCCTCGAACTCGAGACGTGGGCCGACGACTTCGCGTTCCTTCTCGTCCGCGAGCCCCGCTGGGAGAAACTCGCGGAGACGGAGCTCGTCGTCGTCAAGGCGGATCAGACCTCGCGAGGCGGCGAGTGTGGGGAGTGCGGCGCGCCGGTCGGAAAATACTGGAGCGACTGTCCGAAGTGCGGCGCGGTATTCGGCTAGGCTTTCTTCTCTTCTTTCTTCGGCTCTTCCTTCTTTTCCTGGCCGTCGATCTTCATCGAATCGGGGCCGCCGGGCTTCGTGCGGAGGATTGGCATCGGATCGTACATCTTCTCCGGCCATTCGCGTCGCTCGACGCGCATGCCGCAGTGCGGGCAGTTCTTCGCGTCAAGGTGCTCCTCGTTGCGGGTGAAGAGCACCTTGCCGTCACAGTAGGGGCAATGGAGCGTGCGGGGCTTCCGCATGAGCCGCTTCGCGAACACGGACACTTGGCCCTCGCGGAGGTCGGGGGGCATCGTTTGCGCACGAAGACGCGCCCCGATATCAAGGTTCCGACCCCAGTTGCAGCGGCTCCGGGGGAGGCGTGGGGGCGCGTCCCCGACCGTCCGCAACATCCAAGAGGAACGGTCGCCTCTTTCGATTCGGATGCAAGACCTCCCTCTCCGGACCCTCCACGACGTCGCCGGAGCGATCCTCCGCCCCGAGGCCGAGTGGAACGTCCCGGCCGGCTACGCGAGCCTGGAGGAGGAGGTCCGCGCGGTGCGGGCCCGCGCCGGCGTGATTGACATGAGCGACCGCGCAAAGATCGAGCTCACGGGCTCCGAGCGCGTGCCGTTCTTGGACGGGATCGTGACCGTCGACGTTAAGGTGCTCGCGCCCGGTACGTCCGCGTACGCGCTCCTCCTGAACGAGAAGAGCCGCGTCCTCGGGGACCTCCGCGTGTACGCGTTCCCGGAGTCCCTGGTGCTCGACATCGAGGCGGCCCAGAAGCCCACCGTCCTCGGGATCCTTGAGAAAGCCCGCGTGAGCGACGACGTCGAGTTCCGCGACCTCGGGCCGACGGGACACCTCGGCGTGCACGGCCCGCGAGCGGACGACGTGGTGACGCGAGCGCTCGGGGTCGACGTCCGCGGCCTGGCCCTCGACGCGTACGTGAGCTTCCCCGTCGACAAGCGCCACGTCGGTCACGTCGCGCGGAGCCGGCCGACGGGAGAGCGGGGCTTCGCGATCTGGTCGCCGGGGTCGAACCTCGCCGGGGCGTGGGAGGCGGTCGTCCGCGCCGGCGCCGCGCCAATCGGCCGCGAGGCGTACGACGTTCAGCGGATCGAGGCGGGCATCCCGCGCTTCGGCGCGGACATGTCGGAGGAGACGCTCGCGCTTGAGGTCGCGCCGGAGTCGGCGCTCAGCTTCACGAAAGGCTGCTACGTCGGCCAGGAGACCGTCGCCCGCGGCACGTACGTCGGCCAGGTCCGTCGGAAGCTCCTCGGCCTCCGGATCGAAGGAGACATGCCGCCGGTCCGCAGCGATCCCGTGCTGCGGGGGGAGCAGAAGGTCGGCACGGTGACGAGCGCCGCGTGGTCCCCGACCGTGGGCTGGGTGATCGCCCTCGCCCTTCTTCGGGTCGATGCCGTGTCCCTGACGGACACACTCTTCGTCGATCGCGGCGGTTGGTCGCTGCGGGCCAGGCTCCATCCCCTGCCGTTCGTCCGTCCGGGCGCGTAAGCGGAAGGCGAGAAAGCCCGCGGCGGATCGCCGGAATTCCGTGCCGGAATCGGGGCGCTGACGCGCGGAGATGCGGACGATATTCCGGTCGCCGACCACGACAGCGGCGCGCGGCGGAGCGGACCGAACGTCTCCGTTATCCTTATCCCCTGTAACGCTAATCCCCTCCGCACCTGGGGCCGGTGCATCTGGCGGTTCGCTGGATTCGCCGGGAGGGAGTCAGTACCGTTGACGGGGAAGGGGTATACGTGAGTTCTCAATCGCCATCGACAGCGAACGCAGTGTCTCGCCGCATGTGGGGTCGCATCGTCGCAATCGCGTTGGTGCTCGTGATGGTCTTCTCGGCGTTCCTAATCCTGGGGACGCCGGCGACGGCCGCGCCGCCGTCGATCATGCCGCGTGCGCTTCCGGACTACATGAAGTACGTCACGATCAATAATTTCCAGTTCGATCCGCTCGCACAGACCCCGTCGATTCCCGCTTCTCTCCGGTTCGACACGGTCCCCCGGGACCAACAGTTCTACTACATCGTTCAATTCAACGGACCCGTCACGCCCGCGATGAAGTCGATGCTCGCGGCGACCGGCGTGACGATCTTGCAGTACCTCGCCTACAACGCGTTCGTCGTCCGCGCCGATGGACCCGCGATCGACCGCGCCGCGGCCCTCCCCGTCGTTCGGTGGAGCGGCGTCTTCCAGCCCGCCTACAAGTTGAGTCCCCGCCTCTCCGATGAATACGCCCTGATCACGGAGCGCGCGATGGAGCGCGACCGCAGCGGCGACTCCCTGAACGGCGGCGCGGTGACCACTATCGGCGGCGGCATGCCCGCAAAGAGCGTCAGCTCCTCCGGCGGCGCGACGTCCGCTTCCAGCTTCTCCCCGAAGTTCGACACGTCCGCATCCGGATCGACGATGGGGCCGCAGCCCTCGTTCGGCGGCGCCGCCGCCGCGCCGTCGTCGGGCGCCGGATCGCGCATTTCCCTCGAGATCACCGCCTTCGAGACGTCCCGCGTGCCGGAGATCGTGCGCGCGGCCTCCTTCCTGGGCGGCACGCAGATCACGTACTCCTGGGGCAACTCCGGCGGCGTCCGCGTCGAGGTCGACAAGGGCGCGCTTCCATTCCTCGCGCGCGTGCCCGGCGTGTTGTACGTCGACCGGTTCGTCCAGCCGTACCCCTTCAACGACCTCGCACGCTGGGTCGTGCAGAGCGGCGACACGGACACGTTCGCGACGCCGATTCACGACCACGGCATCCACGGGACCGGTCAGACGGTCACGTTGGGCGACACCGGGATTGACTACAAGCACCCCGATTTCTGGGATCCGGGTAACGCGACGCCGGGTCCGAATGCGCGCAAGCTGACCGATTACTATCCCGCGTGCAGCGACCACTGCGACGGCACGGACAACGGGATCAACCACGGAACGCACACCTCGGGGAGCGTCGCGGGCGACGACGGCACATGGCACGTCTACAACGGGGACGCGACCGGCTCGAACGGCACGACGGGACCGCACGACGGCCAAGCCTTCGACGCCTGGATCCAGGTGACGGACATGTCCGACGACGGCAATTTCGTCTATTTCGATTCCATCACAAACGTCTGGCAGCGTGCGGTCGATCGCGGCTCGTGGATCCACTCCAACAGCTGGGGTTCCGTGGACTTCCAGGCCGACTACATCCAGGAAGCCGCAGACACGGACAACTTCATCTGGAACAACCAGGACTTCCTCGTCGTCTTCGCGGCAGCGAATGCGGGACAGGGAGGCCTCCGGTCGATGAACCTCTTCGGGACCGCGAAGAACATCATCACCGCCGGCGCGACGGTCAACGGGCTCGGCCTCGAGAACATGGCGGACTTCAGCAGCCGCGGACCGACCCAGGACGGGCGCATCAAGCCTGACATCACCGCGCCCGGTGTCTCGGTGTGGTCCGCCCAGGGATTGGATCCCAACGGGGACGGCACCCAGTACTGGCAGCTCAGCGGCACGAGCATGGCGACCCCGACGATCGCGGGCAGCATGGCGCTCGTCCGCCAATACTACATGGACGGCTGGTACCCGACCGGCGCGCCGGTCCCCGGCGATGGATTCACGCCTACGGCCGCGCTCATCAAGGCGACGGCGATCAACAGCGCGCGCGAGATGACCGGCACCGGGGCGTACGGGTTTGGCGAGTCCTATTATCCGAACGACAACCAGGGCTTCGGCCGGCTCACCCTCGATGACGCCCTCGCGTTCCAAGGGGACACGCGCGGCCTCATCCTGGACGACAACCGCAACGGCCTCAACACGGGCGACGTCACGAACTACAGCCTCGCGATCGGGGATGCGTCCCAGTCGGTCGAGATCACCCTCGTGTGGTCGGACTATCCGGGAACCGCGGGCTGCAACCCGTGCCTCGTGAACGACTTGGACCTGACGGTCCACGCCCCCGACGGCACGCTGTACGCGGGCAACCAGTACGTTGGCATGAACCCCGGCGAGTCCAAGCCGAACCCGATCCGTTTGGATCACAAGAACAACGTCGAGTCGGTCCTCGTCATCACGGGCGTCCAATTGGGCCTATGGACCGTCACGGTCACCGCAAACAACGTGCCGAACGGACCGCAGCCCTACGCCATCGTGATGACCGGCGGAATCGCGACGCAGCGCGGGATCATCCAGATGGACCACAACAGCTACCAGTCCTCGGCGGCCGTGAACATCAAGGTCGTCGACACGGGCCTGAACACGGATCCGAACACCCCGGACACCGTCGATGTGAACATGAGCTCGAACACCGAGTCCACCCCCGAGGTCGTCACGCTGACGGAGACGGGCAACGCGACGTCGGTGTTCGACGGCTCGATCCAACTGGACAACAGCCCGACTGCGGTGCCAGGCGACCACCTCTTGCAAGTCCAGAATGGCGACACGATCACCGCGTCGTATTACGACAACGACGATGGTGCGGGCGGACACGGTCCGACGACCGACACGGCCCTCGTCGACGACTCGCCACCGGTCATCTCGGGCATCGCCGCGATCGATCTACGCTTCAACCGCGCGACCATCGTCTGGACGACGGACGAGCTGTCCGATTCGGTCCTGTGGTGGGGCGACACAAGTCCGCCCGGGAACCAAGCCTCCTCGTCGCGCATGGTGACGGACCACTCGATCACGCTCTCGGGCCTCACCGAGAATACGACGTACTACTACGCCGTGCAATCGACGGATGAGGCGGGGAACGTCGCGCTCGACAACAACAACTCGCAGTACTACACCTTCGTCACGCCCGAGAAACCGCCGACTGCGCCGCCGAGCGTCGAATGGCCGACGTTCCACAACAACGTACCCAGGCAGGGGCGGTCGCCGAGCAACTTCCAGCCGCCCATCGACCTAGTCTGGAAGGACGGCCCGTACCTCCTGCAGCTCTGGAACGGCCCGGTCCTCTCGGACGGCATCCTGTTCTCCGCACCTCTCGATGGCACGCTGCGGGCGCGCGATCCGTTCACGGGGGAGATCCTGTGGAGCCGCCATCTGGGCGACCAGTACTATTACACGGGCACGATGGCCGGCCACGACGGCGTGCTCTACGCAACGTTCTACGGCACCGCGGGCGGGCACTTGTACGCGCTCAACGAGTACACGGGCGACACGATCTGGGTCGACGGCGACGAGACCGGACTCGACTTCAACGCGCGGATCATGATGGGCTACTCGGACGGCCTCGTCTTCGGGAGTTCCTGGGGAGGCCAGATCTACGCGGTGAACGCCACGGACGGCTCCGTCGTCTGGACGTACCAGACCGGCGATCTGCCCTTCGGCGGGCCTTCGGTCAACGCGGGCGTCGTCTACATGGCCTCGATCGGAGGCACCGTCTTCGCCCTGGACGAGTTCAGCGGCTCCCTCGTCTGGTCCGCGACGCTCGATGGCACGACGACCTCGTCCCCGCTCTACGCGAACGGTCTGATCTACGAGGGGACGTACTCGGGCACGATGTACGCGCTCGACGCCTTCACCGGCGCGACGGTCTGGTCGACGGGCGGATTCAACCTGATCGACGTCTCGACGCCGGCGTACGACGGGACCGCGATCTACTTCGGCGACTTCAACTCTGAATACGTGGCCCTCGACGCCGCCGACGGCACGCTCATCTGGAGGTCGTCCGTCGCCGGGCCGGTGGCCACGTCGCCCGCCCTCGCGAACGGCTTCCTGTATGGCACGTGCTGGTATTGCCCGCTGTACACGTTCGACACGCTCGACGGCTCGATCGTGGACACGGACTCGCTGACGTCGAATATCGGCTCGACCTCTTTCCCCGCCGTCTCGGACGGCTGGATCTGGCTGGAGGACTACGGAGGGAACATCCACGGCTTCTTCGGGCAGCTGCCCGTCGGGCTCCTTGTCTCGCCGTCCCACGCCGCCCAAGATGCGGTCCCGGGCTCGAACGTTGACTACACCGTCAACGTGAAGAATATCGGGATCTCCGGACCCGACGTCTTCGATGCCACCGTCACGCTCGGCGTGCACGGATGGGCCGTATCCCTGTTCGAGGCGGACGGCGTCACGCCGCTGCCGGACACGAACAACAATGGCCTCCCGGACACCGGCAGTCTGGCCACGGGTGCGTCGACGGACGTCGTCGTCCGGGTCGCGGTGCCAGGCACCGTGAACCCCGGAGACGCGGACACCTCGATCGTGCGGTTCACGTCGAACAACGACGCGACGCGGTTCAAGACGTCCACGCTCACGACGACCGTCCCGCCACCCGGCGTCTCGGTCGGGCCACGCGGCTATTTCACTCCGCCTCCGGGCGCGACGGTCAACGCGACGATGAACGTTCGGAACACCGGCGGGTTCGCGGACACGATCGACATGACCGCGGTCTCGGACCAGAGTTGGACGATCCATCTCTACAAGGCGGACGGCGTCACGCCGCTGTCCGACACGGATGGCGACGGGATCCCGGACGTCGGGCTCGTGCCCGGCCTCCAGAGCGCCTCGATTGTCGTGAGTGTCAACGTCCCGGCGAACGCGCCCGAAGACACGGTCCAGCGGACCGCGGTGAAGGGCACGTCCTCCCTGAACACTTCCGCATCCGGCACCGGCCTGGTCGTGATCGAGATCGTCGCGCCGCCGAACGAGGCGTGGCCGACGTTCCACAACAACGCGAAGCGCGCCGGGCTGTCGCCGAGCACCCACGTGCCTCCGATGAACGAATTGTGGCGAACCGGGGGGCATCAGCTCCACCTGTGGACCGGACCCGTTGTCGCGGACAACATCTTGTACAGCACGACCCTCGATGGATACCTCCGGGCATATGATCCGTTCACGGGCGATGTCATCTGGGAGCAAGCGTTCGGCGACTCGTTCTACTACACCGGCACGGTCACGGTTGACACGCGAAACCCCAGCGACCCGAACGATAATGTCGTCTACGCGACGTTCTACGGCACGAACGGAGGCGTCATCGGGTCATGCCCCAACAACCCGCCCTTCTACGGATCGTGTGGCTACGTGTTCGCCATCGATGGCAAGGACGGATCGGTCGTCTGGAAGGTGGGCCCGGACGACAACGGCATGAACGTCAACGCGCGGGTCGTGATGGCCTACGCGCACGGCCGCGTGTTCGGTTCGGCGTGGAAGGACTTCAGCAACGGACAGGTGTACGCCCTCGATTCGTTGAGTGGCCAGTTGCTGTGGCAGTTCAACGCGAGCGGGTTGCCCTTCGGAGGTGCCGCCGTCAGCGGCGGAAACGTGTACCAAGGGACGACCTCGGGCTGGTTCTACGCGCTCGACGAGCAGTCGGGAAGCGTCGTGTGGTCCCGTCAGCTCGACAACACGATCACGTCCGTTCCGCTCGTCGCGCAGGGCATCGTCTTCGTCGGCACCTATTCTGGGACGATGTACGCCCTCGATGCGAACACGGGCACCACGATCTGGTCCACCGCGGGGGGCTTCTCGCTGATCGACTCTGGGACGCCGGCGACCGACGGATCGGCGATCTACTTCGGGGACTTCATGTCGGAGTATGTCTCCCTGGACATGGCAACCGGTGCGGTCCTCTGGCGGACGTCCATCGGAGGGCCCGTGGCAAGCTCCCCGGCTCTCGCGAACGGCTACCTCTACGGAACCGCCTGGGACGGCAAGTTCCGGACCTTGAACGCATCCACGGGCGACATCGTCGACACCGATCCCCTGGTGGCCTTCGCGTCGACGTCCTCGCCCGCGGTTCAGCGCGGCTGGGTCTGGCTCGAGGACTACTCGGGCGCCGTCTACGCCTTTGGCGGCGTGGGGGCCGGTGAAGTCCGGACGGTCCTCGTGACGCCCGCCACGGCGGATGTCGAGGTCGGCAAAGCCCTCCTCTTCAAGGCGCACGCCCTCGACGCCTTCGACAACCCAATCCGGGTGAAGGACGCGGACTGGCTCGCGCGGGCGGGGCTCGGCTCGGTCGTCAAAGTCAATGGCGACACCGCTCTCTATGTCGCGGACATCATCGCGGGCACCGAGACGTTGGAGGCGTCAACGACCGACGAGAACGGTGTGGTGCATGTGGGCACCGCGACCGTGAACGTGCTGCCCGGGCCGCTCGATCGGATTGATGTCGCCATGCTCGTCGGCGGCAGACCCTTCCAAGGCGACGTCAGCATCCCGGCGGGCTCGCAGCGAACGTTCGTAGCGGACGCGACGGACCGGTTCGGCAACCCGATCGCAGGTGCAACGATCACCTGGACTGTGGAGAACGGCGTCGGTCAGATCACCTCCAGCGGGGTGTTCACCGCGTCGACGACGGTGGGAGTCGGCTTCGTGACCGCGACCGCGGGCTTGAAGACGGGCCGCCAGCAGGTCACCATCGTCCCGGCGGCGCCGGCTACGCTGGACATCGAGACGTCCAGCAGTGTGTCGGTCGACTCCCAGACGGTGGTCGTCGCAACGGTGCGGGACGTGTACCGCAACGCAAACCTCGAGGGCGTTGTGAAGTGGACGAACACAGGCACGGGCCCAGCGCCTTTGTTGCTCACGCCGGACGGCCGCACCATCCTGTACCACGCCCCCATCACGACGACCCCAGCGTCCGTGCAGCTCACCGCCGGGATTGACGTGAACGGCGATGGAGTCGTGGATATCTCGCAGGCAATCACCCTGACGATCGTCGCGGGCCCGCCGGTGGGAATCTCGATCGACGCGCCGGCGACGACCGTGGCCGTGGGAGGGACCCTGGACTTCGGTGCAATCGTGACCGACCAATTCGGGAACGCGGTGACGGGGGCGACGATCGCCTGGAAGGCCACGGCTGGCACGATCAACCAGCAGGGCGTCTTCACCGCGCCATCGCAACCGGGATTGGTCGTCATCACTGCGAGTACCGCGGGCCGGGAGAGCTTCGTTGTGATCGACGTCACGTCGGGCGGGTTCGAGCAGTTCTCCCAGCAGGCGACCTCGGCGACTTCGTTGGTCTTCTTGTTGGCGACCATCATCGCGGTCGCGGCGAGCGTGTTCCTGTTCGTCCGCTACCGCGAGTCGAAGCGCGAGCTCGAGGACTTGCGGCGCGGCCGCGGCGGATCCGGCGGCGAAGTCTGAGCGCGAACGGAGGGCTTCGGCCCTCCCTCTTTCTTCTTTTCTTCCGAGGGCGAGCGGACGCCAGCCTCATATATCGCAGCCCGGATGGCGGCGCGCATGTGCCGAATGCTGGGCGTCGTGAGCCAGGGCCCCGTGTACTACGATCTCTTCGAGGAGTTCGCGGACCTCGCGACGCAGGGCATGTGCCCCCTCGGGGCGCCGGACGAGCGCGGGCACAAGGACGGCTGGGGGCTCGCGTGCTTCCAGGACGGCGCGCTGAAGTTCCACATGCGCGACGCCGGCTCGGCGGCCGACGCATCGAAGTACTACGGGACCGCGTGGAAGATCGCGAAGCTGAACATCGAACGCGCCCCCGGACGATCGTTGATCGTCATGGGCCACCTACGACGAGCGAGCTCGAAAGGTCTGGTGGCACAGAAGTTCGCCCATCCGTTCGTCGAAGAGCGGGACGGGGTCACGTGGGCGTTCCAGCACAACGGGTCCCTGGTGAATGATCCGAGAGAGGAAGGCATGATCGACTCGATGATCCTCTTCCGGTTCCTTCTCGATTCTCTGCAAGGCAGGGACCACGAGGATGTCGCGAAGGCCACGGCGGCGGTCCGAGACATGGCGATCGAGAAGTTTGGTGGCTTCACGAGCCTCAACTTCATGCTGTCGGATGGACTGTCGTTGCATGCGTATCGGGACTTTCAGACGAACGGCCAGTACTACACCCTATACATTGACGACCTCGGGGAGATGACGATCGTCGCTTCCGAGCCGATTCTCGCGATGCGGGCCGATCCGATGCCGCGAGGCATCTTGCATACGGTCACCTCAGGGTTGGAACTCCAAAGGACCACGATTTCGTAGCCGCCATAGAGGACATAGCCAGGTCAAGGTTTCCGGGTTTCCGATGTCCCCGAACGAGTCGGCACCTGGGAGGCGTCCACGCGCTTCCGCAAATCCGACCGGAGGACCACCACGAGTCGGATGAACCCCGCGATGTTCCCAACCGTGAGCTTACTCCTGCCGTTCTTCCGGTTTCGGAAATGGTACGCGACTTCATTCACGACGGGCCTGGCACGGACGAGGAGCTCGAGAAGGGGCTTGTTCCCGTCCCCCGTGATGGGGATCCGCTCGAGGAGCGATCTGGGGAACAGGAAAAAGCCTGAAAGCGGGTCGCGGCACCGTACGTGCAAGGTCGATCGGGCGAGCACAGTGGCGATGTAACTAATGAGGTGTCGAGCTACGGGCCAGGATTCGATTCTCGCCCCGGGGACGTATCTCGAGGCAACGACCCCGTCCGCTCCGTCGAGCGACTCCAACATCGTGGGAATGAAACTGGGTGGATGCGAGAGGTCCGCGTCCATCACGCACACCAGGTCCCAGGAGCTGGCTCGGACTCCAGCGGCGGTCGCGCCCCCCATGCTTCGTTCTCCGTCCCGACTCAACACGCGGACTTCCAAGCCCAGCTCACGAGCCAGCCGTTCTGCGATGTGTCCGGTGCCATCCGGAGAGCGGTCGTCGACGAGTACGACCTCGTAAGGCCTTGTGAGCCGGGGTCCGATCCGCCGAAGTTCAGCCAGCAGTTCCGCGACATTCTCGCGTTCGTTATAAGTCGGTATGACGATGGAGAGCCCCTGATAGTGGTCAGGCCATGTCACGTTCCGCCCCCCCGATACACATTAGCGAGAGCATAACTATTCTAGTAGTAATTATGGTTTTGGGGAAATCTCAGTCGTAGAAGGGGAGCCGAATGACGAGGTCCCATCCCGGGCGGGGGATCCTGGAGCTGGTAATGTTCGATTCCAGAAGCGGCGAGCCAAAAGAAGTGCCCCTTCGATACGTGGAGGTTCACGGTCAACCCCACGTGCTGTTTCCTGCGAGGACGCCGCCGGGCTGGGTGTCCCTGGCGACGAGCTCATCCCTCGCTTGGTGGCGGATTGAAGGGAGGATGCGCTTTGGAAGCGCGCGGCTGGTCGAGAGCACCGCCGACCTGTCGACGGAGATTATCCCGAAGTACGTCGCCCGATTCGGTTCCGAGCGGCTCGCCGAATGGTTCGGTTCGGAACCCGGTTGCCTAGTCTTGGTCGAGTCCCTCGTCGTGAAGCCGTACTACCACGAAGTCGAGGCGATGTTCGACAGGGCGGCAACCGATTACGACCACGCAGTGGAAGGGGATCGCCTCAACATGCATCTCCGGAACGTCGCGTCGCAGATTCTGCGGAAGTTGTTCCCACCGGGATCACGGGTGCTGGAAATTGGATGCGGGACTGGACTCGAGACAATACCCCTTGCCGAATCTGGAGTAGATCTTGTCGCTGTGGACATCTCCTCACGAATGCTCGAAGAACTCGATCGGAAGGCTCGTGCCCTGTCGGTTCGGAACCGCATCGAAACGCGTAAGGGGTCTGCGGGAGACATGGGGGGAATTGTAAGCGAATTCGGGCCCGAATCGTTCGATGGCGCCTTCTCCCATTTCGGGGCGCTCAACTGCGAGCCCCAGCTCGGTCGGGTCCCTCCGGTGCTTCACCAGGTCGTCAAGCCCGGAGGCAGGATCTCGCTCGGGATCCTGAACCGAACGTGCCTCTCCGAAATCGTACTCTTTGGCTTGGCGATGAGGCCCTCCCGTTCGCTCGCGCGGCTTCAGTCCCCGATCCCGGTCGGTCAGTCCCGCTTCGGCGTCTCCGTGTCCCCCTACGGTCCGGGCGAGGTCAAGAGGCTCTTCCGGCCCTACTTCTCCCCCGAGAAGGCTGTCGGAGTCTCGGTTTTTCTGCCGCCCCCCCATCTGGGCCGGCGGTTCCGTCCGCACCGGGAGCTCCTCACCCTCCTGGAGGCCCTCGATGGCATCTTCGCCAAGCGACCGTTGCTCAGGTATCTCGGAGACTACTTCCTGATGCAGATGAGGCGGAGATAAGTGGCGTCTCGTCGTTCGATAGGCGCGTACTTTGGGATCCTCCCCGGAAGGTTTCGCGATGGGCCTCGACTTTATGCCGCGTACGCGGCGTCGGTCGTGCTCAACAGCGTGGCGCCGTCCCGGTTCGGCTCGGTTGGTCTCTGGATCCCGGGTCAACAGGATCTCTGTGTCTCCCTCGATGGCATCCGCTTTCACGTCCGCCCCCACACGAACGACCTCGATCTGATCTCTCGGACGCATGAACCTGTCACGACGCGATGGTTCCGTGTCGAGCCCCGGGACACTGTCGTGGATGTCGGCGCCCATATCGGCCGGTATGCGTTGATGGCCGCGACGAAGGCGTCGAAAGTCATTGCGGTCGAACCGGACCCTTCGAGCTTTCAGCTCCTCAAGACAAATGTCGCCCTCAATGGTTTCTCGAACGTGGTTGTCGTGCCCGAGGCCCTAAGCTCCGCTCGAGGCACGCGGTTGCTACGACTCGCGAGTCGGGAGAACACCGGGACGTCCTCCATCTCCCCGGACGGAGTCGCCGAGCCGACGGTCGGTGAGATCTCCGCGGAAGTCCGCGTACGAAGCGACACGCTGGATCACCTTGTGGAGACGTTTCATGTGCGTCGGATCGACTGGCTGAAAATCGATGTCGAGGGACACGAGATTGAGGTGCTCAAAGGCGGACCGGCCGCCCTGAAAATCACACGGAAGTTGATTCTGGAGGTCACGGAATCGACGGACGAAGCGTGCCGGCGGATCGTAGAGTTGGCAGGGTTCGAGCTTGATGGAATCGAACGGGGGGATCCCGCGAGCAATTGGCTTCTTTTGAAAAAGGATGGACTCGGTCCCGCTGCGGGAATCTAATTCTTGGGCGGAGCCTGGGTTCGGTGGATTCACTTGGCCAAACGGCTTAAGGGCGTTGACACATTACGTTCCAGATAGTAAACCCATTCTGCCAAATGAGCTTGTGCCGGGGGCGTTCCTACACGTCGAAAACGGTCAGCGTTGGCGTCTGCGCTTATAACGAGGCTCGGCGCATTCGTGCACTGCTCGAGTCGTTGGCGGCGCAAGGGCTGCCGCCGGATTTCACTCTCATGGAAATCATCGTCGTGGCAAGCGGTTGCACCGACAAGACCGCAGACATCGTCCAAGAGCACGCGAATTCCGATTCCAAGGTGGTGTTGATCCAAGAGCCTCAACGACGCGGCAAAGCGTCAGCGATCAACATCATCCTAGGCCGGTATCGAGGCGACCTCCTCGTTCTTGTGAACGCCGACGCTCGTATCATGCCAGGATCATTACGCGCGCTCATCGAGACGTTCGACCGAAATGAAAAGGCCCAAATCGTGTGCGGGTCCCCAATCCCCGAGCCTTCCTTCAGCCCGATGGTTTCCCTGGTCGAGGATGTCTGGTGGCGACTGCACAACCGGACCTTGGACCGGCTCGCGGCGTTGGGGGGCGGAAATCATTGCTGCGATGAGTTTATGGCGATTAAGCGAGGCTTCTCTGATTCCATCCCGCCCAACGTCATATGCGATGGTTCCTATTTCGGGGTTCTTGGCGCGATCCGGGGGACCACGGTCCAGTTTTCGGTCGACGCAGCCGTCATCGTGGAGACCCCTTCGACTCTTTCGGGTATTCTGAAACAGCGGCGGAGGAACCTCCGGGGCCATTGGCAGGTTGCGAGGCTCCTGGGTCAACCACCTCGAACCTTGGAAACCTTGGTGCGCAAGGGACCTGGTGTGGCGGCACACATTCTTGCATCGGAGCTTGCCAGCCGACCGCTTCGGACGATCGCATTCCTGGTAGTCGCCTTGCCTCTCGAGGTCCTCGCGCATTCCTTGGCGCACCTGGATGGAGCCGTGAACCGAGAGGATCGGCCCGTATGGCCGATGGTGGAGTAGGCATGCTCAATCTTCGGAACGCATGGAGAACCCCACGCGGCCTGCTACTCCTGGGCTTCGTGATTCGCGAGCTCCTGAGTTTTTGGACCGGCCATCCCTACGACATGGAGGTATGGATTCGGAACGCATACTTCGTGTCGCAGGGTCAGAATCCCTACTCCGCCTTCATGCCACCGGTTCCCGGTGCCAGCTTCGCCTACCTCAACACCTCCCTCCCCGGTGTGGGGTACCTGCCCTTGTGGCCGATCATCCTCGCGGGACTCTACCGACTCTACGCGCTCGTCCCCGGAGGCAGTCGATTTGTCCTCTACTTCCTTCTCAAACAGCCGACGGTCCTGGGTGACACCTTGCTTGGGTACCTCATGTACCGAGCCATTCTCGCGTGGGGCGGCCGGGCCGAAGTCGCCCTTCGAGGGCTCAGGTTCTGGATGTTCTTTCCGTACGCGATCGTGATCTCCGCGATATGGGGAATGTTCGATGCGATCGTAGGCGTCCTCTTCTTTGCGTTCCTCCTCTCAAATCGCGCCTGGAAGGGCTATGCCGCGGTGGGGCTAGGGGTTCTGCTCAAGTGGTTTCCGCTGATCTACTTGCCGTACTACTTCGCGCGTGAGCGGGGAGCGCGGAAATTCCTTTCCCTCTTCGCGCTCGCAATCCCGGTTGGCGCGACGGCGCTCATCTTTTGGGCAATGGGTTGGGATTACGTCGGCGTGACGGCGATGGCGTACTCCGCGAGCCAGGGAGGCGGAGGCCTGTTGACCTTCGTAAACGTCTTGCACTCACCAGTCCTCGCGTCCGCCTGGTCCACTTTCGGCCCCCTCTTCTACCTGCTCGGCTACGCGTGGGTGCCGGGCATCATCATCGCGGGGTTCGTCTGCTGCCGTCGGTTCCCGGGCCCAGGGCCAGAGCATGCCGTCCAGGCCTTGCTCTTGATTACGGCGGTTTTCTTCCTGACGCGTTTGGGGATTAACGAGCAATACCTAATGTATCTGCTTCCTTTGTTCTACATCGATGTGGTTTTGTGGCATCCAAAGCGGAAGGCATTGTTCGTCCTCACTTGGCTGCTTGGATTCTCATTTCTGCTCGCGAACAACGACATGCTCGTCCGGTTCTTCGGTCCTGCCTTCCCGCAGGCGGTCGATGTCGCATTCGCATTCGATAACTTCTCCGAGTTTGCGTGGATTCGATACCTAGCCCTGTACCTGATTGGCGTACTATTCACGATCCATCTTGTCCAGTTGGTGCGGATCTTCCTCAACCCGCAGAGCGATTCAACTCCTTGGCTCTACAGGGGCTTTGCTCGGCTCCGTCAAACCGTCCGAAAGAGGCCCACCGACGTGCCGGGCGGCGGACCGTAGGAGGCCGATCGCATGCACGTCGTCCAAGTGACGCAGCGATTCCCTCCCGCATTAGGAGGCGTGGAGAACCACGTTTACAATCTCGCTCTCGGGCTCTCGGCGGCCGGCGTCTCGACGGAGATTTTTACCACGGACCTTCGCACGGACACGCCATTCCGCCGCCTCGACGGTGGGCTTCCCGCGGCTCCCTTCCCTGTGCGGAGGTTTGTTGCGAGGAAGTTCTTGGACCTCCCCCACGGCCTCGGCGTCCTCGCACCGTCCATGGTAGTCGCACTCTTCGAAGACTCGTATGAACTGGTCCATGCCCACGCGTACGGATATTTCCCGGTCTTGGCGGGTGGACTGGCGCAACTGATCCGTCGCATTCCGCTCGTTGTCACGTCCCACTCCGACCGAGGCGGCGAGTCGGTTTCGAAACAGCTCTTCGACTGGGCGGTTCCTCCCATGACACTACGCCGGGCCCACCGGCTGATCGCCCTGACGGCCCGCGAGGCGCAAAATCTGGAGCGTTTGGGGGTTGATTCCGATCGCATTCGGATTATTCCAAACGGGGTCGACCTGAGCGAGTTCGAAAACTTAGCGGTGAGGCGCGGTGCCGAAGGCGAGGTGACGGTCCTGTTTGTTGGTCGCTGTTATTCACGACAGAAAGGTCTGGAGTACCTCGTTCGGGCAGTTGAACACCTGCCGTCAAGGCAGAAAGTTCACCTGAAAATCGTCGGTGAGGATTGGGGAGGCGTAACGGGTCTGCGAGCGCTCGCGAGGGCCCTCGGCATCGAGGATCAGATTACGTTCACGGGACCTTTGCCCCGGGCTGACGTGATCCGCGCCTATGGATCGGCGGACATCTTCGTGCTTCCGTCGCTGTTCGAGCCGTTCGGCATCGTCCTTTTGGAGGCAATGGCCGCTGGCCTCCCGATCGTCGCGTCTCGTGTCGGTGGGATCCCGGAGGTGGTCCAAGACGGGGCGACCGGGTTGCTAGTCCGACCCGGAGATTCGCGAGTCCTCGCCGAAGCGATCGGACGCCTGATTTCCGACCCTTCTCTTCGCAGCCAGATGGGGGAGGCGGGTCGGCTTCGAGCTGCGGCCTTCTCCTGGGAGCGACTAGTTCCCCGGATCCTGAAAGTGTACGACGAAGCAATCATGGAGTGTGGCTAGAGACGAGACTGGCGCGACGGAGAGTCCTCGCCGCGGTCGCCATCATGAGCCTGCTCGTCGGCTCATCGATTCTCTATCTCGGCCTGTTGACTCCTCCCGCGGAATCACACGTACCAACGACTCCAATTGAGCACGTCGTCGTAATCATGAAGGAGAACCACGCGTTCGACAACTATTTCGGGACGTTCCCCGGAGTCGAGGGGCTGGGGGCCGGAAGATCGCTCCCGGATGGACGCGGAGGGTTCGTCGAGACTCACTTCTTAGATGGCACCTCGACGCCGGACCTGCCACATGATCGGGAGTCGATGATCCGGGACTACAATGGGGGTCGGAACGACGGCTTCGTCATTTCGGCGGAAGCGTGGGGGGCCGGACTGGGCAATTACTCGATGGGGTACTTCGACAACCATCAACTTCCAGGATATTGGGAACTCGCGTCTGAGTACGTCATCGCGGATCACTATTTCCACTCGATGTTGGGGCCCACGATCCCGAATCGCCTATACTCCATAGCAGGAACCGCAGGCGGAATTACATCGAATCTGCTCCCTCCCGAAGGACTTACGTTCCCAACAATCTTCGATCAGCTCGAGACCGCGAAGATCTCCTGGGCCTACTACAACGAATCCACACCGGGATACCTGCCCCTCCCGATGCATTTCACGGCGCTCCGTTCTCGAGCCTCCATGGTCTCAAAGCTCCTTCCGCTTGGACAGCTCGCCACCGATATGCGGAATGGTCTGCTGCCGGCGGTTACCTACGTCGACCCCCAGAGCGGTCTGGGGGTCAGCGAGCATCCGCCGGAGAACGTCACCCGGGGCGATGCGTGGACCATGTCCATTGTCAGTGAACTAGTCCGCGGCCCCCAATGGTCCTCCACCGCCCTTTTCCTCACATGGGACGAGGCTGGAGGGTACTATGATCACGTACCTCCGCCGCAGGTCGACGAGTGGGGTTACGGTTTCAGAGTCCCAATGCTAGTAATCTCCGCGTACGCCAAGCGGGGCTCAGTCGACAAAGAGGTCATGGATCACACCTCGATTCTGAGATTCATCTCTCGGAACTGGAATCTTGTTCCCCTTACCTACCGAGAGGCCCAAGCCAACGACATGAGCTCTGCGTTCAACTTCGTCGATGCTGGAACGGGAAACGGGTACGTGATGCCTCCACCCACACCGCCGATAGCGCAGACATTGCGAGAACGGCGTCCGAAGCTTCCCGCTTCAAGTTCCGCGCCGACGGACGATGGCACTTGGGTCATCGATCGGGGGGTGTAGGTCTCGGCTCTTGGAGAGGGTCAGTTCTCGATCGTCATCCCGACTCACAATCGCGCCGAAAAGGTCTCTCGCCTACTGCACAGCATTCGGAGCCAAATGAACGATACGGTCGAGGAAATCATCGTCGTCGACGACTCCGATCAACCTCGCAATCTGGCGGACATGTTCCCGGACTTGCCGGTGAGACACATCATCCTGGACAGGCGAGTGTTCATTTCCCGAGCTAAGAACATCGGGTGGCGGCAGGTCAGCAGCCCGCTTGTCTTTTTCATCGACGACGACAACATTGTCGTCCCGGATACTTTCGGAGCTCCACTTAGTCTCATTGCATCCAGTCCAACGATCGGCGCGGTAGTTCCCGCAGTCCTATACAAGGACAAGCCTGATCTGGTCTGGGTGTACGCGACGCCTTTCTCACGAAGCAAGTGGGGCCATGCGTTGATCGGTAGGAACCAAGTTCGAAATCGGTCTCTGGAGAATCGAGTCCTCGACACTGACGCGCTGCCAAACGCGGCTCTGTTACGGCGACGTGCTCTGATTGACATCGATGGATTCAGCGAGCGGTTGGCAGTCAATAGCTCGGCGGACGCCGCGATGAGATTGAAGAAGAAAGGTTGGGGTGTGTGTGCGCACACGGGCGCCTTCATTCTGCACGACGTCGAACCCCCTGGCCGTGTCGGGTATTGGGCAAACCACGGAGTCACAGATCCGCCCCGAGTGTATCATGAAATCCGTGACTGGTTCTCGCTCATGAATTCTCTTCATCAGAGTGAGGCATTCTTCCGCATTCGAGCCACACTTCATGCTGCGGGTTTCGTCCTGCCAAATGTCCTTTCTTTCCTCCTGCGAGGCGGGCCGTCCGGCCGTGAATCGGTCAGACAATTAGCGATGGGCTACCTATCCTCGATTAAGGTCCTGATGCACGAGTGATTCGAGGTTCGATTCCCATGCCTTGGTCCGGCCCCGCGATCGTAGAAGCAACGCAGGTATCGACCGCCGCCGAGTGGAACGAGACATCCAATCTCGATAGGAAGCTGTGAAAGCGCATGGCGCTCGCTTCTCCGAGTGTTGACCAACCTCCCTCCCTCGTTTCTCGAATCGTCCATGGGCAACAGATGAAATTGATCTTCAATCGAGCGATGGATTGGCTGGGGAGACTCAGCCCGCAACTCTCCTACTCAATCCGCACGATCCTCGGCGAGGCCGCGTTCCCGTTCCGTCCTGCTTACGAGGAGACGGCACCAAATTTGCGGGAGGATCTGACACTCTATGCAGACCTCTATCGAAAGGCCTCCGAGAATTTTCTCAAAATCGTGCCACCGTATCGAACTGAAGTCGAGTGGCCGCGCGCCCGAGTTTTCAACGGCTTTTTCCAGACGATTGACGCTGAACTCTACTATTGCATAGTTCGGTTCTTCAGGCCGAAGCGCATCGTCGAGGTGGGTGCAGGCTACTCTACCTGGTTTGCTCGTGATGCGTTGAAAGCAAACGGTGGAGGGCAACTCTATGCGATCGATCCTGCTCCTCGCCTTTTGCTGCCCAAGGAATGCCAACATCAGAAGACTCTGGTCCAACACGTCGAGCTAGGACTGTTTCAAGAACTTCAAGAGAACGACATTCTGTTTATCGACTCGTCTCACACGCGGGAGGAAGCGATGTACCATGTCGAACAGATTTACCCGATCCTCCGTCCCGGGGTTCTCATTCACCATCACGATATCCTCTTTCCCTTTCTCGGATTCACTTCCCTCGAGCCCGATTGGGAGGATTTGGGGGAACAAGATGTCGTCCTAGAATTCCTGAAGCATCACCCGGAATCTTACGAGGTCATTACCAGCTCAGCTTTCGTGCAGCACGAGAGCCCAGGCCTGGTCTTGCGCCTAATCCCGAGCAAGGTTTTCGCACCTAGAAGGACGGGCGGCTCGATATGGATAAGGAAGAAGGCCAGATTCTACTCATGTCCATTGCACTTTTGATGTTCAATCTCGATCAGAACGAGGGGATACTGCGGAATATTCGAACGTTGCGTCAGGCCGTGGACGAAATTGTCGTTGTCGACAGTTCGTCGGTGGAACAACACGAAATCCTAGTGCGGCTTACACGGGAGTACTCAGTTCGGGTGTACCATGTCCTCCCCCTAGGTTTCCCGGAACCCCTCCGTCCGTTCGGCCTCAGCAAGGTGAAGTCCGATTACGTGTTCATGCTTGACGCAGACGAGGAAGCATCAGAAACCCTGATGTCCAACTTGCGTCACCTGAGAGACTGCGATGCGTATGTGGTGCCACGATTTGAGGAACATCTAAGTTCCTACACCTATCAGTTGCGTCTCTTCCGACGTGAAGCCATTCGCAATCAACGAAGAAGTTTCGATTTTCCGGTAGTATTAGGGCGGGTCGGATGGCTCGAGAAAACCCATCGGATCAATCATCACGCCGACTACGAAAGCTATCTTGCGGATCAATCCCGTGCCAGGCGGTATTTCACCATCGAGATTGTCGAACGCCCCTTCACGCGCCGGTACCTCGAGGAAGGACTGACCGTCCGAATGCGGAAACGGTCTATCTCTTGCTCCTTTGTGAATATGTCGCATCAAGACCCCGACCGTCCCTTGTCACCGGTGATGGTCCGGTGGATAATCGAGTTCGAATTCCTCCGAGACCTACTCCTGGGCAAAGGCCGAAAGGCGGCTTCGTTCGGCCGTCGGTATTCCCTCGCCAAGTGGGAATTCTTTTGCACTCTGCCAGATCTAGAGCGGCGCCACTTCCTCGCGATTGCGCGAGACGTGCAACTCAGCGGCGGTGTCTTTGAGTATCTCGGGCTAACCGATCCGGCCTATCTCGAAAAACTGACTGCATCCTTCGATTGGAATCTTCGGGGTATTGACGTGTATAGGAGGCTCTTGGACTACCGGTACAGGGTCGGCAGCCCCTCGGATTGCGTCCCTGCGAAGTGAACAACTCATCCTCTGGCTTCTGCCACGTTGGGGCATGGCCCGCGGCTCATGTCGTTCTGCTGGAATCTCTTGGAACGAAGCCTAGCCACTCTGGGTCCCGCCGCGCGACTTGCGATATCGCTGGATCAGCACAAAGATAGCTATCGAGACCGCAGAGAAACCGATGAGGAGGAGCGAAACTTCGACCCAGAATGGCATGAGAAGCCCGACCGCCAAGTTCATCGAACTCACGACCTGATTTCCGCGGCTGTCATGCACAACAAGCTCGACTCGGTATACGCCTGGAGCCCCAAATGTGTGAGCCGTCGACGCGCCGGTGCCGATTTGCCCATCTCTGAAGTCCCAAGAGAACTGCACGAAAGACCCGGAGCCACCCTCAATCTTCGAGTTGAAGGTAACCGAGCGGCCTGCAACAGGATCCGGGGATGAAACGAAGATGATTCCCGCAAGGGGAGGCGGATACCGGAAAAACCAGGTGTCGGCCAATCCTAGGTCCCTGGCCCCTCCGCCATACAGGACCAGAACGCCGTCCACAGAGTCATATCCACCCACTGCTGCCATCCGTGGGGGAGGTCCGAACTCGGTGGTAATGTTCCGCCACGCAAGTTTCGTAGTGTTAAATGCCCAGCTATCTCCAAGGACAGTACGATTTCCATAGCCTCCCGTCAAAAGCAATTCGCCGAAGGCGGTATCCGTCGCGAAGACCGCGTAGTCACGCGGCATCGGGAGCAGGTCGGGAAAGATTTCTGTCCACGCATTTCCGAGCCAGCTGTAACGCCACGTGTCCGCGGGGTGTCGAAAGTTGAAGAAACCGTCAGAATAATCGTTGCCCGAAAACAAGAAAAAGGAACGCTGTTGCGGGTCGTACACCATCCTCCCATCAGCGCGGGCGGAGGGCATGAGAGGGCTGGAACGCGCAAGCCAGGTGTCATTGTCGAACGTGTAGTACCACAAATCCCCGAGATAGTTGGTACCATCAAATCCACCGAAGAGAACGGTCACTCCCGCCGCATCGTCGAATGCCACCGCGGCGTCCGATCGTGGAGACGGGCTCGCCACCGGATGGCGTTGAACCCAGGTCCCGTTCCCTACGAAAAAGGCCCACGTATCCGCCAATCTGCTGTAGTTCCCGTCCGCCGGTTCACCCCATCCTCCAAACAACACTACGGCATTGGCTCTTGAGTCGAACACCAGCGCAGCATCGGCTCTCGCGGAGGGGCTCAGAGCAGGATGCAACTCGGTCCACGATCGGGAAGTCGGGTCAAGAATCCAGGTCTGATTGAGAGGTTCCCCATCCGAGCCACCGAACAGCACAAATAGATTGTCCCGTGGACTGTACGTCATCATGGAGCCCGCAACCGCGGGCGGGTGCATCGCTTGGGTCGCGTCCGTCCAACCTCTTGCAAAATCATCCGTTGAGGGTTCCAGAAGGAACGGTTCGTCACGCTGTATCGAAGAGTGCCTTCGAACGAACAGGGAATCCGATGCTGTCATGAAAAGAATCGCGGCTGTGAGAAGGGCGGCGCACGCTCGGAAGGCTGTTTTCATTGTTCACTCTCGCGTCTCGTTCCCTTGGCCTCGTTCCTGGAGTATTCATCTATGAGGGAGAGGACCCGCGGAATGTCATAGTCTGCTTTCGCCACGATTCGGTCCCTGGTCATTATCCTGCGTACACCGATCAAGGGTTTGGACACGAAGAGGAGATACGAATAGGTCTTCGTTGTCAGAGAAAGAAGCAGCCCGTTGCTTTCGGCAAGGATTTTGATAGTGTGATTCTCGGAGATGACCTTGCCGTGTGCCGACGTCTTGCGTGCAGGCACTAGAACGCCCCCCGATAGGTTTCACGGAGCAGATCATATTTCCGCGATTCATAGGCGAAGAATCCACGTCTGATGACAGTTCGGAACTGGGCGTCCGGATTTCCCGCCCGTTGCAGCCGGCTGTTCCTCCACAGCCCGGCGATCTCTAGGTATGGCGCTAGGGCTGCGAAAGCCGCCCAGTTGAGGATTCCCCAAAGTCGACTCCCGCTAGAGGAGCTTGAGCGGTCGGGAAGCTCGATTGCGCTGATAGCCTGGCGGAAGAGCTCCGGGAAAGGGTGTTCCATCCAGGAACCCGAGCATAGTAGCTCTCGAAAGTATTCCCCGCCCCCAAGGATTCGAAGGCTGAGGGCCTCCCTCACGAAGAGAGGGTCCTGTGCCGACCTGAAAGCGCCAAGGCACTCGTCATCGTCAAGAATTCGGTTCAGGCAGAACACCGGCGAATCCCGATTGCGCGAACGGAGACCCTTGGCGGTCAGCATTGCCACCAGGAGCGTGATCCACAGGCGGTTCCGCCGCGTAACGATGAAGAAATCGATGTCATCGAGGGGCCTCGTCCGCCTATAAGCTGTCGATCCTGAGATGGCAACGAGCCGAATCCACGGGCACATGCTTTCGAGTCGGGTGCTAAGCGATCGGGCTAGGCTCACACGGCGCTCGGTCAGTCTGAGCTGCTCCACGTGTTTCCGAGCCAAGTTCTCCGAGCCCTTCAACGCGATTTCCCCCCAGGACACTACTAGTTCTTCTCGAAGGCCGGGGTCGTGGGTGACGAACGATTCCAGGCTTTCTGGACTGACAAAACTTCCACGGGGGAGCAACAGTAGGAGTTCAGCGCTCGATATCGAACTGCCATGAGAAGCCGCGATTGAAACGAGCGTTCGAACCCTTCCGCGAAGTGCGGAGTCGGGCGCGTTGTTGACATCATCTTCTGCTGGGGGACAAAGGGAGTGACCCTCCGTGGGGACGCTCCGCTTATCGCCGGGAATCGCAGTCTGTTTACTCCGGGCCGACCGAGGGTGCGACATCTTGCTCCCGCCTGCCGAACCTCTGCAGATTACGGTCCGAATAGCATTAAGGTCTTGCCCCGCTCGGATCGGTGCCGCGAAGAAGGTCGGAGAGAAGCAACAACCGATGAACCCGTTCCTGAACCGGAGGATAGCGGCTGAATATCCCAGTCCCCGAGCCGAGAATGCTCAATCCCCAGGACGACCTTGCAGGAGGTCCTCGGCCGGCGATTTTCAGCAGGGCGGAAGCGAGCGCAGCGGGTTTCCCGCTCGATCTGCCTCCCATCTCATCGGCTAGGTATTCGCGCTCTCGATGAACTGCCGGGTCGAAGAACTTGCTGAACGGATCGAAGAACAGGATTCGGGACAGAATTCGTGAGAACACTTTGAATTCAGCATCATGGTGTTTCAGATGCATGAGTTCGTGGGCCATGACGGTTTCGAGTTCGTCTCTCTCGAGGAGTTTGATGGCACCTCGGGAAACAAGGATGTTTCCACTCGTTCCACCCACCGCCAACGCGATGGAATCTTCCGATTCCACGATGCCCACGCGGACATGGGGCACTCCCTCAAACTCCCCGAGTAGATCCACGTATTGCTGCATCCAGGCCTCGCTTTCGTTCGGATTCCGCGGTGCAAACTTCCGGATCACGGCTGCGTTCCCGTAGCGCCATGCAAGGAAGGAGATGAGGATCGATGCCGCAAGACCACCAATGACCGCCCCGAACACAGCGAGCGGCACGCCGTTCCGCGCATACGCGACCATCCGAGCTTGCGACACGCACAGTACGAGGCTCGCCGCGACGAACGCCCAGAAGAAGAGAGAGAGCGCGTATAGCCCTGTGAGGAGGCTCACACGGAGCTTCGCGTTCCGGCTGTTCGTGACGAAGACGTAAAGCAGGGTTCCCATCGAGGCACCGCAGACCGCGAGCACGGTCAGTGAGAGCGGGGAGAGCCAGTAGTGCTGGAGGGCCTCTCCGATCACCTCGATGAGACTAGGCATCTCGCTTCTCCTTCGATCTCCTCTTGTCCACCTCGGCCTTGAGCGCTTCAAGCTGCTCGCTTTGCAGCGATGCTGGGTTATCCAAGAGGTACGAGACGGCTGCGCCGCCGAACGTGCCCACGACCCGGTCGATCATCGTGGCCATGGCTTTCCGATATGCGCGACCTTCCTTGATTCGGTAATAAACTTTCTTCTCGCTCGCTTTCCGGAGCGAAATGAGGTCCTTCTCCACGAGGCGATACAGCGTCGTCGTCACGCTCGTGTACGCCACGTCCCGCCTCTTGCGGACTTCCTCGTAGATTGCTCCCGACGTCGCCGAGCCAACGTTGCGGACGGCGCGGAGCACCGCCAGTTCAAGCTCGCCGAGTTCCATGTGAATACTAGAACGATAGTAATCTAGTTAAAGCTTGCCCGTAAGGCCATGACTCGAATCTGGCGGTCCTGCGGCTCACGCGAGGGCGCCGGCCTGCGTCGCCAACTCCGAAAATCGTTTCGACAGGATGTCGAGTCCCGCCACCAGGACGGCCTTCGTCGTGAGGGATCCGTCCGTCTCGAACTCGAGCACGATCCGCGTCGGGTCGTTGCCCACCTTGACGGAATCGACCTTGTACTGCTCCGCGAACTTGGCACACGTCTTGCAGTCCGACGCCAGCTCGGCCGTCTCTTCCTCCTCGGTCGCGGTCGACTGCATGTGGCTCTCGCAGAACGGGACCTCGGGGTCGAGGGCGTCGAGGGCCTTGGTCCCCGCCTTTAGGAGCGGATAGTAGCGGTACCCGACCCCGTGGGTCGCCTGCCACTTCGCGTGGTCCTTGCCCGTGCCCAGGACGGCGGTCGCGTAGATGAGCATCGCCTGGCCGTCCCCCAGCTTGACGATCGGGATGTTCGCGTCTTTCGGCCGGA
>WNGM01000450.1_pt1 | contig 33062 bp, 31 predicted proteins | sample 5400571 | NCBI WGS metagenome assembly WNGM01 (sample SAMN13153378, study PRJNA577476) | soil metagenome | isolation source: 100 cm soil or saprolite under Garry oak tree replicate 2 | place: USA:California | collected 2016-06-15 | reverse complement strand
CCGCCACTTGTACCGAGACGTAGGTCCCTCAGCCGGGGTACAACGGCGCCCACGGCTGACACCCAGCACGCGATTCCGCCGAGACACCATGCGGATCGCTGAGAAACTGCCAACTCCGGCCAGACCGGACAATCTTGCTTGCGGATCTTCTCGCGATTATGTCCCGTGGGACATTTCGCGGACATCTCTTTTGACCGTGGGTCATCTTTTTTGAGAACCTACAGTTTCATCCAGGGCGGTCTCATCCAGGGCGTCTGAAGCCGGCGATCGGCATGGCGTCGATGTGTGTCATGCGGACGTAGTCGCCCGGATGGGGGGCGTGGACGACCCAGTCCCCGCCGACGTAGACGGCCACGTGATGCAGGTCCCGGTAGTAGAAGACGAGGTCGCCGGGGCGCAGCTCGTCCCGGGACACCGGGGTACCGGCCAGCCACTGCCAGCCGGTGAAGTGCCCGAGGCTCACCCCGACGCTCCCCCAGGCCGCCAGCGTCAATCCCGAGCAGTCGTACGCGTTCGGCCCGGCGGCCGCCCACACGTACGGCTTGCCGATCGCGTCGCACGCCTTCCTGGCCGCGATGCTGCCCCGGTCACCGAGGTAGACCAGCGGGCACGGTACCGGTCGCAGCTCGTCCCGGGCCGGGCCGGCCGACCCGTACACGGCGAGCCACAGCCGCCGCAACTGGTCCAGCTGAGCCTCGATCGCCCGCCTCCGGTCGGTCAGGTCCGCATCCTGTACCGCGAGCTGCGCCGTGAGCTGGTCGAGCGGCGCCTTCTGGACCAGGTACCGGTCGCGCAGCGCGGCGACACCCGCCACGTCGGCGGTCTGCCGGTGGGCGAGCTCGTCCAGCGTGCTCAGCTGGTCCGCGACCGTTTCGGCGCTCTCCGAGTTGAGCAGGGCCAGCAGGCGCGACCCGGGACCGGTCTCGTAGGCCCGCGACGACATCGCGCCCACCCGGGCCATCGCGAGGTCGACCTGCATCTGCAAGGGCAGGAGCTGCCGTTGCAGCGTGGCGACCCGGGCCTGGTTCGCGACGAGCTGCGCGTGGATCCGGTCGTACTGCTCGACGACCGGTTCCAGCCTGTTCCACGCGTCGTTGATCTGGCTCTCGACCTGCCCCGGGGTGGGGTTGGCGGCCGCCGGTACCCCGACGGCCAGGACGGCGAGTACGGCTGCGCCGCACAGGAAGCGGCGCGCCCGCGGCCGGGCGCGCCATGGCATGGCTGCGGCCATGACCCGACGCTAGCCACCGGGTACCGGCCGGCACCGCTCGCCGGCCGCGAGCCATCCTTTCGGGGGAACCGCGCGATGTCGAAGCCGGGTACCGGGCTTCGACATCCTGGTAAAGGAGGCAGGCATGAAGTACGTGATCCTGATCTACAGCAACCCGAAGTCCCGGGAGATCTGGGAGAGCTTCTCCGACGCGCAGCGCGCCGAGGGCTTCCAGCTCTACGCCGGTATCAGCGAGGACCTGGCCGCGTCGGGCGAGCTGATCGTGTCCCAGGCCCTGGCCGATCCGTCGCAGGCCAGGCGCGTGTCGGTGTACGAGGGCCGGACGGTCACCAGCGACGGGCCGTTCGCCGAGGCGAAGGAGCACCTCGCCGGCTTCTTCCTGATCGACTGCGCGAGCCTCGACCGGGCGGTCGAGTGGGCGGCCCGGATCCCCGAGGCCACCCTCGGGCTGGTCGAGGTACGCCCGGTCATGACCCTCGACCTGTCCGAGGGCTGATTCACCGGAACAGCACCCGCGCCACCAGGCGGGCCAGCTCCTCCGGATCGTCCGTGGGTGCCGATCGCAGGCTGCCGGACAGCCACAGCGTGGCCAGCCCGTGCACCAGCGACCAGGCGGCCAGCGCCGCGACCGCCGGGTCGGCGCCCGGGCGGCCGTCGGGCAGCATGCCGAGGCCGCCGTGCAGCGACTCGGCGGCGTCGGCGCGCGCCGCCAGGATGGCCGGGTCGTCGGCGTGGTACAGGTCGGGGCGGTACATCACCGCGAAATGGGCCGGGTGCCGCACGGCGAAGCCGACGTAGGCCACCCCGACCTCGAGGAAGCTGCCGGTGCGCTCGCGCGCCTCGCGCAGCGCCGCGGCGAGCAGGGTGAACCCTTCGGTGGCGAGCGCGGTCAGCAGGCCCGCCTTGTCGCCGAAGTGGTGCGCCGGGGCCGCGTGCGAGACGTTCGCCCGCCGGGCCAGATCTCGTAGGCTGACCGCCGCCGGCCCGTCCTCCTCAATGGCCGCGATAGCCGCCGCCATCAGCGTCCGGCGCAGGTCGCCGTGGTGGTACGCCATGCGGCCACTCTATCTTGCCATTGACAAGATAGTACCGGATGAGCCAGTCTTGTCAGTGTCAAGATAGTCGGATCGAGGAGTTTGATCGTGCCTACCATCACGTTGAGCGCCGACAGCCGCAGCACGGCCGGGATCCTTCTGCTGACGATCGTCGCGATCGAGTACGGCGGATGGTTCCTGACCCGCATCGTCCGGGGCAAGGTACCGATGACCGAGTTCCAGAAGTCCTTCGCCCGCGCCGGCCACGGGCACGCCGGAGTACTGGTGATCCTCGGCCTGCTCAGCCAGCTCTTCGCGGACGCCACGCGCCTGCACGGCTTCGCCGCAACGGTCGCACACGACGGGGTCCCGCTGGCCGCCATCCTCATGTCGGCCGGGTTCTTCGTCTCCTCCGCCGGCAAGGGCGACATCCAGCGGCCGAACGCGCTGATCTACCTGGTCTGGCTGGGCGCGGTGTCCCTTGCGGCCGGCGTCGTCGCCCTCGGCATCGGCCTGTTGGCAGCGTAGGATATCGACGTATTTCGATCATGCCCCCTACCTGCAAGCGGGTGATGCAATGATGCGATCCATCCGTGCACTGGTGTTCGCGGTACCCGCCGCGGCCGCCGCCGCCCTGCTGTTCGCGGCGACCACGGCGTACGCGAACGTCGCGGTGACCCAGGTCAGCTCCGACACGTTCACCGACGCACAGGCCCAGCACCACACCGAGGTCAAGCCGGACACGTTCGTCGCAGGCAGCACGATCGTCGCCGCGTTCCAGATCGGCCGGGTGTTCGGCGGCGGAGCGTAGGACACCGGCTGGGCCACCTCGAAGGACGGCGGGGCGACCTGGACCCACGGCTCGCTGCCCGGGCTCACCACCAACACCGGCGGCCGGTACGGGCAGGCCAGCGATGCCTCGGTCGCCTTCGACGCGAGGCACAACGTCTGGCTGATCTCGTCGCTGGGCATCCGGTCCGGAGCGGTCGAGGTGGTCACCAGCCGCTCGACCAACGGCGGTACCACCTGGTCCAACCCGATCGTCACGGCGACCGGCTCCAACGACAAGAACTGGATCGTCTGCGACAACACCAGCACGAGCCCGTTCTTCGGCCACTGCTACACCGAGTACGACAACACCGGCTCCGGCAACCTGATGCAGATGCGGACCTCCACGGATGGCGGGCTCACCTGGGGTGCGGCGCACGCGACCGGCGACGGCGCGCACGGTCTCGGCGGCCAGCCGGTGGTCCGGCCCAACGGCACCGTGCTCGTGCCGTTCCTGTCCAGCGGCGGGCAGATCCGCTCGTTCCGCTCGATCGACGGCGGCACGAGCTGGCGCTCGACCGTGCTCGTCTCCACGGTCAGCCACCACAACGCGGCCGGCGGGCTGCGCGAGGAGGCGCTGCCCTCGGCCGAGATCGACGGCGCCGGTACCGCGTATGTGGCCTGGTCGGACTGCCGCTTCCGGTCCGGCTGCCCGGCCAACGACGTGGTGCTGTCCAGGTCCACGAGCGAGACGACCTGGGGCCCGGTCGCCCGGGTACCGATCGACGCCACCAGCAGTGCCGCGGACTACTTCGTCCCGGGCATCGGGGTCGACAAGAACAGCTCGGCCGGTACCGCTCGGGTCGGCATCACCTACTACTTCTATCCGAACCGCTCGTGCACGGCTTCGACCTGCGTGCTCAACGTCGGGTTCATCTCGTCCACCAACGGCGGTACGAGCTGGAGCACAGCGACCCAGGTGGCCGGGTCGATGAACCTGACCTGGCTCCCCAACACCAGCCAGGGCCGGATGTTCGGCGACTACATCTCCACTTCGGTACGGCCGGGTGGCAACGCGTTCCCGGTCATCCCGATCGGGTTCGCGCCCAGCGGTACCACCTTCAACCTGGCCATGTACACCCCGACCGGCGGCCTGCCGCTCAGCGGCGGCGCGCGGCGGGCGACCGAGGCGCCCAGCGCGGGCGTCGAGGCGTTCGCACCGCCCGCGGTCCCGCAGACCGCGCGGTGATCCTGACGCCGGTCCGGTTCCGCGCGATGCGTGGAACCGGGCCGGCGGCTACTCGGATGCCAGCCAACATCGAGTGACCGAGACGTTACCGGGCGCCTACTAAGATGTTGCTGAGATGGATAGCGGGCATGGCATCCCGAGCCAGCCGACCGGACGACTCGTGGCCGAGTCGACCAGTTTCGTCGGCCGTCGACACGAGGTCGCGGAGGTCAAGCGGCTGGTGACGGGCAACCGTCTGGTGACGGTGACGGGCGCGGGCGGCACCGGCAAGACCCGACTGGCCGTGCGGGTCGCGGGCGAGCTGCGACGGGCCTTCGCCGACGGGGTCCGGCAGGTCGACCTCGCCGAGGTCACCGACGGCTCGCTGGTCGAGTACGCGGTCGTCCAGACCCTGGCGGTCCAGGCCGTGACCGGGGTTGCCGGCTCCCGGCTGATCAGCGACTACCTCGCCGATCGCGAGCTGCTGCTGGTACTGGACAACTGCGAGCACGTCCTCGACGCCTGCGCCCCCCTGATCGACCGGCTGCTCCGGTCGGCCCCCGGGCTGTGCGTCCTGTGTACCAGCCGGCAGCCGCTGGGCGTGGTCGGCGAGACGGTGTGGACGCTCCCGCCGTTGCCGGTACCGCCCGCCAACGAGCCGGACGGCTGGGACCCCGCCCGGTACACGGCCCTGGCGCTTTTCGCCGACCGGGCCGCGGCGGTGGTACCCGGCTTCGCGCTCACCCCGGACAACGCCGCCGAGGTCGCCGCCATCTGCCAGCGCCTGGACGGTCTGCCGCTGGCGATCGAGCTGGCCGCAGCGCTTCTGCGCACCCGTTCGCTGGAGCAGCTCGCGGCCGGGCTCAACCAACGTTTCCGGCTGCTGTCCAGCCGGCACGCGATCCCCGCGCGGCATGCCCGGCTCCGCGACACGTTCGAGTGGAGCTATGCGCTGTGCTCGCCGGCCGAACAGGCCCTGTGGGCCCGCCTGTCGGTCTTCGCCGGCTTCGACGTGGAGAGCGCGACCGCGGTCTGCTCCGGTCCGGAGCTGCCACCGGAGCTGATGCTCGATGCCGTCGTGGGACTGGTCGACAAGTCCGTCGTGATGCGCGAGGAGGCCGGCGGAGCGACCCGGTACCGGATGCTGGAAACCGTCCGGGAGTACGGTCTGGACCGGCTCGGCGGGCCGGAACGGACCCGGCTGCGGCGCCGGCACCGGGACTGGTACCTGGCGCGGGCCGAGCGCCTCGACGCCGAGTGGTTCGGTCCCGCACAGGAGTGGTGGTCCAGGACGATCCGCGCCGAGTACGCCAACCTGCGGATCGCGCTGCGCTGGAGCTTCGCCACCGAGGCGGAGACCGTTGCCGGGGTACGGCTCGCGGCCGCGCTGCGGGCGTACTGGGTGGCCGGCGGCGCACTCGCCGAGGGCCGGTACTGGCTGCGCCAGGCGCTCGACGCGTACCGCGAGCCGACCGCGGTCCGGCTGCGCGCCCTCCTGGCCTACACCCAGGTTCTCGTCACCCAGATGGACCGCGTGCAGGGCGCGGCCAGCAGTGCGGAGTGCCTGCGCCTGGCGCATCAGCTCGACGATCCGCTCCTGCTCGCCCGCGCCACCCAGATGCGGGGCGTCTACGAGCTACGCTGTGGCGACGACCTGCCGCGGGCACGCAAGCTCCTTGAGGACGCGCTGGATCGGCATACCGCCGGTGGGCGCAACCCTGAGGGACTGGCCATGGCCCGGCTGTCCCTCGCCGTCGCGCTGCTCTTCCAGGGCGACATCGAGCGGGCCGCGGCCCTGTGCGCCGAGTGCCGCGAGTTCTGCGACAGCTGGGGCGAGCAGTGGTGGCGCTCGCACACCCTGGTCGGATCCGCCCTCGTCGCGCTGGCCCTGGGCGACCCCGCACGGGCCACCGGGTACCTGCGGGAGAGCCTGCGGCAACGGAACGCGCTCGGTGACGTGTTCGGCGTGGCGCACGCGCTCGACGTGCTGGTCAGCGCCGCGGTGTTCGACGGCGACGCGGTCCGGGCGGCCACGCTGCGCGGCGCCAGCAACCGGACCTGGCACTCGGTCGGCGTCCTGGGCAGTGGCTCCCGGTACTACCGCGAGCAGGACCGGAAGAGAATCGACCAGGCCCGGCGGGAACTGGGCGACGAAGCGTTCGAAGCCGCCTTCCGGGACGGCTGGCGGCTCTCGTTCCGCGAGGCCATCGCCTACGCGCTCCAGACCAAGGCGGCGCCCGAGAGCGCAGCGGCCACGCCGGCCGAGACGTCCCCGCTGACCCCCCGGGAGCGCCAGGTCGCCCGGCTGGTCGCCGAAGGGCTGTCGAACCGCCAGATCGCCGCCCGCCTGGTCATCTCCCAACGCACGGCGGAGAGCCACGTCGAGAACATCCTGGCGAAGCTCGGCTTCACCTCGCGTACGCAGATCGCCGCGTGGGCCGCTCGGCGCCCGCTCAACTGACCCGTCGGCCTGCTCACCCTGCCCGACCAGGGGGCGGCCTCGAAACCGAGGTGTACTACCTGTTGCGCTGATGGCCGTCCTCGTGGTCAGCGTCACGTTGGCTGTTAGCAGTCGCTTTGCTAACGTGTTAACAGACAACGAGAGATGCACCGAGGAGATGGTGATGACTGAGATCAACGAGCCGTTCCGGCAGACCGCCGAGCAGGCGTTCGGTACCGGCAAGGAGCTGGGGCGCAAGGCGCTCGACGCGTACGAGCAGGCGGTCCAGAACTTCGTCGGGGCCGAGCAGCGGGCTGCCGAGGCCGCGCCGGTGGACTGGGTGAAGGCCACGATCGGCGCGCACGCGTCGTTCGTGCACGAGCTCAACGCCGCGTACCTGAAGGCTGCGCGCGAGGTTCTCACGTAACTACGCCTCGTCCATAGGATGCCCGGGATCGCCTTCGGTCCCGGGCTTCCGCGCGTTTCCAGCCGGACGACCACGACGCCGGCGACGGGCGATCGTCACCTCGGTGAGCGCCGTGTAGATCTCGGCCAGCGCCTGGCGCTGCCGCGCGGTCAGGTTCGGATCCTCGTCGATCGCGGCGAGTACCGGGGACTTCGGCGGCTTCTCGTCGGCCACCCGCTCGGCCTGCTCGTAGAGCGCGTCGGCCGAGGTGCGCAACGACTCCGCGATCGCGTCCAGCACCTGTTCCGAGGGTGCGCGCAGGCCGCGCTCGATCTGCGACAGGTACGGGTTGGAGATGCCCACCATCGCGGCGAGCTGGCGCAGCGGTAGCTCGGCCAGCTCGCGCTGCTGCCGGATGATGTCGCCGAGCGTCGGCGGCGTGCGGTGGTGGTCCGTCACGCCCCTGAGACTATCCGGTAGATCGAGTGACCCGACCGGGTACAGCCGGTGTCGGTTGGGTGACCGCATCACCGGCCGGGACACCCGGTCGCTCTAGAGTCCCGGGCATGTCATCCCCGTACCTGCTGACCATGCACGGCAACCTCGTCATCGTCGGGTACCAGCCGGACGGGGACTCCATCCGGTTCATCGCCGACGACCCGAGCCTGTTCGACGACCTGTACCGCGGCTACAAGATCCGGCTCAGCTCGCGCGACGGCAGCGTGCAGCTGCGACTGGAAGCGATCGACGCGCCCGAGCTGCACTACGGCAACGCGGCCCAGCCGGAGGGCGACGTCGCCCGCGACTGGCTGCTCAATCTCTTGGGCTTCAGCGACATGGCGTACGAGACCGGTTCCACCACGGTCGTGTCGGCCACGCCGGACGCGGTACCGGCGGTCATCTACACCAAGGCGTCCGACCCCAACGGGCGTCCCATCTCCTACCTCCAGGTAGGCCCCGGACGGCGGCCCGCCGACGGCGCGTGGACCCACGTCACCAACTCGGTTCTCGACCACACCGTCAACGCCCAGGCGCTGTCCGGCGGCATCGCGTACCCGACGTTCTACACCTCGACTCCCGCGCCGCACGTGCGCCACCTGCGCGACCTGGCCCGTGGCGCGCGCGAGGACAAGACCGGGGTGTGGGCGGTCGACCAGACGCCGCTGTTCCAACTTGTCGACCAGAGTTCGATCGGCCCCGAGGGGCAGCTGATCCTGCCCAAGCTGTTCCGGCGCGCCACCGACTACCTGAAGGACGTGGCCAAGGGGTTCACCGGCAACCTGACCGACTGGCTGCTCGCGCACAGCACCGGCAGCCGCCCGGAGGACGACGTCGTCCTGCTGCCGCACGGCGTCGAGGCGCCGCTGTCCACGCTGCTGGAGCAGCGCAACAACTGGATCGCGTTCACGCCCGACCTGCTGGACATCTCGTTCGTGGAGAAGTAACGGGTGAGCCGGCCGGCGAGACTGTAGGGCATGCCGGACGTCTCCTTCACCAACCTGCTGGTCATCTCCGTGGTCGCCGTACTGGCGCCGCTGGTGGTCGGCTTCGTCCCCCGCCTGCGGATCCCCGCCGTGGTCCTGGAGATCGTGGCGGGGATCGTGCTCGGGCCGTCGGTACTCGGGTGGGTGCACGTCGACCTGCCGGTACAGATCCTGGCGCTGCTCGGCCTCGCGTTCCTGCTCTTCCTCGCCGGGCTGGAGATCGACGCGCGCCGGCTGCGCGGGCGGGTGCTGCGGCTGGCGGTGCTCGGGTACCTGGTGACACTCGTCCTCGGCGCCGGCGCGGGCTTCGCGTTCGGGGCGATCGGCTGGGTGCGCGAGCCGTTGCTGCTCGCCGTCGCGCTGTCCGCCACGTCGCTCGGCCTGGTGGTACCGGTGCTCAAGGACGCCGGCCAGGTCGACGGCGAGGTGGGGCAGAGCGCGATCGCCGCCGCCACGGTCGCCGACTTCGCCGCGATCGTGCTGCTGTCGCTGTTCTTCTCCACGTCCGGCGGCAGTACCGGCGCCAAGCTCGTCCTGCTCGTCGCATTCGCGGCCGTCGTCGTGGCGACGTGGCTCGCGGTCGCCACTGCCGGCCGCTCGATGCGGCTGGGCCAGGTACTGGTCCGGCTGCAGGACACCACCGCGGAGATCCGGGTACGGTTCGCGGTCGTCCTGCTGATCGCGTTCGTGGTGCTGGCGGAGCGGTTCGGGCTGGAGAGCATCCTCGGCGCGTTCCTGGCCGGTGCGGTCGTGAGTCTCGTCGATCGCGACACCTCGTCGCATCCGCACTTCCGCACCAAGCTGGAGGCGATCGGGTACGGCTTCGTCGTGCCGGTGTTCTTTATCAGCAGCGGCGTGAAGCTGGACCTGACCGGGCTGCTCGCGCACCCGTCGGCGCTACTGCGGGTACCGCTGTTCCTGCTGGCGCTGCTCGTCGTGCGCGGGGTACCGGCGCTGCTCGCGTTGCCTACCAACGGTCCGCGCGCCACCGCCGCGATCGGGTTGCTGCAGGCGACCTCGCTGCCGTTCATCGTGACGGCCACCCAGATCGGTATGACACTGGGCAAGGTAAGCAGCGTCACCGGCGCCGCGCTCGTCATGGCCGGGCTGCTGTCCGTGCTCATCTTCCCGCTGGTCGCGCTCGGGCTGTTGCGCGGTGCAGAGGTAGATTCCCAACCGTGGATGAGCTACGGATCGGGATACTCGGGGCCGCGGCCATCGCGCCCAACGCGCTGATCAGGCCCGCCCGGGAGGTACCGGGTGTGACCGTCGCGGCGGTCGCCGCGCGCGATCGCGGCCGGGCGCAACAGTTCGCCGACCGGCACCGCATCCCGGCCGTGTACGACAACTACGCCGCGCTGGTCGCGGCCGGCGACCTCGACGCGGTGTACATCCCGCTGCCCAACGGGCTGCACGGTGCCTGGACGCTGCGCGCGCTCGCGGCCGGCAAGCACGTGCTGTGCGAGAAGCCGTTCACCGCCGACGCCGCCGAGGCGCGCACGGTCGCCGACGCGGCCGCCGCGACCGACCGGGTCGTCATGGAGGCGTTCCACTACCGGTACCACCCGTTGACCGAGCGGGTCCTCGACCTGACCGGTTCGATCGGCCCGGTCCGGCACGTCGAGGTACGGTTCTGCTTTCCGTTGCCGAAGTTCTCGGACATCCGGTACGACCTGGGGCTCGCCGGCGGAGCGCTGATGGACGCCGGCTGTTATCCGCTTCACGCGCTGCGTACCTTCGGCCCGGGTGAGCCGGCCGTCGAATCCGCCACCGCCAAGCTGCGCTCCCCCGGCGTGGACCGGGCGATGGACATCCGGCTACGGTACCCGGACGGCGCGACCGGGCGGGCGGTCTGCTCGATGTGGTCGACGCGGCTGCTGGACGTGTCACTGCGCATCGATGGCGAGACGGGTGCGATCCGGGTGTTCAACTTCCTTGCGCCGCAGTACTTCCACCGGCTGACCGTGCGCACCGCGTCAGGCGTGCGCCGGGAGCGGGTACCGGGTCCGTCGACGTACACCTGCCAACTGCGCGCGTTCCGGGCGGCCGTGGTCGACGGCGGGCCGGTGCTGACGAGCGCGGCGGACGCGGTACCCACGATGGGGTTGATCGATGACGCCTACCGCGCGGCGGGCCTCGAACCACGCCGCCCCACCCCGGTGGCCGGACCGCCGCCGGGCAGGTAGGGTAATGCCTCGTCCGGCCCGGCCGTCGGTCGCCACCTGCGTGACCCCGGGACGGATGCCGCCGAATCGCACCGGCGAACCGGGGACCCACCGCACCACTGGGGTGAATCCGCGCACCGCGCGGTAGGGCAGGCTTCCAGCCCGAATCCGTCAGCTAACCCGGTAGGCGGCCGTAAAGGGAGGCTGTATTCTTCGTGCGCGCAACCCGGGGGCCGACCCCACTCAACTGACGCCTGCCCTGTCCCGCTGCCGCCATCCGGCGGCCGGCTGCGGCCGCGTGCCGCACTGGCGCCACTCCCCCGCGGGATGCCGCACAGCCGGTACGACACCGGCTGGCGTGGGCGGGCAACCCTGCCAAGGTTCCCCCCGACCGGACGCACGAAGGAGTTCACATCCCCATGCCCAACCGGCGCCGCCGTCGCGGCCGACATGCCGCGCGACGACCCCTCCGCCATCTGGTACTGCTGATCCTCGCGCTCGCCGCCGGTACCGCCGCTTTGTTCAACAGCCCGCTCCTGCGTCACCACGCCGCGCCGACCCGGCCCGATCTCGCGGCGGCCGACCTGGACTCGCGGAGGGACCGGGCGCAGGACGAGGTGTCCCGCGGCCAGGCCCGGTCGGTGCCGCCAGCCGCGCCGTCGCCGTCTCCCGCGGCTCCGGCACCGAGCCGGCCGGTTGCGCCGGTGGCCGGGTTGACCCAGGTGCAGATGGCCAATGCGGCGGTCATCGTCGAGGTCACCCGACACCGCAACCTGCCGGGCCAGGCGGCCGTGGTGGCGGTGGCCACCGCGCTGCAGGAGAGTGATCTGCACAACGTGGCGAGCAGCGCGGTACCCGAGTCGCTGAGGTACCCGCACGATGGCGTATCGGTCAACCTCGACTCCATCGGGCTGTTCCAGCAGCGCCCGAGCCAGGGCTGGGGTACCGTCGCGCAGTTGATGGATCCCCGGTACGCCACGGGTGCCTTCTGTGACCGGCTGGTGACGGTCTCCAGCTGGCAGAGCCTCAGCGTGACCGATGCCGCACAAGCAGTGCAGCGATCGGCGTTCCCGGGCGCGTACATGAAGCATGAGGACATCGCCCGGCGAGCCGTGGCCGCCCTCCTGCCCTGACGCTACTCATGCCCTGACGCTACTCATGCCGTGACGCGCGTGGTCTTGCCCGAACCGGGGTAAACGCGGGACATGGATATCGCCATCATTGGTACCGGCAACGTCGGTAGTGCATTGGCCCGGGCCTGCGTGGCGGCCGGCCACTCGGTCGTGCTGAGCGCCCGGCATGCCGACCACGCGCAGAAAGTCGCCGCCGAGGTCGGCGCGCGGGCGGCGGGCAGCAACCGCGAGGCGGTCGACGGAGCGGACCTGGTGGTCCTCGCGGTACCGGCCACCGCCACGGCACCGGTCGTCGAAGAACTCGCCGACGGGCTGGACGGCAGGGTGGTCGTCGACCCGACCAACCCGATGAACCTGCCGCCCGACGAGCTTCTCCACGGTACCGGCGCGGTGACCGAGGCGCTGCGGGTACTGGCGCCGGGAGCCCGGTTCGTCAAGGCGTTCAACACCATCTTCGCCAGCCGCTTGACCGACCCGGTCATCGACGGCGTACCGCTGGACGGCCTGTACGCCGGCGACGACGAAGCCGCCAAGGAGACTGTGGCCGGCCTGCTCGCGGATCTCGGGTTCCGGCCGCTGGACATCGGTCCGCTCGGGGCCGCCCGGGTCCTCGAACTGCTGGCCTTCGTGAACATCAGCCTCAACGCGCGCAACGGCTGGCCGTGGCGCTCCGGCTGGAAGCTGCTCGGCCCGACCGGCGAAGGGTAGCCGGCCAGCCGTCGAGTTGACGCGCGCCGGCCGGGCGTCGGAGGCGGGTCAGGCGGCGAGGGGGTCGCGGGCGGCGCGCTCGCGGCCGAGGGCGAAGAAGGCGGCAATGGCGTCCTCGTCGCCCAGTTCGCGCAGCAGCCGCGCGGCGCCGAACGGGTAGTTCCAGAAGTCGCCGCTGCGCGGCTTCCACGGCCCGACGTACGCGTAGGGCTCCGCAACGGCCGAGTCGCCGAGCGAGACGCCGTAGTTGACCTCGTCGACGGTGATGCCGACGTCGAAGTGCTCGGGCCACAGAACGGGCGTGTGCTCCGGGGCGAGCCGGCGCAGCGCGGCGTCGCCGGTGGCGAAGCAGCCGGCGAGGTACCCGGCGACGGTGGCGTCGACGTCGACCGGGTCGTCCGGCTGCGCGCCGGAGCCCTCGTGGTAGACGCCGGCCGGTGCGCCGCACAGGATGCCCAGGTCAGCCGCGGCTTCCGCGTACGTCGTCGCGGCGAGCGCGGCCCGGCGGTCGCCGGCAACCACCGCGTCGCGGTCCACCCGCACTTCGGGGCCGGCGACCGTGGCGAAGCCGCCGGGCACGATGCGCAGCCGGATGGTGCCGTGCGCGCGGTACTGCGGGCCGGCGAGCAGCAGTTCGGCGGCGCCGTGCAACGCCCGACGGGTCGCGGCGATGGCAGAGGGAGAAGGCGGTTCCGTCGGCATAGTGGATCTCCTTGTGTAGCGCCTAAGGTACGGTACGCCACTACGGAGCGGCCGCCATCCGTGTGCCGTGACCGAGGAGGCGTTACATGGCAGGCAAAGACTGGCACCGTGCGACCAGCTCGACCGCGCGGCGTCGTCTGGACTGACGAACGCCGCCTTGCTGAGCCAGCCCAAGTGCTGGCGCACGAGGAGCGAAGCGAAGAGGGAAGGCGGCGCACCAAAGCGCCGCGCGGCGCGAACCGGGAGTTGTTGCTATGAGTACCCGCGAGGCGTTTCTGACGGCCGCCGAATCGGCGGCGAAGATGCTGGACCAGCCGGCGGTCGCTGTGGCGTGGACGGAGCCGAGCGCGTTGACCGGGTTCACCGTCGGCGGGCTCGCCGAGCACCTCGCCACGCAGGTCCTGTTCGTCCCCCGGACGCTGCGCCAACCGGCGCCGCACGGCGAACCGGTGTCGCTGCTGGGCCACTACGACCGGGTGACCTGGATCGGCGCCGATCTCGACGCCGAAGTCAACGTCGCCATCCGCCAGGGCGGGGAGGACGCGGCCGTGGAAGGTCCGGCCGCGCTGGTGGCCCGCACCCACGCCACGGTGCGCGAGCTGTGCGACCTGCTGCCCGCCGAGCCGGCCGATCGGGTGGTACAGCCGCCGTCCGGCCCGTGGGGCCTGCGGCTCGACGACTTACTCGTCACGCGGATGATGGAGATCGCGGTGCACTCCGACGACCTGGCCGTCAGCGTCGGGATCGCCACGCCGCAACTGCCGGCGCAGGTCCTCGATCCGGTGCTCAAACTGCTGGCCGACCTCGCGGTACGGCGGCACGGCGCGGTCGCGCTGCTGCGCGCGCTGAGCCGGTCGGAACGGGCGCCGGCCACGATCTCCGCGTTCTGACGTCAGCCGGCCGGGACGCCTCCGGGCACCGGAAGCGACCGGATCAGCCTGGCCAGCTCGGCAACGGCCTGGCTGAACGGGGTACCCGTGCGGTGCTGGGTCAGTACCACGACGATCGACCGGTCGCCTCCGCCGACGGTACCCGTCGTGTGCAGCACGGCACCGTCCAGTATTCCGACAGTCACCGGCGCCGGTGCCCCGGATGGCCGAGCCGCGGCACCTGCCGTGCACGGGTTCGCGGGGATGTCGCCGAACCCGTGCCAGCCCTGCTTGGCCGCCCAGGGGCGGGTGAAGGCGCTCGGGATGCCGAAGGTCTGGTTGTAGCGGTCGGTACCGCAGGGGGTCGACTGGTGCAGGTTGCCGATGACGTAGTCGCGCACCGGTGCGGGCGCGCTGTCCAGCAGGTACCGGTAGATGCGCACCACGTCGGCGGCGCTGAGCCCGGTGGTACCCCATCCGGTACGCGCGACGGCCGACGGCGGTGTGGTGTCCTTGAGGGCCAGCCGGGCCACCATCCGGGAAACGATCTGGTCGGCACCGCCGGCCTTCCAGAAGTAGCTCGCCGCGTCGTCGTCGCTGCTGCGCAGCATGATGTCCAACCGGCTGCGGTCGGCGGCCACGATGGCGTAGCCGGGACCGCGGTTCCACAGGTAGTCCAGCACGATGAGCAGCTTCACCAGCGAGGCCGACCGGAACCGGGTGGTGGTGTGCTGCTGCACGACGAACGTACCGGCCTGCCGGTCGAACACGGCGATGCCCGCGGTCATCCCCGCCGGTACCACGACTGGTGCCGACGCGACTGCGGACGGTGACGGGCTGGGCGAGGCCGGCGCCGCCGAACTGGCCGCCGGCGACGGTGCCGACGGCGCGGGGTCCGACCAGGCGGCGGCCGGCGCCGGGGCCTGGCAGCCGGCCAGCAGCGCCAGCAGCGCGAGCAGCGCGCCGGCGGCGGCGAGCGCACCGAACCTCATGGCCCGATCCTTCCAGTACGGGCTCAACCGATGTCGATCAGCACCTTACCGACCGCCCCGGCCTCGACCGCGTCGTGCGCCTGCGCGGTCTGCTCCAGCGGGAAGCGGTGCAGCGGCAGGCCGGCCTCCGCGCCGACCCGTACCGCGCCTGCGGCCACCGCAGCCGCGACGTCCTCGACCGCGCGCCGCTTCGCGTCCGCCGGGACGGTGTAGACGAGCAGGAACTGGTACGCGACGTTCTTCTGCATCAACGGCCGGACGGTCAGGGCAAGCTCGCCGGCCGCGTAGACCGCCACGGTGCCGCCCATGGCGATGACCTCGGCGTTGAGCGTGGCGTTCGCGTCGGGCGCGACCTCGACCACAAGGTCGACGCCGTCGGGCGCGACCTTCCGGATCTCCGCCACCGGGTCGCCGGCCCGGTAGTTGACCACCATGTCCGCGCCGGCCGCCCGGGCCAGGGCGGCCTTCTCCGGCCCGCTCACCGTGCTGACGACCGTGGCGCCGGCCCAGCGGGCGAGCTGGATCGCCGCGTTGCCGACCGCTCCGGCGCCGCCGGCGACGAGCACGGTCCGGCCGGCCAGCGCCCCTGGGGCGAGCCGGTCCGGGCCGCCGGTGGCCACGGTCAGGCAGCGGTGCGCGGTCAGCGCCGGGATGCCGAGGCTCGCGCCCAGGTCGAAGGACGCGTGGTCGGGCAGGGGTACCGCCTGCTGCGCCGGCAGGACCAGGTACTCCTGCGCGGTACCGTCGGCCCGTTGCCAGGCGGCCTCCCACAGCCACACCCGCTCCCCCACCCGCTCGCCGGGGACACCGGGACCGACCGCGTCGACGGTACCGGCGCCGTCCTGGTTGGGCACCATCTCGTGGGCCGGCACCTGGGCCGGACCAGAAGGGCGGCGATCATCCGCAAACGGGGTCGGTTGGCCGGGCGCACCGCCGCGCCGGGACTTCCAGTCGGTCGGGTTGACCCCGGACACCCGCACCCGGACCCGTACCTCGCCCGCGCCGGGCTCCGGTACCGCACGCTCCACCAGTCCCAGGACGTCCGAGTCGCCGGTCCGGGAATAGACGATCGCCTTCATGCCGGGTACAAGATCCGGGGCGGCGGAGATGTTCCCCGCTCAGGAATGGGCTACCGTTCGATTGAACCGAATGTAGGTCGGCGACGCCGAAGGGGTACCCGTGACACGTGCGGTTGACCGCGCGGCGCAGATCCTGCTCGCGCTTGCCTCCGGTACGCCCCGGCTCGGGGTGTCGCAGATTGCCGAACTCGTCGACATCCCCAAGCCGACGGTGCACACGATGCTGCGCACGCTGGAGCGGCACGGCCTGGTCGTCCAGGAGACCGGCGGCGGCAAGTACGCGCTCGGCCCGGCCGTCCTGCAGCTCGGCAACGCCTACCTGGACGGCTCGGAGCTGCGCGCCCGCTCGGCGTCGTGGGCCGAGCGGCTGGCCCGCCAGACCGGTGAGGCGGTGTGGGTGGGCGTACTGTCCGGGCACAACGTCGTGGTGGTGCACCACGCGTTCCGGCCGGACGACCTGGTGCAGATCCTCGAGGTCGGCGCGGCGATCCCGTGGCACGCCTGCGCGCTGGGCCACGCGATCGCGGCGAGCCTGCCCGACGACGCGCAGAAGGCGCTGCTGGCCGGCGCGTTCCAGCCGTTGACCGGCCGGACCGTCACCGATCCCGAGGCGCTGCGCGACGCGCTGGCCGCCGCGCGCCAGCACGGGTACGCCGTGGAGGACCAGGAGGCGACGCTCGGCGACGCCGGCCTCGCCGCGCCGGTGTTCGACTGGTCCGGCCGCGCGGTCGGTGCGCTCGGCGTGGTCGGGCCGGTGGACCGGCTGCTCGTGGACGAACACCAGGGCCGGCTGGCCGACGCGGTGCGTTCCACCGCCCGTGCGCTGTCCCGCGATCTCGGCGCCGGGCGGATCTGAGGCCTGCGGATCTGAGGCCTACAGCAGGCGGCCGAGTGCCGTCCTCGCGACGAGGAACCAGCCGAGGACGAAGCACACGACCACACCCAGCACGCTGACCGCGAGCGCCTTCGCCTCGGCCGGCACGTGGACCGGGCGCAGGATCAGGGCGAGCCCGACCAGGACGTGGCCCTGGACCAGGAAGGCTGCGTAGGCGCCGCGGGTGGCGGCGGCGCGGACGGTACCGGTGCGCTGGTCCAGCCGGCGCTGCGCCAGGCCGAGCAGCCACACCGACACCGTGACGGCGAGGATGCCCTCCGCGGCGGCGGTCGCCAGGGCGGCCCAGTGCCAGCCGCCGAAGAAGTCCTCCGTCGGTACGCTGCCCGCGCCCACCAGCCCGGCGAACGCGGCGATCGCCGCCACCCCGGCCAGCGCGGCGGTTCCGCAGGCGCGGCGCAGCCCGTCCGGTACCGGGTCCAGCCAGCCCCGCCGGGCGCTGGCCACCCCGAGGCCGAACAGCGCCAGGCACTGCGGCCACTGCCACAGGTGCAGCTCGAGGACCTGGTTCGAGTTGAGCGGGAACCGGAGGTGGACCAGGAACGTGGCGGCCGCGACCGCCGCGGCCAGGGCCAGCAGGTGCCGCAGCCGCAGCGGGCGCACCGGCTGCTCGACGGGTACCGGGCGCCACGCGGCGTAGGCCACCGAGGCGTAGGCCACCGAGGCGTAGGCCACCGAAAAGATCAGCAGCACCTCGACGAACCAGAGGTGGCCCGGGTCGAACAGGGAGACCGCGGCCCGATGGCCGGTGGCCCGGTCCATGCCGTAGACCAGCGGCGGCAACAGCACGACCGTGCACACCGCCAGCGGTACCCCCAGCCGCAGCAGCCGGTCGCGGGCGAACCGTACCGGCCCCTTGCGCGCCAGCGACCCCGGCGTCAGCAGCCCGGCCATGAGGAAGAAGAAGCCCATCACGAACAGCCCGAACGGGCCGAACACGACCTCCCCGAGGACCACGGTGACCGGCCGGAGGCTCACCTCGCGCACGTCGCTGTACGTCCAGGAGCCCAGCGCGGTGTACCCGGCCCAGGCGTGCCCGAAGATGACCCCGGCGACCAGGACCGCCTTGAGGTTGTCCAGGTAGGCGACCCGCCCCCCGACCCGGGCGGCCGCCGGCGCCGCCTGCTCGCCGTCCGACCACGCCACAGGTCCACGATGCGGACCGGGTGGCGCCTAGGTCAACTCACCTGCCGCGGTACCGGCGCCCGGAGCGGTGCGACCCGGTCCTCGGTCTCGTAGTGGGCCTGCTCGAACGTGATGATCCGGTGTGCCCGGTTGCGGGCGAAGGCCATGCCGCGCAGCCAGGTGTAGAGGGTACCGAGCCGGTTGCCCCAGCCGATGAGGTACAGCACGTGGATGAAGCCCCACATCAGGTACGCCGGGTAGCCGGTGACCTTGCGGCCGAAGGCGTCCGCCACCGCCGCCTTGTGCCCGATGGTGGCCATGCTGCCCTTGTCGCGGTACTGGAACGGCGGGATCTCCCCGCGCCCGGCCAGCCGTGCCCTGACCACCTTGCCCACGTACTGCCCCTCCTGGATCGCCGGCTGGGCCACCGCCGGCAGCTTGTTGAGCGACACCATGTCGCCGATCGCGAAGACCTCCGGGTGCCCGGCCAGCGTGCAGTCCGGGTTCACCGGTACGCGCCCGGCCCGGTCGGTCTCCACGCCGGCCGCGTCGGCGAGGATCTTCGCCAGCGGCGAGGCTTTCACGCCCGCCGCCCAGATGCGCGAGCGGCACCGGATCGTCTCCAGCCCGTCCGGACCCTTCAGGGTGACTGACTGGTGGTCCATGTCCACCGCGAGGGTGTTGAGCCGGATCTCGACGCCCTTGCGTTCCAGCTCCCGCTGCGCGTACTGCTGCAGCTTGGGGGCGAACGGCCCGAGTACCGCGCCCATGCCCTCGACCAGCAGGATCCGGGCCTCCCTGGTGTTGACCGAGCGGTAGTCCCGCGGGAGTACCTGATGGGCCAGCTCGGCGACCTGCCCGACCAGCTCGACGCCGGTGGGGCCGGCACCGATCACCACGAACGTCAGCCACTCGGCCCGCTCGACCGGATCGGTGGACATCTCCGCCATCTCGAACGCGGTCAGGAGGAAGCTGCGCAGGTGCCGGGCATCCTCGATGGTCTTCATGCCCGAGGCGTAGTTGGCGAACTCGTCGCGACCGAAGTACGCGTGCGTCGCGCCGCTCGCGACCACCAGCGTGTCGTAGGGCAGGTTCAGCTTCCGGCCGTCCGGGGCCTCGGCGCGGACCTCCCGGTTGGCCAGGTCGAGGTCGGTGACCTGGGCCAGCAGCGCCCGCGCGTTCGCCTGCTTCTTGATGACGCTGCGGATCGCCGGCGCGATCAGGCCGGGCGGCAGGATGCCGGCGGCGACCTGGTACAGCAACGGCTGGAAGAGGTGGTGGTTGGTCCGGTCCACGACCGTGACGTCGGCGTCCGCGTCGGCGAGCGCGCGGGTCGCGGACAACCCGCCGAACCCGCCGCCGACGACGACGACCCGGTGCCGTTGGCTTGCCATGGCGACTCCTCTCGAAACCGGTCCGCTCAGACCACCGGCCGGCCCGGCAGCAGCTGCTTGCCGTACCTGGCGTCCCAGCGCTCCTGCGCCCGGTGCAGGATCCGCATGGCCGGCAGTACGGACCAGCCCGGTACCGCCGGCTCCCGGCCGGCCTCCACCGCGGCGACGAACTCCGGCGCGATCAGTTCGGCGTTCTCCTGTTCGGACCGGATCGGCCGCTCGCCCTGCCCGGTGGTGAGCGTGGAGCGCAGCTCGTCGACGCGGTAGCTGTCCCGGTCGCTGACCACGAGGACGTCGTAGATGCGTTCGGCGGCGTAGTACGAGCCGGTGCAGACGATCGACTGGTCGTCGTTGGTCTCCACCACGAGCACGACCTCCATCGGGATGCCGGTCCGCGGCTCGATCGGCGGCATGAAGCTGTAGACGTCGCGGACCCGCCCGTCCGCCGTCGCCATGTCGGCACCCGACACCATCCACAGACCGATGTCGATGAGGTGGGTGGTGTGGTGCCAGAGCAGGTTGTCGGTCCAGGTGCGCTGCAGCCCGGTCGCGCCGACGTTCTCCAGCCGGTGGATGAAGAACCGGCCGTGGACGTGGGTGACCCGCTCGGTACCCTGGCGTACCCGCTCGGCGACCGGCTGGCGCTCCTCGCGGAACCGCATCGGGTGCACCACGCCGAGGGTCAGCCCGCGCTCGGCGGCGGCGTCGACGACCTGCTGCGCGCCCGCCAGGTTCATCGCGATGGGGATCTCGACCAGGGTGTGCTTGCCGTGCTCCAGCGACGCCATCGCCATGTCGGCGTGGGTCTCGCTCGGCCCGGCGACGATCACGATGTCGACCTCGGGGTCGTCCAGCGCCTCATTCAGGTCGGTGGTCCATTTCTTGTACCCGAACCGGGCGGCGAACTCCTCGGTCGACGCCGGCTTGCGGCCGCCCGACGGTCTCTCCCCGACCGGTCCGGGCGGCCGGCCGGCCACGGTGTGCAGCCGGCAGTCGGCGCGCCGCAACGCCTCCGAGTGCCACGTTCCCATCATCCCGTGGCCGATCATGCAGACGTTCAACACGGGGTTCCTCCTCGGTTCATCCCGCGAACCGGCCCACGGGTACGCCCGGGACGTCCACGCGAAGCGCGAAGATGCCGCCGGACAACGGTTTCGCCGCGAGTACGTCGCCGGACAGGCCATGGCGCAGCGACGTGACGAAGATGGTCCGCAGATCCGCGGCGCCGAAACAGGGCATCGTCGGTCGGGCACACGGCAGCGGTACCGTCCGGTCCAGCTGCCCGTCCGGCGCCCACCTGTTGAGGACGCCGGCCGAGATGCCCGCGCTCCAGTAGTACCCCTGCACGTCGGTGGCGGCACCGTCCGGCCGGCCGACCTCCTCGGTCGGGCGGGCGATCAGGCGCCGGTTCCCGATGGTGCCGTCGCGCAGTTCGTAGTCGTAGGCCCAGACCGCGCGGGCCATGCTGTCGGAGTGGTACATGGTCCGGCCGTCGGCGGTCCACGCCAGCCCGTTGGACACGATCAGGCCCTCCACCATCGCCTGGACGGTGCCGTCCGGGTCGAGCCGGTACAGGATGCCGACCGGGCGGGACAGCGTCGCCTCGTCCATCGTGCCGGCCCAGAAGCGGCCGTCGGGCGATACCTTGCCGTCGTTGAACCGGGTACCCGGGGCCGACGACGGTGGCGCGGCGAGGAACGACAGCCCGCCTGCGTCGAAGTCGAGAAGGTGGAAGCCGTCGGCGAGCGCGACGACCGCGCCGCCCCGCTCCCGCAGCCCGAACGAGCCGATCCGCCGCGGCATCGGCCAGCTTCGCGTCCCGCCGGTGGCGAGGTCGAGCCGGTGCAGCGCGGGCGCCCGGATGTCGACCCAGTAGAGCGCCTGTTCCGCGGCCGACCAGACCGGGCTCTCCCCCAGCTCTGCCTTGGCGTCGAGTACGCATGTCACCTCGGTCATCGAATCAACAGTCAACAACGGCACCGTCCGTCCGGCCGAGGCCCCTTCCACTGGATGGATGCCCTAGATGCACCACGGGTGCCGCGTGCAACGTTGGAGTGATGGCGCGCAAACGACCTGAAGACCTTCGCAGCCACCGCTGGTACGGCGCCACGGACATGCGCTCCTTCGGCCACCGGTCGCGGACCGCGCAGATGGGCTTCGACGCGGGCGACTACGCCGGCAAGCCGGTGATCGGCATCGTCAACACCTGGAGCGACATCAACCCGTGCCACACGCACTTCAAGCAACGGGCGGAGGACGTCAAGCGGGGCATCTGGTCGGCGGGCGGCTTCCCGGTGGAGCTTCCGGCGATGTCGCTGTCCGAGCCGTTCCAGAAGCCGACCACCATGCTGTACCGCAACCTGCTGGCGATGGAGACCGAGGAACTGCTGCGGTCGTACCCGGCGGACGGCGTGGTGCTCATGGGCGGATGCGACAAGACCACGCCCGGACTCATCATGGGTGCCACGTCGATGAACCTGCCCACGCTGTACATGCCGGCCGGGCCGATGCTGCGCGGCAACTGGGCCGGTGCCACTCTCGGCTCGGGCTCCGACGTCTGGAAGTACTGGGCCGAGCTGCGCGCCGGAAACATCACCCAGGAGGACTGGCAGGAGATCGAGAACGGCATCGCGCGCTCGCCCGGACACTGCATGACGATGGGTACCGCGTCCACGATGACGAGCGCCGCCGAGGCGCTGGGGCTGACGCTGCCCGGCGCCGCGTCGATCCCCGCCGCGGACTCCCGCCACGCCATGATGGCGGCCAACACCGGCCGCCGGGTCGTCGAGATGGTCTGGGAGGACCTGCGGATCTCGGACCTGTTGACCCCGGCCGCTTTCGGCAACGCGATCACGACCGTGCTGGCGCTGGGCGGCTCGACGAACGCCATCATCCACCTCATCGCGATGGCCCGCCGGGCCGGCGTGGAGCTGGACCTGGACGACTTCGAGTCGCGTGCCCGCCGTACCCCGCTGCTGGCCAACATCCGCCCGTCCGGCGCGTACCTGATGGAGGACTTCTTCTACGCCGGCGGCCTGCCCGCGTTGCTGCGCAACCTCGGCGACCTCCTCGACCCCGACACCCGTACCGGCAACGGCCGCACGATCGGCGAGAACATCGCGGACGCCCGGGTGTTCAACGACGACGTGATCCGGTCCCGGGACAACCCGATCGTCGCCGCGGACACCCTGGCCGTGCTGCACGGCAACCTGGCGCCCGACGGTGCCGTCATGAAGCCGCCCGCCGCCGACCCGCGCCTGCACCGGCACGCCGGCCCGGCCGTGGTGTTCGAGGACTACAACGACATGGCGGCCCGCATCGACGACCCCGACCTGCCGGTGGAGGAGAACTCGGTGCTGGTGTTGAAGAACGCCGGCCCGCTCGGCGGGCCGGGCATGCCGGAGTGGGGCCAGCTGCCGATTCCCAAGAAGCTGCTGGAAAGCGGGGTGCGCGACATGGTGCGCATCTCCGACGCGCGGATGAGCGGCACGAGCTACGGCGCCTGCGTGCTGCACGTGGCGCCCGAGTCCTACGTCGGCGGCCCGCTCGCGTTCGTGCGCGACGGCGACGTCATCGAGCTCGACGTCGCGCAGCGCCGGCTGACCCTCGCGGTCGGCGACGACGAGCTGGCCAAGCGCCGGGCGGAATGGAAGCAGCCGGCACCGAAGTACGCCCGCGGGTACGGCGCGCTGTACCTGCAGCACATCGAGCAGGCCAACGAGGGCTGCGACTTCGACTTCCTGGAGTCAGGTGCGCCCACCCCGGAGCCCGAGATCCACTGACGTATCCTTCCCGCCACCCAACTCCGTCCTGATCCGGTCGAGCATCCGCTGGTGGATGGCGTCCGCCTCCTCCTCCCAGCCGAACACGCACACCGTGGCGATACCGTCGAAGTTCAGGTCGCGCAGCGTGCCGAAGAACTCGTCCCACGGGACGTCGCCGTTGCCGATCTCGTTGTGCTGGTGGACCCGCGCGTCCACGCCGGGCGGGTTGACGATGTAGCGGTTGCCCACGTTGGCGCGGTGGTTGTAGCAGTCGGCGACGTGCACGTGCCGCAGCCGGTCCCCGGCGTAGGTCATCATGCGGCGCAGGTCGCCGGCCCCGTCCGAGAGGTGGAACGCGTGCGGGGCGCAGAAGCAGTAGTTGATCCACGGCTTGTTCAGGCTGCGCACGATCTGCACCGCGTCGTCGTTGCGCTCGGCGAAGTCGTACGGGTGGGCCTCGATGTTGAGGGCGAGACCGTACCGCTCGAAGACCGGGATCAGCTCCTCCATCGACTTGTAGAACGCATGCTCCGACTTCAGCGGCTGCTGCGGGTCACCGGACAGCTCGGTCATGATCAGCCGGCACTCCAGCCCGTCCGCGATCTCCAGCAGCCGCTTCCAGTTGCGCACCTGGGCCTGGCGCTCCTGCTCGTCGGGTGCGGACCAGCGGAAGACCGGCACCAGCGACGCCATGCCGACGCCGGTCTCCTTCATGGCTCTCCTGACCTCGGCCACGGCCGCGTCGTCGGCCTTCGGATAGCGGTGCCAGAAGAACCAGTCCGCGCGCGGGGACAGCTCCAGGTACTCGTAGCCGAGGTCGGCGGCCTTGCGCACCTCGTCGGCCACGGACAGGTCCGCGTGGTACATCGCGGGGTCGAGGGCGATCTTGATCATGTCAGTCCGTTCCGGTGGGCCCCATACCGGCAGCCGACCGGTACAGGTCCGGCTGCTCGCGCAGCGACACCTCGACCCGCTCGCCGCTGCCGAGCGCCTGCAGCGCCGCATCGCAGACCACCGTCGCCGCGTAGCCGTCCCACGAGCTCGGGCCGGTCGACCGCCCCCCGGACGCCGCGTCGATCCACTCCTGCAGCTCCAGATCGTAGGCGCGCACGAAACGCTCCCGCCAGTCCTCCGGTACCCGCCCGCTGTAGCGGCCATCGCGCTTGACGATGACCTTCGCCGTCTCGGCGAGTTCGACGGTGCCGCTCTCGCCGACGACCTCGCCGCGGATGTCGTACCCGAACTGGATGTTGATGGACGCCTCGACGTCGACCACCGCGCCGCTGGCCATCTCGAACAGGATGAACAGCGGATCGGTCAGGTGGTCCGAGGCGTGGCTGTTCCTGCGCGGCTTGATCACCCGGGTGGCCACGATCTCGGAGTCGAGCAGGAACCGCGCGACGTCCACGTCGTGCACGCAGGTGTCGTTGATGATCATATCGCTGACGTAGTGCCCCGGTACCGTCGCGTTGCGGTGGGCGGAGTGGAACATCAGCGGCGCGCCGATCTCGCCGCGGGCGATGGTGTCCTTCATCGCCCGGTACCCGTCGTCGTAGCGGCGCATGTAGCCGACCATCACCATCCGGCGCCCGGCGGTCACCTCGGCGTCGACGATGCGTTCGCAGGCCTCCCGGGTGGTCGCCAGCGGCTTCTCGCAGAAGACCTGCTTGCCCGCCTCGATGCCGGCCAGCACGTACTCCTCGTGCGTCGGCCCCCAGGAGGCGACCACCACGCCCTCGACCTCGTCGTCGTGGATGAGATCCTGGCCGTTCTCATGAACCCGCGCACCGGACAGGTCGGTCGCGACCGACTTGGCGCGCTCCAGGTCCACGTCGGTGACCGCGACCACGCGGGCTCCCGACAGGACGTGCGTGAGCCGGCGGATGTGGTCCTGCCCGATCATGCCCACGCCGATGACGCCGACGTTGAGAGTCACGTCCTTCCGTCCTTTCCTACTTGTACGGCCAGTGCCGGGCCGGTCCGAGCCCGCACGCGACGTAGTACCCGGCGGTGCGCGCCCCGATCGGCAGCGGGATGTCCGGCTCGACCGGGTAGAGATCCTGCTCGATGACGCAGAAGATGTCCCGGTCGAGCCGGCCCAGCGCGTCGAGCAGCGGCGGCATCGCCGGCTCCCCGTACGGCGGCTCGACCATCACGCCGAGCGGGACCGCTTCGGCCAGCGACAGGTTCTCCCGGCGGACCCGCTCGCGGACCGCGGGCTCGACCTGCTTGAGGTGGACGTAGCTGATCCGGTCCGGGAAGCGCTCGATGATCTGGATGTTGTCGCCGCCGCAGTACGAGATGTGGCCGGTGTCCAGGCACAGGTTCACGTACTGCGGGTCGGTGTCGGTGAGGAACCGCTCCACCCGGTCCTGCGTGTCGACGTGCGTGTCGGCGTGCGGGTGGAACACGAGCGCCACGCCGAACTCCTCGTGCATCACCCGGCCCAGTTCGTTGGTACCGGTCACCAGGTTCTTCCACTGCTCCTCGTCGAGGCTCGCGCCCTCGGTGGCCGCACCGGTGTGCTGGTCGGTGTACTGCTCGGGCAGGTGCACCAGGTACCGCGCGCCGACCTCGGTGAGCAGCCGGGCCTCCCGGCTGAACGCCTGGACCGCCTCGCGCAGCGCGTCGGCGCCGCGGTGCAGCCCGGCGAACACCGTGCCGCCGCACACCCGCAGGTCGCGCCGGGCCAGTTCGTCGCGCAACTGCTGGGGATCCTGCGGCATGAAGCCCTGCGGTCCCAGCTCGGTCCAGTAGTACCCGGCCTTCGGTAGCTCGTCGAGGTACTGGTGCCAGGTCACCTGGTGGGGGTCCTCCGGGAACCACACGCCCCACGAGTCCGGGGCAGTGCCCAGCGTCAGCCGGGACAGGGTGGTCGCGGTAGTCATCGGGATCCCTCCTGTGAATGAGGGGGAGGAGACAGGAACTGGCGCTGGTTGGCCTTGTAGCTCTCGTAGTTCTTGCGCGCCTGCTGGGTGCTCTCCAGCTGGGCGACCTCGGAGACCGGTACGTCCCACCAGTTCTGCGAGGACGGCACCGGGGCGAGCGGGTCGGTCTCGATGTGTACGGCGGTGAGCCGCTGCGCCGCACGCGCCTGCTCCAGCGCCGCACGGAACTCGTCGATCGACTTCACCCGGATCACGTCCGCGCCAAGGCTTTCCGCGTTCGTCGCGAGGTCCACCGGCAGCTTGTCCCCGTCGAGCAGCCCGCTGTCCGGGTTGCGGTACCGGTACCAGGTGCCGAACCGCTGCGAGCCCAGCTTCTCCGACAGCTCCCCGATCGAGGCGAAGCCGTGGTTCTGCACGATGACCACGACGAGCTTGATGCCCTCGGCGACCGCGGTCACGATCTCCTGCGCCATCATGAGATACGAGCCGTCGCCGACGAGCGCGAAGACCTCGCGTTCCGGCGCGGCGATCTTGATGCCGAGCGCCCCGGCGATCTCATAGCCCATGCACGAGTACCCGTACTCCACGTGGTACTGCTTGGGATCCTTGGGGCGCCACATCATCTGCAGGTCGCCCGGCATGCTGCCGGCCGCCTGCACGACGGTGTCCTGCGGACCGAGCACCTCGTTGAGCGCGCCGAGCACCTCGCTCTGCGCGGGCAGCGGCTGGTGGCCGAGGTGGTACGCCTCGTCCACGATCCGGTTCCAGTCGGCCTTGAGCTGGCCGATGCGCTCGGTGTAGGCGTCCTCGACGTGGTACCCGTCCATCGCGTCGGTGAGTGCGGAAAGGCCCGCGCGGGCGTCGGCGACGAGCATCGTGCCCGAGTGCTTGGCCGCGTCGAAGCCGGTGACGTTGAGGTTGACGAACCGGACCCCGGGGTTCTGGAAGGCGGTCCGCGAGGCGGTGGTGAAGTCGCTGTACCGGGTACCGACGCCGAGCACCACGTCGGCCTCACGGGCGAGCGCGTTGGCGGCCTGCGACCCGGTGGACCCGACCCCGCCCACGGCGAGCGGGTGGTCCCACAGGATCGCGCCCTTGCCCGCCTGGCTGTCGCAGACCGGGATGCCGGTGGCTTCGGCGAAGCGGCGCAGCGCCTCGGTCGCCTCCGCGTACAGCACGCCGCCACCGGCGACGAGCAACGGTTTGCGGGCCTCGCGCAGCACCGCCACGGCACGGTCGAGCGCGGCCGGCTCCGGTAGCGGACGCGGGACGTGCCACACCCGCCGGGCGAACAACTCCTCCGGCCAGTCGTGCGCCTCGGCCTGCACGTCCTGCGGCAGCGCGAGGGTCACCGCACCGGTCTCCGCCGGATCGGCGAGTACCCGCATCGCACCGAGCAGCGCCTGCGGCAACTGCTCGGGCCGCCACACCCGGTCGAAGAACCGGGACAGCGGCCGGAACGCGTCGTTGACCGAGACGTCGTAGCCGTAGGGGACCTCGAGCTCCTGCAGCACCGGGCTGCCCACCCGGGTGGCGAAGATGTCGCTCGCGAGCAGCAGCACCGGGATCCGGTTGATGGTCGCCAGCGCCGCGCCGGTGAGCATGTTCGTCGAGCCCGGCCCGATGGACGCGGTGCACGCCATGGCCTGCAAGCGGTTGCGCGTGCGGGCGTACCCGACCGACGCGTGCACCATGGCCTGCTCGTTGCGGGCGAGGTAGTACGGCAGGTCGGCCGAGCCCGTCGTGTGTGCCTCCAGCAGCGCCTGGGCGATGCCGGCGACGTTGCCGTGCCCGAAGATGCCGAAGCACCCCGGAATGAAGCGCCGCTCCACGCCGTCGCGTTCGCTGTACTGGTTGGCCAGGAACCGGACGACCGCCTGGGCGACGGTGAGGCGGACGGTACCCACTGCTCAGACCTCCTTGAAGGTCGCCTGCCGGTAGTCAGCGAGCGTCTGTTCGCTGGGTGGGTACACCCCCCACAACGGTTCCCCGGCCTGGATCCGCGTGTGCAGGTACGCCTCCAGCCGCTCCTGCTCCAGCGCCGGCCGGGCGATCTCGGCGGCGATCGAGCGCGGGACGACCACCACGCCGTCGCGGTCGCCGACGAGCACGTCGCCCGGGTACACGGCGACCCCGGCGCAGCCGATCGGTACCTGGAGGTCGGCCACGTGGTGGAAGGCGGCCCGGGTGGTGATGGTCACCGTCCGGGCGTAGGTGGCGAAGGGCAGCGAAGCCAGCACGTGCGCGTCGCGCAGCCCGCCGTCGGTGACGAACCCGGCCGCGCCTCGGACCATTGCACGCGTCATCAGGATGTCGCCGCCGGAGGCCGCGCTCGCGTCGCCGCGGCTGTCCACGACGATGACGTGGCCCGGCGGTACGTTCTCGATCGCATCCCACTGCAGAGTGTTCCCGCTCTTGTACGGGTCCAGCGTGTCCACGTCCTCGCGTACCGGGATGAACCGCATGGTGAAAGCGATGCCGACGAAGCCGTTGACGACCTGGCTCAGCGGCCGGACGCCGGGCAGCGCCGGCTGCCGGAACCCGCGCCGGTACAGCTGGGTCGCGAGCGTGGAGGTGCTGACCTGGCGCAGTTTTTCGAAGACCTCGGAGGAGAGCGGCTCGTTGGTGTTCTCTACCGTCACAGCCCCAGTCAATAACAGCGGCACCTGACGGTGGAGTGTCCTTCCACTGAGTGGACGGCCAGTAGTAGACGAACGGCCGATGCTTTGCACGGCTCCTAAGATCGGAGGAATGGCCCGGGTCATCGGGATCTGCAGCCGGACCGGCACCGCGGTCGCCGTTGCGGTGCAGGACGCGACGCTGGTCGGCCGGTGGGCGCTGGACCTGACCGAGGGGCTCGTCCCACCGCAGCCGTGGCACGTCGCGGCCGGCCTGCCCGGGCCGGCGGCCGAGGCGCTGGTGCGGCGCGCGGTCGAGACCGTCACCGAGGTGGCCACGCGCCGGCTGCGGGAGTTGCTCACGGACGTGGGGACGGTGGCGGCGGTCGCCGTGGTCGTCGGCGACCATCCGGTCCCGGAGGGGCTGCCGGCGGTCCTCGCGTCGCACGCGCTCATGCACGCCGCCGAGGGACAGCTCTACCGGGACGCGTTGCTCGACGCGGCAACCGCCCTCGGGCAGCACGGGATCGGCATGCCGCGCGGCCGGCTGGCCCAGCGCCTGGCCGGCGACCTCGCCGGTACCGTCCGGGCGCTCGGCGCGGCGGCGGGACCGCCGTGGCGTAAGGAACACAAGCTCGCCGCCGTGGCGGCGTTGACCGCCGGTCAGGGCTGACCGTACACCCGCTGGGCGTTGCCGGCGCAGATCGCGGCGGCGATCCGCTCGGCGTCCACTGTGGACAGTGCATCGTCGGCCAGCCAGGCGTCGAGCAGGGTACCCAGGGCGGCACGGAACTGGGCGGCCGCGACGCGGTACAGCTCGGGCAGGCCGTAGGCGTCGGTGGAGAACAACAACTTGCCGAACGGGGCCAGCTCGAAGAAGTCGCCGAGCGCGGTCGGGGCCCGCACACCGAGATGGGTCATCGTGAGCCCCACGTCGACGTAGACGTGCGGGTACCCCAGGGCGAGCCAGCCGGCCTGGCGCTGGTACGGGTAGCAGTGCAGCAGCACGACCGGTACCCCGGTCGGCTCGACGGCGGCGAGAAACGGTTGCAGCAGCGCCGGATCCGCGTCGCGCAGCGGCAGGTCCCGGTCGCCGAAGCCGGTGTGGATCTGCAGCGGCAGCCCGGTGTCGACACCGGCCCAGAGGACGAAGCCCAGCAGCACCGGATCGGTCAACCGGCCGCCGCCGCGCGCGAGCCAGGCATCGGCCGCGCGCCACACCTCGGCCGGGGACGGGCGTCCGGCGGGTACCGCGAGGCCCTGGCGGTATGCCACGACCGATTTCACCGCCACCGCACCAGCGACCCGTTCGGAAAGCGCGGTCCGGTACGCCTCGGCGAAGCCGGCCGCGTCGATACCGGTGAGCGTCTCGGCGACCCGTTCCAGCCGCACCACCTCCCGTACCGGCGCCCCCGCGAGCCCGCCGAACTCCCGCAACGGCACCAGTTCCGGCCCGTCGAGCCCGGTGTCGACGAACAGCGCGGCGAGCCCGGCCGACCGCAGGAGCGCGGTGGTGGCGGCGCGCCAGCCGAGTTCCGCCCGCCGCGCCAGGTACTCCGGCAACGGCGCGTGCGGCGGCAGGCCCAGTACCGGTGGGCACCAGCGGCGGACCGCCAACCCCACCTGACTGTCCAGATAGGACACATCAGCCACGCCGGCCTCCGTGCACAAGCGGGCGAACCCCGGCGCGTCGAGGTCCCCAGCGACGACCGTGTGGCAGTGCGCGTCGACGAGCGGGCGGCTCAGTACTTCCACCGGGTCGCCTCGGCAACGGCATCCGGCGCGGCGCCCGCGAACAGCTCCTGCTCCGCCAGGCGTACCGCGCAGAACGCTTCGAGCAGCGGCGCACCCAGTACCTCCGGCAGAAGGTCGTCCGCGCGCAGCGCCGCAACCGCCTCGGGCACGCTCTGCGGGAGCCGGGGCGGCTGCTCGCCTTCGGGCAGCAGGGCGGGATCACCGGGTACCTCCGGGGGAAGCCGCAACCCCGCGTCGAGCGCGGCGGTCGCGACGGCGGTGACCGCTCCGGCGAGCAGGTAGGGGTTTGCCGACCCGTCGAAGCACTTGAGCTCCGCGTTGGCGGCCCGGTCGCGTTCGCCCGTGCTGCCGGTGATGAATCGCAGCGCAGCCTCCCGGTTCTCCAGGCCCCAGCAGTGCCACGGCCCGGCCCACCGCTGCGGCACCAGCCGCAGGTAGCTCGCCGGGCTCGGCGCCCCGATCGCGCACAGTGCGGGCAGCCGGCCGAGCAGCCCGGCCAGCACCGACTCGCCTGGCCCGGTGAGCCCGTACGGCCCGTCGCCGCCGCTGAACAGGTTGCGCTTGTCGCTCCACGCCGAGAAGTGCAGGTGCCCGCCGTTGCCGACCGCGCCGGCCACCACCGCGGGCGCGAACGACACGTGGTACCCGAACTGCTGCGACACGGCGCGGATCGTCTGGCGCACCAGTACGGTGCGGTCGGCGGCCGCGACCGGATCCGCCGCGCCGACGGACAGTTCGAGCTGTCCCGGCGCGTACTCGGGATGGAACTGCTGCACCGGCACGTCCTGCTCGCGCAGCGCGGCCAGTACCGCATCGACGTATGACGACAGCTCGATGACCCGGGTCATCCCGTACGCCGGCCCGCGACAGGCCGGCGTGCCGTCCTCGGCCCCGACGAACCACTCGACCTCGAACGCCATCTTCAGCGCCAGACCGCGCTTGGCCGCCTGCCGCACCATGTTCTGGGCGAACGTCCGCTGGCAACAGACGTGCGGCTCGCCGTCCTGGGTACGCCGGTCGACCGGCGCCCACGCCCAGCCGGGCTGCCCGGCGAGGGCGGTGAGCCGGCCGATGTCGGGGAACAGTCGCAGGTCGCCGGCCGGCCCGCCGATGTACCGGCTGGTGGTGATCGAGTCGTCGACGCAGAACACGTCGAAGACCGGCGACATGCCCACACCCCAGTCGACGGCGTGCTGGAGCCGGTTCAGCGGCACGGTCTTGACCCGTGTCAGGCCGGCGTTGTCCACCCAGGTGAGCGCGACCGTGCGGACGCCCCTGCGGGCCAGGTGGTCGCCGGCCGACTCGGGCCTCGGCGCCGGCGTTCTCAGCACATCGCGCGGCTGCGGATCCATAGCGGCCATCTTCCCAGCCGGCGATCCCGGTACGGGAGGCCGCGCCGAAAAGACCGGTCGCGCAGAAGGCGCGAAACCGCTATCGCGCCCCGGCAGCGGTCGCTACATTTGTAGCGCTACAACTGCAGCGGAGGCGGAAGATGAATGACGTCGATGTCGCGATCGTGGGCGCCGGACCGACCGGCCTCGCGCTCGCCGGTGAACCGCGGCTGGCCGGCGTGCCCTGCCGGGTGCTGGAGCGCCGCACCAACGAGTCCAACCTCACCCGCGCCTTCGCGGTCCACGCCCGGACCCTGGAGCTGCTCGATGCCCGCGGGCTGGCCGACCGGCTCGTCGAGCGCGGCGTCCAGATGCCGAGCGTCACCCCGACGCCCGGGGCCACGCTGGACCTCGGGTCGAAGACCCCGGCCGTCACGCTGGTCCGGCCGGACGGGTACGTCGCCTGGGCCAGCGACCGGCCCGACGATGGCAGGGTCCGGGCCGCCCTGCGAGAGTGGTGTGGACCGGTCCCGGTGCCGACCAGCTGAGGGAGAACATGCCGCCGTTCAACGCCGCACGCCGGTACCGGCTCGCCGATGCCGCCATCGAACTGCTCGCCCGCGAGGGCGCCCGGGGCCTGACCCATCGGGCGGTGGACAGCGCGGCCGGCGAGCCGCCCGGTACCACGTCCCGGTACTTCCGGACCCGCGACGCGCTCATGCGCGGCGTCGTCGAGCGGGTGTGCGACCTGCACTTCGCCGACCTCGCCCGGGCTCCCCGCGGCCCGGTCGACCCGGCGGCGATCGGCGACCACCTGGCCGGCATGGCGTACCAGGCGCTGACCGTCAACCGGTCCCGGCACCTGGCCATCGCCGAGCTGTTCATCGAGGCCACCCGCCGGCCCGAACTGCACGCCGCGATGACCGCCACCCGAACCGCGCAGATCCAGCTGATGCGCGACATCCACCACGCCGCCGGGATCGACCTGCGAGCCGATCAGGCGGTCCTGCTGGTCACCGCGATCACCGGCCTGATCCACACCGCGCTCACCACGCC
>WNGM01001363.1_pt1 | contig 33091 bp, 32 predicted proteins | sample 5400571 | NCBI WGS metagenome assembly WNGM01 (sample SAMN13153378, study PRJNA577476) | soil metagenome | isolation source: 100 cm soil or saprolite under Garry oak tree replicate 2 | place: USA:California | collected 2016-06-15 | reverse complement strand
CACAATGTTGGCCCGAGTCATCCGGCGCAGACGCGCGTGCTCAGGAGCAATCCGCGCCAGCGCGGTCGCCGCGACGTCGCGCACCAGAGCATCGGCGCTGCGCGTGCCGCGTAGCATGATGTTGATCAGGCGCCTCGGACGCGTGGTCAGCTCAAAGTAGGCTGCGGCCGCAGCAACGCGCGTCAGTTCATCGGCGCTGCGCAGCGAAGCTTCCATCAATTGCGCGGCAGTAATGGCATCTGATCTCTCGAAAAGCGTTTGCGCGAGGTCACCCAACCTCTCGGAGAGTTCTGCCTGCGAGATTGCGGTGCGCCGCACAATTGTCCATCCGTATCGCTCCGCGAGACGTGTCTTAACCAGCGCGACACCGACGCGATCGACCGAAGGCCGCAGTTGTGGGACGGGAAATTGCGCGAGGTCATCGGGCGGCACTGCTTCGACAAACCTAGGCATGTCGGCGGCGACGGCGCGCGCGGCGAGAACTTGGTCGTCGCCGCGCAATTGTCGGCCGAGCAACAGTAGGAGCGCCGCTTGGGATTGCACTGCCGCGACGCCGGTCTGTCGAAAAGCTTCCGGCCCCGCAATCGGCTGTTTCACATATTCAGCCATAGACGCTGGTTGAATATATATGTTTCTGCCGGTGACTTTCGCTGCGGCTCGCGACTGAAGGTTGCCGCAATTTCAAAACGTTCATGTGATGTCCGCCAATAATGTGCCGGCCAGCTCGCCGATCGCCACGCGGCGTTGCTTCATGCTGTCACGGTCGCGCAACGTCACTGTGTTTCGCAGCGTCGCGTCTTTTTCGCCGAGAGTTTCAAAATCGACAGTTACACCGAAGGGCGTGCCGATTTCGTCCTGACGGCGATAACGACGCCCGATCGCGCCGCTCTCGTCGTAGAAAACGTACATGTGCGGTCGTAAAAGATCGACAATTTCTTTTGCTTTCTCCACCAGCTGCGCGTTGTTTTTCAACAGCGGAAATATGCCGCATTTAATCGGAGCCATCCGTGGATGAAAACGCAAGACGACACGCGTTTCCATTTTTCCTTTTTCATCCGGCGCTTGGTCTTCAGCATAGGCCTCGCAGATCAGCGCCAGCACGGTGCGATCCACGCCTGCGCTCGGTTCGACTACGTGTGGAATAAATTTCTGTTTCGTCTCTTCATCGAAATACTCAAGCGACTTGCCGCTGGCCTTCTGATGCTGTGACAAATCGTAATCCGTGCGATAAGCGACGCCTTCCAGTTCCTGAAGGCCAAACGGAAAATCGTATTCGATGTCGTAATTCGCCTTCGAATAAAAAGCGCGCTCTTCCTCGGGAACTTCCCGCACGTGGAGTTTCCCGCGCGAGATGCCAATTCTTTCGTAGAACTTCAGCCGCTCCTTCAGCCAGTAATCGAGCAACCGCATCCCCTCCTCTGCCCGGCAAAAATATTCCAGCTCCATCTGCTCGAACTCGCGCGAGCGAAACGTGAAATTACGCGGATTAATCTCGTTCCGAAACGCTTTGCCGACTTGCGCTATGCCGAATGGCAATTTCTTGCGCGACACTTCCAGAACGGTTTTGAACTGCACAAAAATGGCCTGAGCCGTTTCCGGGCGAAGATAAGTCATCGACGATTCGTCTTCGGTCGCGCCCACGTAGGTCTTGAACATCAAGTTGAACGCGCGCGGCTCGGTTAAATCTTTGCCCCCACAATTTGGACATTGTCGCACGCCTTTTTTATCGATCACCTGGTCAGCGCGCAAGCGCGCCTTGCAGGATCGACAATCCACCATCGGATCGCTGAATGTCTCTTCGTGGCCGCTCGCTTTCCAGACGGCGCGGTTCATCAAAATCGAGCCATCCATGCCCACAACGTCGTCGCGTTCGTGCACCATCACCCGCCACCAGTAATTCTTCAGGTTGCGCTTTAATTCGACACCGAGCGGTCCGTAATCCCAAAGGCCGTTGAGACCCCCATAAATTTCGCTCGACTGGAAAATGAAGCCGCGCCGCTTACACAAGCTAACTATCTTCTCCATGCGCTGTGAATCCGAGGGCGTGCTCATTATTTTCGCCACAGATGAACACAGATTGACACGGATTCAAACCACAGACTTGGAGGGATGCGCTCCGTCGCGTCCCTGTTCAAGGAACCAGAACGACACGGAGGTCGTCCCTCCATCCGTGTTTATCCGTGGAAATCTGTGGCTAGCTCTGTGTCTCGACTTTGACCTCAGTCTTGACCGAGTTGGCGATGAAGCATTGCTCATGCGCGGCATGATTCATTTCCTCGATCTCTTGTGCGGTCGGTTGTTTATCGCCGGAGAATTTGAGGCGCTGCCTTAGAATCACGCGGGTAATGGCAAATCTGCCCTCGGCATTTTTCTCCATCAGACCGACCGCTTCATCGACATATTCATCGAGTACGAACTTCTTTTTGCATGCGATAGCCAGGAACGTGAGCATGTGACAGCTCGAGAGCGATGCCACAAATGCCTCCTCCGGATCGATCAATTTTGGATTGCCCAGATACGCCGGCGCAGCCGATGCTTCCATTTCATGTCTTCCGTCAAAATTCCAAGTATGATCGCGTGAGTATTTCTGATATTCGAACGGCTTATCGCCGCGTTTCCAGGTGAGAGTGATTTTGTGTTCGGACATGTCTCTAAATAGAACGCCACGCCGTGCAGGGCAAGCGCGGCGGAGAGACGTGCGCGATGCTGGTATCGAACCCCCGCCCGCATCGCTACGCGAAGCGTTGCGGGCGCGGAGCGACTCCTATTCCAGACGCCGTTTCAGATACGCCCGCCCGAATCCGGTCTTAAGCTGTTTCTCGCGCAGTCGCGCCTTTAGCTCGGAACGACACGTCTCGTAGTACTCCAGCCTGACTGGCAGTCGATGCGCAGTTGCAGGTACTCGGCCTGCACGGTGCTGCACGAGTCGTTTCCGGAGGTCAGCTGCCCAGCCAATGTACAACCGGTCATCAGCGCATTTCAGCACGTATGTGTAGAACATTCAGCAGGGTGGGAAATGCGCGATAGAGGTTTCGAACCTCTGACCCCTTGCGTGTGAAGCAAGTGCTCTACCACTGAGCTAATCGCGCGTTGAAGATAGCAATTAGAAACTAGGAATTGGAAATTACAAGGCTGGCGCATCGCCAGCGGGAGATTTCTTCAGCGGTCGCCGCGGCGACAGGTCGCAGGTTTGAACCCTGCATCGCGCACCATGGTAAAAGCATTAATGTGCCGTGTTCTTGACAGATTCATGACAGACCTCCACGTCAGCATCAGCTCTTTCGTTCATTTCTTCTCGCCTCTATGACTGCGCGCCATTTCTTCTGGAATTCTCTTCGCCGCCTCTCATTCGCCTCTTCGCGTTGTTTCTTGAAATACGATCCCGCATACCCGCCAGGCGACGCTTGTACGCTATCGGTCTTCACAGCTGCTTTGAGACTCGCAGTGGCCAGCTTCCCAATCCCGCGCCGTGGACGGCCGGCCTTCAGCTCTTGCTTGCTCCGCTCGTCAACTTCCTTCATCGAAACGTACTTGCGTCCCAGAAAGATGAAATCGGTCAGCTTCCCAAGCCGAACCAATTCGCCCACCCTCTTCGTACTCACATCAAGTAGCAACGCCGCCTGCGCATGGTTCAGAAGACCTTTCTCCTCCACCATTGCGTCACTCATCTTTTTCAGCTGGCGCCGAGCCTCTTCGCGCGCGGCGGCACGATCAGCCGGTGGAGCTTGTAAGGCGAACGTCGATGAGGCTATTTCTGACATTTTTCAGTAACGGTAATTGATGTGATGGTAATATCAGTGACGTATTTATCAACTCCTTTTTATTTTCGGAGGGCATCTTCGGGGTCATTACGAGCAAAAATCACATGCTTCCTTTAGGTATCCCACGTAATCCGGTTTTGAATTCACCGCGTGGACAAAAATGGTGGACAAAGCCGATCGTGATATGGTCGGAAGTGTGAGCGACACCCCCACACCGCCGAAAATCCACACCAGTGTCACCGTGAACCGTGCGGATGGTTCGACCTTCCACCAGGTCACCTCTATCCTCGGAGGTCTTACAGGGCTCGCTCGAAGGGATCGGCGACCTGGCCAAGCTCAGCTATCCGCCCGTCGGCCACTGCATTTACTGTTCCGGAACCGATAATCTCACTAGGGAGCACATCGTTCCGTTCGGACTCCATGGAAACGCCGTTCTTCCGGCTGCGTCATGTGCCAGGTGTCGGCAGATCACATCGGCGTTCGAATTTCAGGTCTTACGTGGTCCCATGCGCGCGGTTCGCTTGCTCCGCAAACTCCGGTCGCGTAACATGCACTCGGAGACCTTCGTCGCCTTGAGGGTCCATCTCCCGTCATTCCCTCTATTCTCGGGGAGGAAGACGACATTGGTCGCTGGGTGGGCACCCTCACGGATCCGATACGAAACTACCCCGGGCTGCTTCATCGTATCGAGATCCACGAAGATACGAAGCGGCGACTCCTTCTTGCCGAGGTTCAACTATTCAGCGATTCGAAAACCCCGAGCTACGGAGTGATACTCGGACGCCTCAAAGAACCCACGGCATCCTAGAGCCGTGCAGCCGCGCGGGCAATAAAAATAAGGGGACTCATCGCGTCCCCTTCAAAATCCCCTTCTAGGAGGGAACAGTTTCTTCTACGGTCGTCAGATCTCTAAGCAATCGGCGATTCGGCAGTGAATAGCTGCCTCGCGCTTAGTAACTGCCTGCGTCCATCGCTGGCTGACCAGAGAGGCTACGCGTATGCGTTTTTGTCATCAAAAGCGGAGGCGCCGACGTGACAGTGGTTTGACGCGTTGTGGTCGTGGTCGTCTGGGGTTCGCTTGAGCAAGACACCAGCATCAAGCCGAGCATCAAAAGCGCAGGAATGAGAATGATCGATTTTTTCATAGTGTGAATTGCTTCTTTGAGAACATAGGCCTTTTGGAGCCACTTGTAACGAATTGTTTCCACGACTTGCGCTTCTTCTTCCACCTCACTGAGTACAGGCGCAATCATCTGCAATTTCTCGCTATTACAGAGGTTCAATTCATTGGCGCACAAATTGATTTGGACGCAAGCTCACCATTCTTTGAACTCGTTCACGTGCTCGTGCGCTTCATCAAATTGCCCGCTGCCTCATATCGCGACAAGGAATTGAAACAGGACTGTTGCGATGCTGTCCGCTGGAGACGGCGGTTAAGAGTGGCGATTGCGGCAAACGCGAAAAGATATGGAAGAGATCACCTGGCAGACCCCTGAGCCCTGGGCCTGAGACGTCCAGCCGGAGGCACATCTCTTCCATCCCTATTTCGAATGGGGTGTGCAGATTGAGCGTATGCAACAGCGCAAATTCTCGAACCGGGCTTTGCGAGAGGTTCTCTGCAGCGCCGTCCGATTTTGAGCATCACTGCGACATGTAAGCGGCGCCGGATATTTCCAGGTATGATCTCGGCGCCGCAGTTACGACCCCTCGTTGCTCTCGGGTGTTATGTTTCGCAACCAGCTAGTAATCGCAACCGCTAAATAGTCGCATCGATTTTGGCTGGCGCGCGCCCGGCGACCCTTAACAAACAGCCTCCAGGACTCTTTGAACTCGCCCGCCTGCTCAAACCTGCTGCCCATTAATTTTCCTCGACAGTTCTCGACAAATTTTTTCATTTACGTGCGTGATTTGTGCAAACTCAGAAAAAATGGCTATCGTCGCAATGCGAATAAGACCAACGTGATATATGGCTCTCGTTGAGGAAGTTCTCGGAATCGTCAAGAAACGTAATCCCAACGAGCCGGAGTTTCTTCAGGCGGTGACCGAAGTGCTGGAATCGATTCGGCCGGTCATCGGGCGCAACAAGAAGTATCGGGATGGCAAGATTCTGGAGCGTCTGGTCGAACCGGAGCGGATGATTCAATTTCGGGTCCCGTGGATTGACGATAAAGGCCAGATCCAGGTGAACCGGGGTTTTCGCGTTCAGATGAATAGCGCCCTTGGCCCTTACAAAGGCGGGCTGCGTTTTCATCCGACGGTCTGCGCCAGCATCATTAAGTTTCTCGCGTTCGAACAAGTTTTTAAAAATTCGCTGACGGGCCTGCCGATGGGCGGCGGCAAAGGCGGCGCGGACTTTGACCCAAAAGGGAAATCCGACACCGAAGTGATGCGGTTTTGCCAATCGTTTATGACCGAACTATTCCGGCACGTCGGACCGCATACTGATGTGCCTGCGGGCGATATCGGCGTAGGCGGGCGCGAGATCGGCTATCTCTTCGGCCAGTACAAACGGTTGGCGAACGAATTTACAGGAGTGCTAACCGGCAAAAGGCTCAACTGGGGGGGGTCACTCATGCGCCCGGAGGCGACCGGCTACGGCGCAGTTTATTTCGCGCAGGAAATGCTCAAAACGCGCAACGAAACGATTGAGGGCAAAGTTTGCACAGTCTCAGGGTCCGGTAACGCCGCCCAATTTACAGTGGAGAAATTAATCGACTGCGGCGCGAAACCTATCACGATGTCCGACTCGAGCGGTTTTATTTACGACAAGAACGGCATTACGGAAGAAAAACTGGCCTTTATTAAAGGCATCAAGAACGTACGCCGCGGACGCATCGGTGATTACGCGAAAAAATTCCGCGCCAAATACGTGGCCGGCCAAGGGCCGTGGAGGGTCAAATGCGATTGCGCGTTCCCCTGCGCGACGCAGAACGAGATCACCGGTGAAGACGCAAGGAAGTTGCTCGAGAATGGTTGCTATCTGGTCTCCGAAGCGGCCAACATGCCGAGCGTCCCGGCGGCTCTCGATCTTTTCCTCGAGAAAAAAATTCTTTTCGGTCCTGGCAAAGCAGCGAATGCCGGCGGCGTAGCTACGTCCGGTCTCGAGATGAGCCAAAACTCCATGCGGTTGCCATGGCCGCGTGAAGAAGTTGATTCGCGTTTGCGTCACATCATGTCCACCATCTTCAAAAACGCATGGGAAACCGCGGCCGAGTACGGGCACCCCGGTAATCTCGTCGTCGGGGCGAACATCGCCGGGTTCGTGAAAGTCGCGGACGCGATGCTTGACCAGGGCGTTGTGTAGAAAGCACACGCGCATGGCGGCTTCCGTAAATGATCCTACGAAAACGAATCTTGTTGATTGTCTGACGAAGAATGGAACCGCCGCCGGAGCGAAATGGACGCTGCCGTTCTGCTTTCTGCTTTCGGTCTTCTTAAACGTGGTCGGATGTACTGGTGAATGCAACGTCTCTACAGGAGGCGAATCCGGTTACGCTGGCTTCATCGGGCGATGCATTTCAAGCTGTTGCGGCTGCTGGCTATCAACCGGCCTTTGGTTTTGCGTCAGGCCTGAGCGGCCGCTGGTTTCATGATGGCAGAGCGACCAGCATAAGTGTCGCGCCCGACGGCCGAAATCTCCGCGCTGACGACACCCGGACGCGTAAATCCTCTATCGAATCCGAATATAACTATATGAAAATGAAATCGTTTATTCTGCGGCTCGTTTTAGTTTCTGTCGCACTCGGTGTGGTAGGCTGTGAAGGCTATTATAGTGCCTCCCCAGGCTACTACGGCGGTCCCGGACCGTATTACGGAGCCGGACCGTATTATGGAGGATACCCAGGCTCAGTCACGGTCGAGATTGGCGATCGGCCCTATTATACTCGGGGCCCCGGCTATTACGTCGGACGCAGCTACTATGTCTGGCGACCCGGACACTGGGCATGGCGCTACGGCCGAAGGGTCTGGATTCACGGCCATTATGTGGTGAGATAACTAGAGGCGCCGCGCGTTACGTTAGGGGCTGGTATTCTAGTTTTGCGATTACCAGACGATCGGACGCGCCAATCCTCCCAACGCATAATTTCCGCTTCCGCGACAAGCACCAGCCGGTAACACGGCTTTTGATTTGCGCCGTAGCCGCGATTTTCTGGATGCACTTCGACTACAAACGTCGATGATCATCTTTCATGATCAGCGTTGTCTTGAATATGCAGCTCCTGAACACCCGGAACGGCCGGAGCGCATCGCCCGCACCGCTCCTTTGCTAAAAGATCGGCATCCTGATTGGGAATGGCATGAACCGCGTGCGGCGACTGATGGTGAATTGTTGCGGGCGCATTCGCGCCAACATATCGAACACGTCGCCAGTGCGCGCGAAGATTTCGATCTTGATACGCCACTTTATCCGAAGATCGACACGTACGGACGACACTCTGCCGGCGCGGCGATCGAGGCAGCGCGCGCGACCCTGCGCGGCGAACGCGCCTTCAGTCTGATGCGGCCACCGGGGCATCACGCTACGCGGGATCGCGCAATGGGATTTTGTTACTTCAGCAATATTGCCATCACGGCGCTCGATGCGTTAGCAAATCGCGCCGAACGTGTCGCAATCTGGGATTTTGACGCGCATCATGGCAACGGCACGGAAGCTATTGTCGCGCAGAACCCGCAAATCGCGTTTGCGTCGATCCATCAATTCCCAGCATATCCGGGAACCGGCGCAAAATCTTTTGCGAACATAGCAAATTATCCCGTAGCGCCGTATACGCCTCGCGCTCAACATGTCGACGTTGCCGAACGCGCTCTACAAAAACTTCTGAAGTTTAATCCTGGTCTGCTTCTCGTTTCCGCGGGGTTCGATGCTTACTCCGGCGACCCGTTGGTACAGATGACGCTCGAAAAGGAAGATTTCGCCAAGTTCGGAGAATGGTTGCGCAGGATCGACATCCCGACGGCCGCGATTCTCGAAGGCGGTTACAGCGGCGAGCTACCCGAATTAATCGATGCTTTTTTGAGCGCATGGAATGGCTAGACTGCAGCGGCGCTCGATGAGCGCCGAATCCATGTGGCGCAACTTTGCGAGTTGCGGGACGCAAGTCACAAACTTACGCCATATTATCGGTGATCACAGACTGCCGCTACAGCTTATGGATTTGGAAGTGGTGCAGCGGCTTGTTCTCTTTTCCGGCTACTTATTTCGATTAGCCGGCCTGCTGCATCTTCAATGTCGTAATATCTGTATTGAGCAGCTCTGCTTCGCGCGGCGAGCAGACCGCAGCGATGAACATCCTTGAAATCGCCGTACGGGAATTTATATCTCCGCTTTGTGTTCTCAGGGTATCGCTCGTCGATCCCAAGATGCCATTTTGCATATTCAGCAAATCCATTCAGGCGGATGAATGTATTTTCTTCATCTGCTGAAGGTCGATGTTCGCTCCACGCTCCTTTGCCGTCCGGGATGAAGCGCCCCGCACTGATGAGTTCTTGCGCGTGCTGAAACGCAGTGCGGTTTAGCTTTAACGCATGGGCTTGCGCGCGATCCTCGGCGAAAAGCGAAACGGCAGTGTAACAGATTAGAGCGGCAATCGCGATTCCGGTTGTCAGCACTTTAATCATTCGGTCAAGAAATCTCGTGACCCGTTCTGTTAACAAGAACCCTCGGGCTGGCGGGATTTGAACCCACGACCTCTTGAACCCCATTCAAGCGTTCTACCAAGCTGAACTACAGCCCGATCGAGAAGAAACTATTTACCAATTGCGGCAATATGGCCATCGGTTCGGCGAAATATTTTTGGAGGAGATTTTGCGATAGTCACAGAGCGCCGCTACAGAAGAAAGATGCTCAGCGCTGGAATTGTCGGGCTGCCGAACGTAGGCAAATCGACCCTTTTTAATGCCGTCACCCGCACGCATAAAGCGCCTGCCGAGAATTATCCGTTTTGCACCATTGATCCCAACGTAGGCGTGGTCACCGTGCCTGATCCGCGCCTAGAAAAAATCGCGGCGATCTCGCGTTCTAAGAAAATCGTGCCGACGGCGATTGAGTTCGTCGATATCGCCGGTCTGGTCAAAGGCGCGAGCGCGGGCGAGGGCTTGGGCAATCAGTTTCTTCATCACATTCGCGAAGTGGACGCGATCGTGCAGGTGGTGCGTTGTTTCGAGAACAGCGACGTCCATCACGTGAGCGCGACGATCGACCCGATTCGCGATATCGAAGTCGTTAATACCGAGCTTGCGATCGCAGACTTGGCATCTTTGCAGAAACGACGTGACCGGTTACAGAAACAACTGCACGCTGGCGACAAAGCGGCAAAGATCGAAAATGCAATCATCGAAAAATTACTGGCGCATCTCGACGCGGGAAAGCCAGCGATCATCGCGGAATTGACTCCGGAAGAAAAGGCAATCGCGCGGGGCCTCTTCCTGCTCACTTCAAAGCCAACGATTTTTGCTTGCAATGTCGCCGAGTCCGAACTGGCGGCGATTTCGAAGGCCGATTCGTCAAATCTAGCTTCACGAGATGCCGATCTTGTTCAAGATTATGCGCGACATCATTTCGCCACTGAAGCCGTCGTGATTAGCGCGCAGATCGAGAGCGAACTTGTCGATCTCAGCGAACAGGAGGCGCTGGAGTATCTGCGGGACCTCGGCGTAGAGGACAGCGGTGTGCACGCGCTCATTCACGCGGTCTATCACCTCCTCGGCTTGCGTACCTTCTTTACCACCGGGGAAAAGGAGACGCGAGCGTGGACAATTCATGCGGGCGAAAAAGCGCTCACCGCAGCAGGTGCAATTCATTCGGACTTCGAGCGCGGTTTCATTGCGGCGGAAACCATCCACTACGACGATCTGTTCGCAGCGGGTTCATTTGCCAAGGCGCGTGAGGCCGGAAAACTGCGGCTGGAGGGAAAAGATTACGAAGTCCGCGACGGCGATGTGATCTTCTTCCGGTTTAATGTGTAGGCCAGGAATGTGGGAGCGGTATCAGCGCCGCAATTGTCGCGACACTGAGGTCCCTCCCTCATTAAACCGCATCGTATAAGATCCGACCGCAATTTTCGCAGCTTACGATCTCTTTTCCGGCCTTGACGCGTGACGCAGTAGCAGTCGTCACTTTCATGTGGCAGCCCGTGCAAACCCCGTGTTCAATGGCGACGACGGCTGCATCGCCTTTGCTGTCGAAAAGACGTTCGAACCGATTAAGTAAATCACCATCGATTTTGCTGGCGAGCGCCTCTCGCTCCTTCGCCAGTTCCTCTTGCCGGCTTTCCAGAGTTTCTGATTTCGTTTCCAGATCGTTCAACTGGCGCGAAATTGATTCTTTCGTTGCCTTGGCTGTTATCTCGGCTGCTTCGATTTCGGCTTTGAGCTTGTCGGCCTCGAGCATCACTTCCAGCTCTTCATCCTCAAGCCTGCGGATTTCATTTTCGTACCGCTCAATCTCGTGACCGATCGCCTGAAACTCGTCATTTTTACGGGTTTGATACTGCTGGGTCTTAAGACGTGAGATGGTCTCGGCGCGCGTGCCTACATCAAGCTCCAATTTCTTGCGATCCATTTCGACCTGTCGTCTCTTTTGCTTTAGCGCCTCAACTCCCGCAGCGCTCGCGGCCAGTTGCGATTCGAGGTCATTGCGTTGCAACGGCAGCGTCTTAATCTCAGTTTGAATCTGTTTGATCTTTTGTTGTCGATCTTGGAGGACGAGCAGTTGTTCCAATTCCGGATGCACGCGCGCTCAACGTATTAATTCGCCGGAGGCGCGTCAATTGCTGTGACGCCACTGGTTCCACTCATGATACTTTGCGCTTTACCGCGCTTCACGGCTTGCCTTTGCCAAGCCGCCAGATCCAACGATACAGCACCGCCGCGGTGGCGCCGAAGGCGATGCCACCGATAATCTTTGCGGCCGTTCCAAAGCCCGGCCCGACCAGCGCCAGCGGTGCAGATACGCCAGAGAACACGACGATCGCAGAGAGCACCACGCCGATCACGCTCTCGCCGACGATCAGGCCTGACGCGAGTAGCACGCCAAGCTGCTTCGTCGCCTCAGGCCTGGCACTGCGGTCGGCTCGCTTGTCGAAGAACCAGCCGGCGATGGCTCCGACCACGATCATGAGAGTGCTCTGCGTGGGAAGATAGATCCCCAGACCCACGGCCAACGGGGGAACGCGCATGTGTCGCGTCGTGCGCGCGAGAATCTCATCCAGCAGGATAATGCAGCCGCCGATAAATCCGCCTGTCCGAATCAGACTCCAATCGATATCGGCGGCGATGACGCCTTGCGCCAGCGACGAGATCAGGCCCGCCTGAGGTGCGGGGAGTGGCGAAGGGCGCAGCTCGGCACCCGGTGCACCGACGAAACCGTAGGCATGATTCACCAGATCCAGCACCGGCGGAATCACGAACGCGCCCGCAACTACGCCGATCACCAGCGCCACCTGCTGCTTCCATGGCGTGGCATCGACTAACTGGCCGGTCTTGAGATCCTGCAGGTTATTGTTCGCAATCGCCGCAACGTTGAAGATCACCGCGGTGGTAAAAAGCGCGAAGGCCATCAGAGACTTGCCCGCCTCCGGTGATACATACGGTTTTACGCCGAACACGAGAAGTAACGCAGCGCCGATCACCACCAAAATGCCAATGCCAGACAACGGGCTGTTGGACGAGCCGATCAAGCCTGCCATGTAACCGCAGACGGCCGAGACGAAGAAACTCATCAACACCACGTAGGTCACGCCGCCGATGGTGAGCGTTACGACATGTGCGCCAAGACCGCTGGTGTTGCCGAAATACCCGAGCAGCCAGCCGATCGGTAGCATGCAGACCAACGTGACGAGTCCGACAATGCCGATCGGAATGTCGCGCTCGGTAATTGGCAGCGTGTCTGCCTTGCCCGCTTTGCGTGCGCGAGAGGCGGCCATTGCGCCAGAGAGGCCCCTGGCAACTGGCTTAACGAGCTTCAGAAGCGTCCAAATCGCCGACACACCGATCGCGCCCGCTCCGACAAAACGCACTTTATGGCTCCAAGTGTTTTGCGCGAGTGCAGCCGCAGCCGTGCTGACGTCCTGCGCGAGTGATGAGTAGTGCGGCACGCCCCAGCCCCATCCAATCAGTGTGCCTATAAGCATGGCAATTCCAACTGAGAGGCCAACCAGGTGCCCGATAGCGAGCAGCGCGAAGGAAAGCGAGAAATCATAGCCGCTTACTGCACCCCGCCTGCCGATTCGAAAGGTCTGCGCCACATCTGAGGCGAATAATTGCGTGGCTACGATCACCGCAAACACCGCCGACACGATCGATCCCCACAACACTGCGAGCAGACCTGCGCGACCATGCTCAATATCTGACGCATGCGCGGCATCTCCGCTACTGCCGACCTTCAGCACCTCGGCGCACGCGACACCTTCGGGGTATGGCAGGTCCGAAGTAGTCACCAGAGCCCGGCGAAGCGGGATTGAGTACATCACGCCCAGAATGCCGCCCAACGCGCAGATCGCGAAAGAGATCCAGAATGGAAAGCCAGTCCACCAGCCAATCATGATCAATCCGGGCAACACGAAAATAATCGACGACAGCGTGCCTGCCGCGGACGCAACGGTCTGCACGATGTTGTTTTCCTGAACGGTCGCATCGCGAAAACCCCGCAGGATTGCCATGGAAATGACCGCCGCGGGAATCGACGTCGAAAAGGTGAGACCGGCCTTGAGACCGAAGTACACGTTGGCGGCAGTGAACACAAGCGTGATGGCGACCCCTATGATCAAGCCGCGGACGGTAAGTTCGGCGCGCGTACTCTCGCGCATTTGTTGGTTGGCGTTCACGATGCCACTCTCGGTACCGCTGGTTTGCATTGTAAGGGTACGCGGCCGGCTATTCTGGACGACCGACGAGAGCGGAGAATAGTCTGGAGTCGCCGGAGCGGTCAAGACAGTGTAGTTCAATCTGGCACACGGAGCGCAGCGTCGGCGCACGTCAAGTGCCGATCTACACTGCGCACGGCTAACGCGCGGGCGTGGGCTATCTAGATCGGAACATCGCCACTGGCGAGCGTTTTCCCGTCTTTGAGCTGCCTTTTCTCCGGCACATCGCAGTGCGACTATTTCCGCTCCAAGCGCGACTCAGGGACCAATCGTGCTACGCGCTTCCGGTGTTGGCGTTAAGACCGCATTGATGATTTCTGCAGCGAGGTTGGGAAGCGACTTACTGTCGTGATTGTCGAGCAGGATAACGGTCCAAGTGTTGTCGAGAAACATGGTCATACAGCTATGAAAGCCGGGGAGGTCGCCTGAGTGTGACGCAAGCAACAAGTTGCCGGTATTAGTTGTCGGTTGTGCGTCGTAGTCGCTCGTCAGAAAAGTCCGAAGTTGCTTCTGACTAGTTCGGCCAACGTGCCAACCAAACGAGTAGCCAAACGGTCGAATCGCAAACAACTCTTTCGCCGCTCCGACGCCGAAGACTCGCCCAGCAAGCAGCTCTTTGCGCCATCGCCAGAGATCTCGCACGGTGGAGTACACGCCACCAGAAGAAAATGCGATCGACCAGTCGATGTATGGCGCCTTTATTGGCTGACCGTTTTCGACGACGTACGCTGTTGCCAACCGAGGCACAATCGCGCGCGGACCGCCGATGCCTGTATCCGTTAGGCCCGCGCGAGCGGTCAACCGCCCAAGTCCATCTGCGTAGATCTCGCCGGTTACCTGCTCGTAGAGCGCACCTAAAATCAAGTAGCCGCAGTTGCTGTACTTGAACTGCGTGCCGGGAGCGAATTCAAGCGAGTCGCTGCAGTACTTGCTAACAACCTCTTTAGGTGTGGCCGGTTGCTGCACAATCTGCATGATGTCAGGTCGTCGGACGAAATCCGGAACGCCGGCCGAATGTCCAAGCAACTGGCGGATTGTGACAGTGTCAGCCACATCCCTTCGATAATTGGGAAGGTATGCCGAAAGAGTAGCGTCAAGATCGATGCGACTTTGCTGCGCAAGCTCCAAGATCAAAGCGGCGGTGAACTGCTTTGTGAGCGAACCGATTTGAAACCGGGTCGTCGGAGTATTGGCGATTTTCCATGTCTCGTCGGCCAAACCAAATGCTCCTTCATAAACAATTGTGTTACCGTATCCGAGCAGCGCAGATCCGGAGAACCTGCCATCCCTGTGGTACTGCAGAAGAATTTGCGCGATCTTGTGTTTAGATGACGAAGCACCGCTGCATGAACAAAGAATTGCCGCGAGAAAGCCCGCTCCGACAATTTTCAATACCTTCGCCGCAGACTGACTCCGAAACATCGAAGATGATTAATAATGCTCAACGGGCGAGCGTTTGCCGTCTTCAACGTTGCGGTTAGCTGCGCGTTCTTCGCCGAGAACGGCGACGCGCAGGTCCCAGATTTCATTGTCGATCTTGCGAAAAGCAGTTTCGGAGAATTCGTCAGGTGGTGTCAGCCTTTCCTTGAAGCGCGCCACTTGAGCCAAGGCGCGATCGATTTGATCGCGAGGCAATGTCCCTAGAATCCGCCGCACATTCTCGATCTCAGGGACGCGATGGCAAATCATGACGAGATCATTTCCAGCCGCAATGGTTAGACGAATTGCGTCTTCCAGGCGGTATCCGGTGAGAATCGCACCCATATCCAGATCGTCAGTCATGACGAGACCATCGAAATCCAATTCGTTGCGCAACAGATCCGTGATGATCCGCGGCGACAATGTGGCCGGTGTTTTCTTCGGCTCGAAACACGGATACCAGCCGTGACAGATCATCATACTGTCCACCTCGTGGACAAATTCGCGAAACACGGCCAACTCATGCCGATCGAGCTGTTCGCGCGTGCGATCAATTCTGGGCAGTTGGTAATGCGCATCGAACCCGGCGGCCGAATAACCGGGAAAATGTTTGCCGCAACTTGCGATCCCCTGCCCTCTCATCGCTTCATTGAATGCAGCTGCGTTGCGTACCACTTGTTCAACCGTCTTCCCATAACACCGACCGCGTAACGAATTATCGGCGCCATCGTCGAACGAAATGTCGAGCACCGGGCAGAGGTCGAGGTTGAAGCCGAAAAGCCGGAGCAACCGTCCTGTGATGTCCCCGTGGCGCCGTACAAGATTGACATCGTCTTTATCGCGCAATTGCTTCGCGTTCGGCGGTTCATTGCCAATCACGCGCAATCGCGAGACGCGGCCACCTTCCTGGTCGACGGCGATAATCGGCTCAACTTCGCTCAAGCTCCGCAGGTCATCGATCAACCTGTGCAGTTGACCGGGACTTTCGATGTTGCGCCCGAACAAAATAAATCCGCCGGGCTGGACGCGCCGAAACAATTTCGCAGTCTCTTCATCGAGTTCTTTGCCTGGGACACCGGTCAGGATCAGTTGACCCAAGGAATTAGTCTTCATACGTTGCCGGAACTTAGGTGTCGATGTTGCGCGACGAAAATAAATTTGTGGCGCAAGTTTCTAACTTGCGCGCCGACAACAGCGCAAGCGCAAGTTTCGGCCTTGCGCCAGTATGAAAATCGGCATTTACGGCGGCACGTTCGACCCCACCCATCATGGGCATTTAATTCTCGCACGCGAAGCCGGCGAGACGTTCCGATTGGACAAGATTATCTTCGTTCCGGCAGCGGTTTCGCCCTTCAAAGGCTCGCCAGCTGCAGCCGCGGAGGCGCGATTGTCGATGTTGCGAGCTGCCATCGAAGGTGAAGCCGGATTTATAGTAAACGATTTTGAACTGCGCCGGCCGCCTCCTTCTTACACGATTGACACAGTCGAAGATATTCAACGCCAAGAAGCGGACGCCGAATTGTATTACCTAATCGGCGAAGACAATATTCCAACACTAAGAAAGTGGCATCGCTTCGAGGAATTGGAACAAGCGGTTCGCTTTGTAGTTTTGGATCGCACTGGCGCGGGAACCAAACACGATTATCCCACGCTGCATCGCAGGATCGACATTTCTGCCACGGAAATCAGAAAGAGAGTTGCCTCCGGGCAATCGATTCGCTATTTCGTACCGCAGGCAGTCGAGGAAATCATTCGGCGCGAAAAACTCTACCGGGAGCAAGTGAAATAACGCCAGAAACCTTAGCAAAAACCTGCGCAGAACTCGCGTCGAACAAAAAGGCGGAGGACATCGTCATTTTGGATTTGCGCACAATCTCCACGTTTACAGATTTCTTCGTGATTTGCTCGGCCACGTCTGAGCCGCAGTTGAAAGCGATTGCGAACGAAGTTGAAACGCGGCTCCGAGAGGACCATGCGGCTCGTCCGGTGGCGATTGACGGCTTTCCAGCCAGCCAATGGATCGTATTAGATTATTTGCAGGTCGTCCTCCACGTTTTTCATCGGGACAAACGCGCGTTCTACAGCCTTGAAGATCTTTGGGGTGACGCGCCGCTGATCCGATGGGAAACAGCCGCGGCCCGTTGAGCGGGTGGTCCAAGCGCTCGGCCGAAAACGTTACGCGACGGTTACTTCCTCGGCGATGGCGATGCCGGGGGCGCTTGTGCCGCAGGGCTGGTAGCTGCTTCCGGCGGTTTGGCGCCTAACAGTTCCACTTCAAAAATCAAAGTCGAATTGGGAGTGATATCAGGACCGACAGCGCGATCGCCATAGGCGAGGTTCGATGGGATGAACAACTGATATTTTGACCCGACTTTCATCAGTTGAACCCCTTCCGTCCATCCTTTGATCACCCCATTTAACGGAAACGTTGCGGGCTCACCACGTTTGTATGAACTGTCGAACTCGGTGCCGTCAATCAGCGTGCCGCGATAATTGGCCGTTACGATATCGGTCGCTTTCGGCTGTGGGCCAGTCCCTTCCTTGATGACTTTGTATTGCAGACCGCTGGGTGTAGTTTTTACCCCTTCTTTCTTCTTGTTTTCGGCTAGGAATTTTTCGCCGTCTTTTGCGTTGTTTTCTGCCGCCGCTTTTTGTTTAGCTTCCAGATCTTTTTGAAACGTCGCCATTGTATCTCGTACTTCTGCCTCCGTCATCTGCCGCTTGCCTGCAAGTCCATCCTTCAGCCCCGCGGCAAATGCGTCGGCATTGAGCGCGACCTTTTGTCGGCTGAAATTCATGCCAATGTTAAGGCCGATAGCGTAGCTGGACTTGTCTTTTTGATCTTTAAGCTCTGTTTTTTCTTGCGCGACAACCGGCAAGGCCAGCGCGAGCGCCGCAAAAGTGGCAACAAAATATTTCATAGAAGTAGGTTTTTAATTGCGATAAGGCTTTAAACCTAAGCGCGGAGATCTGCAGGCTAATGGATAAACATTCGTCGTCAAGAAAACAACGAAACTATCGAATTCGCTGCATCGGTTCGCTTATCGTCCTTGCTTCCTTTGCGGCTGGGACGCCAACGCTTCCGGGCGTTACTCTCTCACGCAACGAAGCAATCAAAATCGGAAAAAGAATCTGGCAAAACGAATGCAATGGAACTATCACAGGGTTGACCGCGTGGAATGAAGGCGAAAATTTCGCGTCGCTCGGCATTGGCCACTTCATCTGGTATCCGAAAGGACAGCGCGGTCCATTCGAGGAGAGTTTTCCTAAACTGGTGAGCTTTATGACAGTTCGTGGCGTTAAATTGCCAACGTTACTTCTGGGCGCGGGCGAACGGGCCTGCCCGTGGAATTCGCGCCAGGAATTTCTTCGGGCCCAATATTCACCGGAGATGAAACAGCTGCGGCAGTTTCTCGCCGGTACGGTTGACGTTCAGGCGGAATTTTTGATCGCACGCTTGCAAAATGCACTTTCAAAAATGCTCGCCGAAGCTGAGCCTGCAGATCGCGCGAACGTCGAGCAGCAATTCGAGCGCATGACGAGAACGCCACAGGGCTGTTACGCTCTGGTCGATTACGTGAACTTCAAGGGTGAAGGCGTCTTGCACACTGAGCGTTATCAAGGGCAGGGATGGGGCTTGCTTCAAGTCCTCGAGCAAATGCCCGCCGATGAAGATGACGCGGTGAAAGAATTTTCGCGCGCAGCTGTCGTAGTGCTAAAGCGCAGAGTCGCGAACTCCCCCCCCGAACGCGGCGAAGCACGATGGTTACCAGGTTGGCTTAACCGGGTCCGCAGCTACAATCGCGACTGACTTTATGCGGCAAAAATTTCCCGTATTGCTTTTCACGCTTTTGCTGGCTGTTCTTAGCTGTTCGATCAGCGGCCAGATACGGCTCTTTGGACCGAGGCCGACGCCGCAACCAATCCGCAAAGCGTCGGAGTTCATTCGCAAACAGGACCCATTGAAGGTGAATCAATCTTTACTCAAACAGGCGACGCCGGATAACACGCATATCGTCGTTTCAATTCCAAAGCAGCGGGCTTACCTCATGATGGGCGATCAAATCGTGGCTGATGGTCCAATCTCGTCTGGCAGACGCGGACACGAGTCGCCCACGGGCCACGTGCGCGTGCTTGAGAAAGACCCGAACCACCATTCCAATCTGTATGGCGACTTTGTGGATACTTCGGGCCGTGTAGTGCGCGCCGGGGTCAGTGCCCACATCGATTCGGCTCCGAGCGGCACGCACTTCGCCGGCGCGCCGATGAAATGGTTCTTGCGTTTGACCGAAGAGGGCGTGGGCATGCACGTCGGAATTTTGCCCGGCTACCCCGCTTCGCATGGCTGTATCCGCGAATCGGCCGATGGCGCGAAATTATTTTACGACAATGTAAAAGTCGGCACGCCAGTCGACGTAGGCGATTACTAACCTCCGATCAGTTTTCGCCGCAACAAATCAAACGCAGCTTGTGCAGCAAGTTGCTTAAATGTTTCGCGATCGCTGGGAAAAAATAACCTCTTCCCCGTAGTTTCATTTGCGGTCGCGAGCGCAATGTAAACCGTTCCTACTGGCTTATCCGCCGAACCGCCGGTGGGTCCGGCGATCCCAGTCGTGGCAAGGGCATATGTCGATCTTGCATGTCTCTTTGCGCGGTCAGCCATCATGCACGCGACCGGTTCGCTGACAGCGCCATGCTTCACGATTAACTCTGGATCGACATTCAACATATCGATCTTGGCCTGATTGGCGTAACAAACATAGCCAGCAACGAAAACGTTGGAAGCGCCCGGCACATTTGTGATACGATGCGTGAGCAGCCCACCCGTACACGACTCGACGATCGCAAGTGTCACATTTCTGTTAGCCAGGAGCTTTACGATTACTTCCTCAAGAGGTTCGTCGCTCACGGAAAAGATCGACAATCCTAGGGCCGCTTTAATAATCCCGTCTGCGCGCGCAACCGGTTCAGATTCCCCGATGATTCGAACATCGACTTCTCCGGGACGCGCACAATAACCGAGCTCGATCCCTGGAATGGCGAGAACTTTTTCACCGATCGTTTCCTCGACCGTAGATTCACCCATGCCCGCGATCCTGTAGAGCCGCCGCTCGATCCCCGCCGGCGTTTGCGCGATCGATCGCAAGATCGGAATCACCGACGCGCGAAACATTGGCTGAAGTTCGCGAGGGGGCCCCGGCAAGACAAAGAGATGTGGCGAGGCAAGCCGCGGATTGACATTTGGTTTCAAATACAATCCGGACGCACTCCCATTTTCGTTTGGGAGAATCTGCGCGCCGACGGGAACATCAGCCTGCCTGGCAATGCTCGAAGTCCATTTAATTCCGCGTGCCTCCAGTCTTTGCCGCAGCGATGCCAAGAGTTGCGGGTCCTGGCGCAATTCCAGCCCGAGCAAATCCGCAACGATGTCACGTGTGATGTCGTCGCTTGTGGGCCCGAGCCCGCCAGTCACAAATAGGATTTCACAGCTCGAAAATAATTCGCCCAGAGCGTGGCGAATCGCCTGGCCGTCGGGAACCGTGCGCCGCTCATCAATGCGCAAACCCAATGGGAAGATCTCGCGGGCGATGAACGCAAGGTGCGCATCGTGCACGTCCCCGAGCAATAACTCCGTGCCAGTATTGATGAGAGCGACCTGCATGGAAGATCAACAAGCAAACGTCGAACGCTGAGTGCACAACGTCCAACGCCGAAGTCAGATTTCCCATCCCGACAAACGGCGCAAATGCAAGCCGACTGTAATTTGATCTTGGGCGTTCGATGTTGGGGCATTCGGCGTTTTCCGCCAAATCACGCCGCGTCTTTGTCCTGTTTTTTGCGAATTAGCGGGAGCTTTTTGCCTTCCACGACCGCGCGATTGATCGTGACTTCAGCGATGTCTTCGCGGCTCGGGACATCGTACATGATGTCGAGCATGATCCGCTCAAGCATCGAACGCAACGCCCGTGCACCTGTCCCCTTCGTGACGGCTTGCGCGGCAAGCGCGCGCAGCGCGTCTTTCGTGACCGTCAACCGCACGCCTTCCATCGAGAAGAGTTTCGTGTACTGCTTGACCATCGCGTTTTTCGTCTCGGTCAATATCGCCACCATTTCTTCCTTGGTAAGCGCATCGAGCGAGCTCACAACCGGCAACCGCCCGATAAATTCAGGAATCATTCCAAAAGCGAGCAAGTCTTCCGGTTCCACATGGCGCACGGCTTCCCTTCGCAACGCTTCTTCGACTTCGAGGGTCGGACTGCCAAAGCCCATCACTTTTTGGCCGATGCGTTTTTGGATAATTTTATCGAGCCCGATGAACGCGCCGCCGCAAATAAACAGAATTTTCTCGGTGTTTACCTGGATGTACTCCTGGTGCGGATGTTTGCGGCCTCCCTGCGGCGGAACGTTGCACGTGCTCCCTTCCAAAATCTTCAAGAGCGCCTGTTGGACGCCTTCGCCGGAGACATCGCGCGTGATGCTGACGTTATCGGTTTTGCGCCCGATCTTGTCGATTTCGTCGATGTAAACGATGCCGATCTCCGCGCGTTTTACATCGTAATCAGCATTCTGTAGCAACCGCAGAATGATGTTCTCGACGTCTTCGCCAACATAGCCTGCTTCGGTCAATGTGGTCGCGTCCGCAATGCAGAATGGGACATCGAGGATCTTGGCCAATGTTTTGGCGAGTAGGGTCTTTCCGGAACCAGTCGGCCCGATGAGCAAAATGTTGCTTTTCTCAATCTCGATATCCGCAAGGGGATCGGGCTGAAATACTGGGGAGGGATCGACAGGCGCTGAAGTTTGCAGCACGCGCTTGTAATGATTGTGCACCGCCACCGATAGCGTTTTTTTGGCGGTGTCCTGCCCGATCACATATTGATCGAGCAAACGCCGGATCTCTGCCGGTTTCGGCACGCGAATGTTGGAGGACTGACGCCGGGCGTCCTCGCTGAGTTCCTTATCCAGGATGCTCTTGCAAACGTTGATGCAGTTGTCGCAGATATAAACGCCGGGCCCGGCAATTAACTTGCGCACCTCGGCATGGCTCTTGCCACAAAACGAGCACATGGTGAGGTTGGAAGCGCGGGCCATATGTTTGGTGTCAGAATAAGAAGCTGTTATCCTGCCGCCTTCCGCGGCAAAGCGGCCTCAGCCACTTCCACCGATCGATTCCCAGACGGCGGTGTCGCGCCGTCGAGCAGCTTCACTTCCTTGCGAGACTTGATCACTTCATCGACAAGTCCGTACGCTTTCGCCTCTTCTGCCGACATGTAATAATCACGATCCGAATCGAGTCGTACCTGTTCCTCAGATTTGCCAGTGTGTTGGGCGATGATTTTAATGAGGCGCTTCTTCAGCTTGAACATGTAATCGACCTGCCGCTCGACATCGCTTGCCGCGCCTTGAGCGCCGCCGGAAACCTGATGGATCATGATGTCGGAATTCGGAAGCGCGAACCGCTTGCCCTTTGTGCCGGCGCACAGCAAAACTGCGGCCATGCTCGCAGCCATTCCGAGGCAGTAGGTCGTCACATCGCATGTGAGGAACTGCATCGTATCGTAAACTGCGAGTCCAGCGGTCACCGACCCGCCCGGCGAATTGATATAAATGTTGATGTCCTTCTTCGAATCTTCCATCTGGAGGAACAACAATTGGGCGATGACCAAATTGGCAATGTGATCGTCCATGGGCGTTCCGATGAAAACGATCCGGTCCTTCAGCAGCCGCGAATAAATATCGTAGCTGCGCTCGCCGCGGCCAGTCTGCTCCACCACCATCGGGATCAGCACCGACTGCGATAAATTTTCATTGGACACGCTCATGATTTTTCTTCCACGCCAGTAGGCTTTTCTATCTGTTCGACGCTAACATTCGCCTTCAGGAAATCAAGAGTCTTGCCAAGCAGAATCTGTTCGGCGACGTCATTTAAGGCATCCTGTTGTTGCAGTTCCTTGCGCATTTTGTCCGGCGAAATGTCGTAACGCGCCGCCTCCTGCCTGATTCGAAGATCGACATCTTCCTTCGTGACTTGAATTTTTTCGCGCTCAGCGATCCGATGCAGGATGAAATTCGTTTTCAACCGGTGCACCGCCAGGTTCGCCGCGCCGTCGATCAGCTCTTTTTCTTTTTCCTTTAACATGTCATCCGTGACGCCGCGCTCGCGATTGCGTTGCACTAATTCGGCCAGAGCGCGCCGCGTTTCATTTTGCAGTAGCGCTGGCGGTAGCTCGAATTGGGTCCGCTCGTGCAAATATTCCACGATCTCCGATTCCTTCGCCCGCTCGACATCATGTTTCTTCGCGTGCTCGATATCGTGCTCGATCATGTGCCGAAGATCGACAATCGTCTTCCCCGGAGCCACCTTGGCCGCAAGCGCGTCGTCAACTGGCGGTAATAGCTTCTCCTTAATCTCGCGTAACGTAACGGCGTAATCCGCTTTTTTCCCTGCCAATTCTTTTACCGCGAAGTCGTCCGGGAAATTGACGATCACGAGCCGCGTTTCGTCGCGATTTTGTCCAACCAATTGCTCGCAAAATTTCGGCAGAAAATTCTCAGGCGCCAGATGCAGCCAGAATTTTCTGCCGCCCTGCAAATTCTTGCTGACCTGTGGCGCAATTTCGCTAATCGGCTTCCCATCCACCGAACCCTCGAAATCAAGCACTGCAAAATCGCCCGTTTGCAGTCCTCGCCCCGGCACATCCACAAAGTCAGCCGACTGATCCCGCAGGCGCTCCAAAGCCGCTTCGACTTCGGCATCGGAAACTTTTGTGTCCGGCAATTGCACTGGGATGTTCATGTAATCTGGCAGTTCGAATTCCGGCGTCGTCACCACCGTTGCGCGAAACCGCATCGACTTATCTTCGCCAAACTGAATGTCTTCAATGTTGGTCAGCGAAGCGACACGCAATTGCTCTTGTTCGACTGCTTGGTGATAGCTTTTCGAGACGAGTTTTTTGGTTAGCTCCTCCTGAATTTCTTTGCGAAATCTTTTGTCGATCACGGCCCGTGGAGCCTTCCCCGGCCGATAGCCCGGAATTTTGGCGAATCGCGCGAAGCTGTTCGCGATCATCTCCCACTCCTTCGATACTTCATCGGGCGGCAGTTCAATCTGCAGCTTCGACACGAAGCCTGGCTGCCTTTCCACCTGAACCTTCATGCGAATTACTGTAGCGGCGCTATGTGAGCGCCGCAAAACTGGTAGAGCATGACGGCCGTACGCTACGCATTCACGCGTTCGCCGCCCACATAAACTGAATGCGTTTGCGGAATTCCGAACCAGTAGGCCAATTCCCGATAGTCTTCGCAATCAAAGATTGCAAAGTTGGCAAGCTTGCCTCGCTCAAGCGAACCGATCTTGTTTCCACGATTGAGACTGTAGGCCGCATTAATTGTCGCTGCTGTGATGGCTTCTGCGGGCGACATTTTCATGTGCGTGCAGGCGAGCGACAAAATCATCGACATACTTGGGGTCGGCGACGAACCGGGGTTGAAATCTGTCGCGAGCACAGCCGCAAGCCCACTCTCAATCATCTCCCGCGCGCGCGGGTACGATGTCCACGCAAGCGCGTAAACGGAACCCGGCAGGAGAACCGGTTGCACCTTCGCGGATTTCAACGCCACAATACCGACCTCGTCGGTCTTCTCCAAGTGATCCGCCGTCGTTGCGCCCAACTCCGCCATCAATTTCGCGCCACCGCAGTTGGAAAGCTGATCAACGTGACCGCGCAATTTCAATCCAAGCCTTTTGGCCGCGCTCAGAATCTTGCGCGATTGCTCAATCTCGAAGTAACCGCGCTCGCAAAATACATCACAAAACTCGGCCAGCTTTTCTTGCGCCACTCGCGGAAGCATTTCGTCGGCCACAAGATCGACATATTCATCAGCAGCCATCTCGCGCGGCACAGCGTGCGCGCCAAGAAACGTCGGCTCAATTTCCAGCGGCGTCTCCTGATTTAGCTGGCGCATCACGCGCAAAATCTTCAGCTCGTCATCAAGCGTCAATCCGTAGCCAGATTTAGCTTCGACGGTAGTCGTGCCGCAGTGCAGAAACCAGTCCGCATGTTTCTTTGCTTGCGCGAGAAGCTCGGCGTTGCTGGCTGCGCGAGTTTTTTCCACGGTTGACCAAATGCCGCCGCCGGCTCAGCCGATTTCCCGCAAAAATCAAATGCGTGTGGGCGTCAACAAATCCGGGAAGCACGACGCGCCCGCCCGCATCGACAATCTCCGCGTCGGCTACGCTCTCCTTGATCTGGTTGGTAGTTCCAACGCTATTGACCTTCCCATCGCGGATCAGCATTCCGCCATCAGGAAGAATAGCGAGTTCCGACATCTCACGACCAACGCGCGGCCGCTTTGGACCGGCCAGCGTGACCAATTGCGAAGCATGAAGAACGGCGAATGAACGCATGATTTGTTGAAACGTTAAAGCGTTGAAAAGGCAAGAGCGCATGGGCGCCGCCGCTTCGACACTTCAACGCGTCAACCAAGCTTCCTTTCCACAACTTGATTAACTTTCTTGAACTGCGCCTCCGATTCGGCGCTGAGCTTCCGAATTTTTTCCAGGAGTGCCGAGTTGAACTTTTCATCTTTCAACTGACCTAGATTGATGCGTACATTCAGCGCTGCACCCTCGATGCACGCCCGAGTCGCTAGCGCGCCGACGCCAACATCGGAGATGGAAGCCGGGTTGCCCCTTTCAGCCATCTCGGAAAGCAATTGGTAGGACTTGGAGGCAGTCTCCATCACTTTCAACGGAACCTCGGCCGCGTACTTTGTGGCCTCTTCGACTGCTGCCGAGCGTGCGGCTCTTTCTTCCGCTGATTCTTTTGGCAAGGCGAATGCGTCCATCACCTTGTTGAAGGCAGCGGTGTCATCCTCAACAAGTGAGAGCAATTCGTCTTTCAGTTGTTGTGCCTGGACCGCCCAATCACTGAAATATTCGAGCCTGTCATCCCACCCGCGTTTGCCGGCGGAAAGATTCGCGACCATACCGCCTAACGACGCGCCCAACGCGCCCATTAACGCCGCCACGGAACCGCCACCGGGCGCGGGCGAATCGCTCAAAGTTTCATTGCAAAATTCACGGAGATTCATTTTCACGAGCGATTTCCTCGAGGCGGCTGATTCGATCTTGAATTCAATCACTTTTTCTTTTGGATCGAAAGGTTTGAACTCACCCAGGCCCATTGAGCGGATCGCCATGTCGATCAACTCTTCCTCCGAAACGCCCTCGGACCATCGCTGTTTCCGCAGAAAATAACGGCCGGCATCCACCAGACATTTCTTCGGCACCATGCCGACGATCTCCGAGCCTGTGACGCGCAAACCCCGCTTGGCTGCGGTTTTAACACACGCATTAAATGCCGCATGCAACGGCGTTTCCTCAATGTTTGTCAGATTCATCGACACCTGCGCGATACCGTATTCCTTCACGAACCACCCGATGGCCTTGACGTGTTTCAGCATGCCAAGCTCGCGAAGGGGTTCGCCGCTTGAATCCAGCACCGGTTTTCCCCATGGTGTGCCATCTACTGTCTTCACTCTCCCCTGCTCTCGCACATCAAACGCGACCGAATTCGCGCGCCGGACCGATTTCGTGTTCAGGTTCACATTGTAGGCGACCAGAAAATCGCGAACGCCAATTACGGTCGCGCCCGATTTCTCATTAAAGATCGCGGGCCCAAAATCCGGTTTCCATTCAGGCTGTTTAATTTTTTGGAAGAAGCCCTCGTATTCGCCTGCCCGAATTACTGAAAGATTTGCGCGCGATTTATCGCTGGCCGCTTTTTCGTAAAGATAGACGGGGATTTTCAGTTCGTTCCCCACTCGCTCGCCAAGTTTTTGCGCGCAAGCGATCGCTTCGTTCCAACTGACGTTGCTCACCGGAATGAATGGACAAACATCAGTCGCGCCCATGCGCGGATGCGCGCCTTTGTGTTTGCGCATGTCGATCACTTCGGCCGCTTTTTGAATTGCACGAAAAGCCGCTTCCACCGCAGAGTCAGGGTCGCCGACAAAGGTCACCACCGTTCGGTTCGTGCTCGCCCCAGGATCGACATCGAGCAACGAAACCCCTTCCACCGATTCAATCGCATCAGTGATCTGACGAATTGCATCCAGATCGCGCCCTTCAGAAAAATTGGGCACGCATTCGATTAACTTTCGCATTAGGACGGCTACTGTTGGCGTCAATCCCGCGCTTGCGGCTGCATGGGGATGCCGATCTTGTGGGCAGCAGCGAATTGGATGGCGCGGGCGTAGCCGGCGTCGGCGTGGCGGAGGATGCCTGTGCCGGGATCGCTGGTGAGGACGCGCTCGAGGCGATGCTTGGAATTGTCTGTGCCGTCTGCCACGACGACCATGCCCGCGTGCTGCGAAAAACCGATACCGACACCACCGCCATTGTGGATCGACACCCAAGACGCGCCGGCAGCAGTGTTGATGAGAGCATTGAGCAATGGCCAATCTGCGATTGCGTCGCTGCCGTCGAGCATGCCTTCGGTTTCGCGATTCGGTGAAGCAACCGAGCCGGCGTCGAGATGATCGCGGCCAATCACAATGGGCGCTTTGATGTCGCCGCGTTTCACCAGCTCGTTTATCGCCACGCCAAACTCGGCGCGTTCGCCGTAGCCGAGCCAACAAATCCGCGCAGGCAATCCTTGATATCGAATTCGCTCCTTCGCGAGCTTCAACCAACGCGCCAGCGTTTGATTTTTCGGGAACAATTCGAGCGCGAGTTTGTCGGTGCGCGCGATGTCAGCGGGATCACCGCTCAACGCAACCCAGCGAAACGGGCCGCGCCCTTCGCAAAACAGCGGCCGAATATATTCGAAAACGAACCCGGGAATATCGAACGCGTCTTTCACTCCGGCTTTTTTTGCCTGGGCGCGAATGTTATTGCCATAATCGAACGTAACGGCGCCTTTCTTTTGCAATGCGAGCATTGCCTCGACGTGCACGCCCATGGAGTGCATTGCTCTCTCAATATATTCTTCCGGATTTTTCCGGCGCAAAACGAGCGCATCTTCGAGCGACATCCCGTGCGGAACATAGCCGTTCAACGCGTCGTGAGCACTGGTCTGATCCGTGAGAACGTCGGGCACGATCCCGCGCTTAACGATCTCCGGGAGAACATCGGCGCAATTGCCGACGAGTCCGACGGAAAGCGATTTTCGATCTCTGCGCGCTTTGTCGGTCAATTTGAGCGCGTCATCGAGCGAATGCGCGATCTTGTCGCAGTAACCGCTCTTCAATCGCTTCTCGATTCGAGCAGGATCGACTTCGACTCCTAGGAAAACCGCGCCACTCATCGTCGCGGCCAGCGGCTGCGCGCCACCCATTCCGCCGAGCCCGCCGGTCAAAACAAACTTTCCGTCGAGCGATCCGCCGAAATGTTTGCGCCCGGCGGCAGCGAAAGTTTCGAATGTGCCCTGGACGATTCCCTGGCTACCGATGTAAATCCACGAGCCGGCAGTCATTTGTCCGTACATGGTCAGCCCCATTCGCTCGAGGCGATTGAACTCGGCGTAGTTGTTCCACTGGCCGACGAGATTTGAATTGGCGATTAAAACACGCGGCGCCTCGTCGTGCGTGCGAAATTTGCCGACTGGCTTGCCTGATTGAACGAGAAGCGTCTCGTTGTTTTCAAGTTCGCGCAGGGATCGGACGATCGCATCGAATGCTTCCCAGCTTCTGGCGGCGCGACCCGTTCCACCATAGACGACGAGTTGATCTGGATTTTCGGCGACGTCAGGATCGAGATTATTCATCAGCATGCGCATCGCCGCTTCCTGGTGCCAACCCTTACAGCTGCGTTTGACGCCACGTGGCGCGTGAATGATTCGTTTCCCGCTCATAACTTTTCGCTATCAAAATCGCCTCGGCGAATGGCTTCGGCAACACGCGCGATGTCGCCGGAGAGCGCACGATCCTGCGTGAGCGGCGGGGCCATTTTCCGCAGCGCAGCGAATGCGCGCTCGACGCCCACTCCAGCTTTCAAAGGACGGCGATGTTCCAGACCTTCGGCAGCAGCGAGCAATTCGATGGCAACCAAATTTTCCGCAAGCTCGACAATCGATCGGAGCTTCAGCGCAGAAGTCATTCCCATGGAAACGTGATCTTCTTTTCCGCCGGACGTGGTGATGTTATCAACACTTGCCGGATGCGCCAACACGCGCGCTTCATTGAGCAACGAAGCAGCGGCGACATGGGCGATCATGAAACCGGATTGCAGACCAGGCTCACGTGCCAGGAATGCCGGAAGCCCTTCGTTCTTGTCTGGATTATTCAAGCGATCGATCCGGCGTTCGCTGATGCTCATCAGAGTAGTAAGAGCAATTGCTGCATAATCGAGGGCCAACGCCAGCGGCGCGCCGTGGAAGTTACCGCCGGAAATCACGTCGCCGCTTTCCGAAAATACGAGCGGATTATCGGTAGCCGACGCCGATTCGATTAGAAGCACATCCTCGCAGTGCGCCAATGCGCCGCGTGCCGCGCCGTGGACTTGCGGCATGCACCGCAGACTATAGGCATCCTGCACGCGCAAATCATCCTCGAGATGCGATTTACGAATTTCACTTCCTTCGAGGATCGACAAGAGATGTTCGGCCGCCTCTTTCTGGCCAGGATGCGGGCGGGCATTTTGCAAACGCTGGTCGAAAGCGCCGGGCGTACCCTTGAGCGCTTCGAGACTCATTGCTCCGGAAACATCACCGACGTGAGCGACCCGTTTGGCGCGAAGAAGCGCGAGCCCGCCAACCGCGTGCATTGCCTGCGTGCCATTGAGCAATGCGAGGCCCTCTTTTGCTTCCAGTTGCCTAGGCTTCAGGCCAGCGCGCCGAAGTGCTTCGCGACTCTCGAGCCGTTCCCTCTCGAAAAATGCATCGCCTTCCCCAATCAGAGCTAATGCGAGATGGGCCAGTGGAGCCAGATCGCCGCTGGCGCCGACGGAACCTTTCTCTGGAATCACTGGACAGACACGGCGATTCAGCAGTTCACAAAGTGCTTCGATAATTTCCAGTCGAATTCCGCTGAATCCGAGGGCCAGCACGTTCGCACGCAATAACATCATCGCGCGCACCTCAGGCTCCGAAAGCGGATTGCCAATTCCGCAGGCGTGACTGCGAACAAGATTGAGCTGGAGTTTGCCTAGAGCATCGCGAGGAATGCGAACATCCGAAAGTTTTCCGAAACCTGTGCTGACGCCGTAAACAAGTTCGTCGCGCGCGATGATATTTTCGATGACCTTACGCGAGGCAAGAATCCGAGGGCGCGCAGCTGCCGAGATTTGAACGGCCTCGTCTCCAAGAGCGACCGACGCGATTTCGGCAAGTGTCAATACCTGGCCGTTCAATTGCATCCGCAAATCTTAATCGGAAGTCGGCGAAATGGGAAGCAGGGGAAGGCGTGCCGTAGCATCGGCATCCCTGCCGATGAAAGTGCGGATAGTGGTTGCAAGCCAATGCTACAAAGAAAAAGGCCAGGTCGAGTATGACCTGGCCTTTTTTGCGCAAATGGAACCGCAGACAGTAACTTGGGCGCCGGCTCTATTTCGCGTAGCCGGTGGTACCCGCGCCTGTGGTCACTGTTTCCTTCCTTTGCGCACAAGCTCCCAGTCCCAAAGCAGTGACCAGCAAGGCCACAATCATCATCACTTTTACAAATTTCAATTTATATCGCCTCCTTTCGCCGCAAGTTGCTCTGCCTGTTTAGGCAAGGGATCACATCGAAGCAACGTTTTTCTACGCCGCTTTGGATGTATCGCACCGCGCGATTTTACATCCAGATCGCGCCTGGACTATCACCGCACAGTTATCGTCTCGTATTATTCCTCAATGACAACCGGGGTGTCTTCCTCTACGAGATCGAACAAATCGATGATGTCGGCATTGCGCATTCGCACGCAACCGTGACTGGCCGGGCTGCCGATTTTGTCCTTGAGTTTGGTGCCGTGAATATAAATGAACCGATCACGCGTGTTGGCATTGTGCTCATCTAAGCCGTCCAGCCAGAGGATGCGCGACATCACTAGATCTTCCGTGAGCGGCAGCGGATCGGCGGGCCCGAGTGGGACGCGGCTTCGAAAAACCGTGTCGCGTGGCATATCCGCACCGATCTTTTCTGCGACACGGAAGCGCCCGGTCGGTGTTTTCATGCTGCCTTCTTCCGTTCCGATTCCGAACCGTGAAGTTGAAACAGGATAACTCCGAATGGGCGTCTCGTCTTCCTTCAACGTAAGCTGCTGATCACGGATCGAGATATGGATGGTTCGCGAAGTTTGCATCGATTCGCGCCGGCGATAAACTCCGGCTGCACATGAAAGGTTATCACATCGCCGTTGTTGGCGCGACTGGCGCCGTCGGTCAAGAACTGTTCCGTGTGCTGGAACGGCGAAACTTCCCGGTGGCGAGTCTGCGACCGATTAGCTCTGCTCGTTCCGCCGGCAAATCGGTTGGATTTCGCGATGAATCCATCCCGGTGCAAAAACTCAACGAGCATTCGTTCGAAAAGATCGACATCGCGTTTTTCAGTGCGGGCGGCGAAATCTCGCGAAAATATGTGCCGATTGCCTGCCAGGCTGACGCAATCGTCATCGACAACTCCTCAGTCTTCCGTATGGACGCGCATGTGCCGCTTGTAATCCCGGAGATCAACGCCGAGGACGTGCGACTGCACCGCGGCCTCATCGCGAATCCAAATTGTACGACGGCGATCACGTTGATGGCGCTTTTTCCGCTGCATCGAGCCTTCAGTGTCCTTCGTATTTTCGCTGCGAGTTATCAGGCTGTTTCCGGCAGCGGGACGCGCGCTATCGATGAATTAAGCCAGCAAATAAAAAACTGGATGGAGGATGATCAATTTTGTAGCCGTCGACCTCTGGACGACACGACGCGAGCAAAGCTAAGTTCTCACGGACACGCCTCGCAGAGCGAAGCGACTACAGTCTATCCGCATCCAATCGCGTTCAATCTCCTGCCGCATGTCGATTCATTTCTCGAAAACGGTTATACAAAAGAAGAAATGAAAATGCAGAGCGAAGCCCGCAAAATCATGCATCTGCCGCAATTCCGCGCCTCGGTCACCTGTGTACGGGTACCGGTGTATCGCGCCCATTCCGTTGCGGTGAGCGCTGAATTTGAAAAACCCATCTCACTGGAACGAGCGCGCGAAGTTTTGGCCAAAGCACCGGGGCTTGAACTAGTCGATGAACCGCTAAGCAATCGCTACCCGATGCCGCTAAGCGTTAGTGAAAAGGACAATTGTCAGGTCGGTCGCGTGCGCGTGGATTGCGCTTTTGAGAATGGGCTAGCCTTTTGGGTCTCAGGCGACCAACTGCTAAAAGGTGCCGCACTAAACGCGGTCCAAATCGCGGAGCTGCTGTAGGGGACGACGTTGTCGTCCCGTGGGAATTGGGAAGCTGACAGCTTCTCCCCTACAGCTACGGCCGTACGCGAAGCGGCCCCGGAACACTCCGAGGCCGCCGTGAACTAAATTAACTTCGTCATCACCGGGGTGGACCAGGCGGCGGGCTTTCCTCGCCTTTCTTCTTTCCGCGCTCCGGTTTCCCTTGGCCATGCGCGGTCTCAGCAGGTGACGCTCCGCGTGGCGCGCCACTCGGTTGCGCGTACGCACCCTGCGCTCTTTCTCGCCCGCGCGCCTCACCAGGCGGGGCCGTCGGCGGGCCCGACGGTTGCGCCGCGCCTTCCGCTGGCTGGTTCGCGGCCGGAGGTGGACTCACTCGACCGCGCTCAAATTCGCCTCGGCGTTTGCCTGGAGGCTGGGTGGCCTCGGGTGCCACGGTCCCAACGCCAGTTTGCCTGGACGGCCCGCCTTGCGGTGGCCCGCCATAGGGCGGCGTCGGACTTGCTTCAAACCTACCCCTACCCGGCTTGCCGCGCTCTTGCTCGCCTGCTGCCGGAGAACGCTCAATCGTTGGCGACGCCGCACCGGTCGGCGGTCCCGGCGGCGTGACTCCGGGTTGTGCACCTGGCCTGCCCCGGCCTCTGCCACGTTCAAACGGTGAAGCTGTCGCACCTGGCGCTGGCGAAA
>WNGM01001707.1_pt1 | contig 33295 bp, 33 predicted proteins | sample 5400571 | NCBI WGS metagenome assembly WNGM01 (sample SAMN13153378, study PRJNA577476) | soil metagenome | isolation source: 100 cm soil or saprolite under Garry oak tree replicate 2 | place: USA:California | collected 2016-06-15 | reverse complement strand
GCCGGCGGGGGCACGGTCTGACCACGGGACTTCACGTCCGGGGGGTCTTGCAGTGCTCACCCGCCGGCTGCTACCGGCAACAAGCCTCCCGCATCATGCATCTCGCCTGACCCAGAGGACCTGCTAGTTCCCATTAGGGTGTCCAGGGCGGACCTGGCTGCTTCGAATGCCTCCGGGCCACGGCCAAGATCGAGCCAGGCGGCAGCGGCGTACGCTGCGGCGCGGGCACGGCTGAACGCGAATTCGCCGCCTACCTCGCTGCTGAGGGAGTCGGGGTACCGCTCGGCGTCGTCCTGGTCGCCACGCGCGGCGGCGAGCACGTCGGCTACTGAGTCACTGTCGCCGAGCAGCGCGTAGGAGCGGGACGCGATGTAACGAAGCCGCACCCTGGGCACGCCCGGCGGTGCTATCTCCATGCCCTGCTGGAAGTGGCTGAGTGCGATGTCGGGCTCGCAGCGCCAGTTCGCCAGCAACGCGGCCAGGCCGAGCGTCCAGGCTTGCAGGGAGCTGTGGCCCGCCAGGGATGCGCGCGCCACCGCGGACTTCGCCAGGGCGTCGGACTCGTCCCAGCGGTTGAGGTCGAACGCGCTGGAGGCCATCAGGGCAGTCGCCTGGGCGCAGATGGCGTACAGGTCAGACAGGATGCTGGGTCGCCGGGTTCGCTCCGTCAGTTCCAGGGCGTGGCTGCGGACGCGCCTGGCGGCGGTGAACTGGTCCAGGGCGGGCGCCGCGACGTTCGCGAAGACATGAAGACGCGGGCCGCGGTACGAGTGGTGATGATTCCCGACATTGCCATGCCAGCGGTGCGCCGCCTGCTGGCCCGGGGGACTGAGGGCCGCCACCGCAGCGAGGGGCGGCTGTACTCGCGCCTGATCAACGGCGACCGAGGAGGATTCCTCGGATACGCGACCTGGCGGAAGTATCTCGCGCTCGCCCACGGGTTCACCGCTGCGCACAAGGACGGCACCGTTACCTACACGGCCCACGAGCTGCGCCACGTCTGCGCGTCGCTCATGATCGCCTCGGGCGCGACGGATATGCAGGTCGCTAACCAGATGGGGCACAGCAAGATCGAGACGACCAAGAACATCTACGGCCACCTGTTCGCCCAAGACCGGGCCTTTATCCTCAAGGCCATCAACCAGGCCGTCAGCCGCCTCTACGTCCACGAGAACACAGACGAAGACGCGGCCTGAGAGTCACCAGCGAGCAAAGACCCCCGGGGATCGGGCCCCCGGGGGTCGCTCATGTGGCCGGGCTGGCGGGCGAATCTGTCACTCTGTCACCGGCGTTGACCCTACTGACCGTAGGGCCAGGACTAGGGCCACCGGGGAACAGGATCGCGAAACAAGCCGCTGACCTGCACCAAACCTGGTGGGCGACACTGGGATTGAACCAGTGACCTCTACCGTGTCAAGGTAGCGCTCTCCCACTGAGCTAGCCGCCCTCGAGGCGGAGGCGGGAATCGAACCCGCGTACAGGGCTTTGCAGGCCCTTGCCTAGGCCACTCGGCCACTCCGCCGCGCCCGGAACCCAGGACCCAGACCAGGGTTACCCGGGAGCCGTGCTGGCCATCGGCACCGCGATACGGCGTCCGACGCCTCCGAGCGGACGACGGGATTCGAACCCGCGACCCTCACCTTGGCAAGGTGATGCTCTACCAACTGAGCCACGTCCGCATGACCCTTACCGGCACCGGGCAAACCCCGCCGACCAGGATGACGCGCGTTCAGAACTGTAGCCGATCCTGGCGGGCGAGCAAACTCGGCGCGGCCAGGCGGCAGCAGACGAGGCCCGCCCGAGGTCAGCGGACCAAGGCGGCCACAGAGCCACACCCTCACCCCGAGCTAGGAGAGGACGCGGCGGTGGAAGTTGCGCGGGCCGATCACGAGGAAGACCGCGCCGAAGCCGAACACCTCGGCTTCCCGGATCCCGGCCCCGGCCGGCGCGTCTGCGGTGCTCATCGCGAACATCGTAACCGCGGGCGCGGACCGGGCGGGGTCTGCCGGGATTTGGCCTGGCTGCCTGCGGGTTTCAGCGGCGTTCAGGTGGGCTCAGGCGCTGACCAGCCAGTCCCTGGAAAGCGCTACTTCACGTTCAGGCGCTCGACGGACTGGCCGGTGACGTCCGCAATCACATCGAAGTCCTTGTCGAGATGCAGCACGGTGAGGCCGGCAAGTTCGGCGGTCGCCGCGATGATCAAGTCCGGTACGGCAGGTGCCCGATGCCGGCCTCGGTCGGCGAGGAGGGTCAGAACCTCGACCGCTCGGTCCTCAATAGCCGGGGTCATGTACTCGACTGGCATCGAGGAGAGCGGCGGGTGAGCAAATCCGGCGCGCAAATCTGAGCCTGAACGAGCTGAGTAGCCGACTTCAAGGCGGGTGACGGTGGTGATCCGTACCAGCCCTCGTTCAATCCGCGCGGCCCATTCAGCAGCATCCGGGCTGACTGCGAGCCGGGCCAGTGCGGACTTGTCGATGAGCCATGTCGTCATCGCCATGCCTGCGACATCACGTCAGGATCGGCTAGGTCACCAAAGACATCCGCGAATCGGGCCAGGTCTTCGACACTGACCACTGAGTCCTGCCTGGCCGCATCCTGGGCCAAGCGGCGGCGCACATACTCGCTCCGCGACAGCCCCAAACGGCCTGCATGTGCGTCCAAAGCCGCGACTACATCTTCCGGTACATCGCGAATGAGGATGTCCGTCATCTCCACCTCCGTGATATCCAATGATATCACGGAGGAGCGGCTTCGGCCGGCGCGTCTGCGGTGCTCATCGCGCACATCGCAACTTCGGGCACACCGGGCCCAGGTAGCCCGCGTTGCGCTCGGCGCGGGCCACGCGGCCGAGGCCAGGAAGTCACCGGCATCGCTACCGGATCGATACGCGGAACCAGGCAACATCCTCGGCCCGGGATCGTCTAACTGTGCGAAAGCCGAATTTCGGAGACTTCGGACGCCGGCACTGCCCGCGCCGTCACCTGACGGCGTGCCACCGTAGCTGGGACCAGGGTGGAGTGGCCGGCAGCGGCGGCCCGCGGCAGGAGAGCGAATGGGCGTGGACGTCCTCGAACACAAGCCGGGCTATGGCCGCCTGCGCCGGCGCCGCATCATCCTGCTGGCGGTCATCGGCCTGGCCGTGATCGCATCGATCGGCGGCCTGCTGATATCGACCACCATCAAGTCCCCGGCACAGCAGGCCGCCGAGACCAAGGCGCCGGGGCTGACCCGGCTGACGGCCCCGGTGCAGGACACGGTCATACGCAACACCGTGCAGGCCGACGGCTTGATCACGAAGCCGCCGCAGATCTCGTCGCTCAGCGGCGGGGGAGGGGGCGGCGGGGGAGGGGGCGGCAACGCCCAGCAGGTCGTCACCAAGATCTTCCACCCGCCGGGCAGCTTCGTGGCACCGGGGAACGTGATCATAGAGGTCGCGGGGCGGCCGTTCTTTGTCTTTCAGGGTACGGTGCCCGCCTACCGGGACATGGCCCCCGGCGAATCGGGTTCGGACATCGCCCAGCTTCAGGCGGGCCTGGAGTCGCTCGGGTTCTCGGTCGGCGGCGACACCAGCGGCGTCTACGGCCCGGGCACCAGCGCCGCGGTCGCCGCGTTCTACCAAAGTCTCGGCTATCCGGCGCCAGCCGCTCCGTCGGGCTCGAAGGGCCACCGCAGGGCGGAGGTGCCGCTGTCGGAGATCATGTTCGTGCCCCGGTTCCCGGCCCAGGTGGTCAAGCTGGGGGGCCACGTGGGCAGCGTCGTGAGCGATTCGCTGGTAACGCTGTCGCTGGGCAGCCCGTCTATCCATGGCCAGCTCAACCCGGCGTTCGGCCCGCTGGTCCGGCCGGGCATGCGTGTCACGATCACGACTCAGGGCAGCCCCGCCACCGTGCACGGCACCATCGCGTCCGTCGGCCGGAAGGCCCAGACCTCCAAGAGCATCTCGGGCGGTCTCTATTACCCGATGCACATCAAGCTGCGCAAACCGCTGCCCCCGTCCATGGGCCCGGGGCAGAACGTCATCCTGTCCATCCGGGCGGCGCAAAGCAGCGGGCCGATGCTGGCGGTGCCCGAGGCGGCGCTGTTCGGCGGGCAGGACGGCAAGGACTACGTGTCCAAGGTGACCGGGCCGAACACGGCAACAAGAGTCCCGGTGACGGTGGTGACCGAGGGCGACGGCCTGGTCGGGATCAGGCCCGATCCGGCGGGCGCGCTGAAGCCGGGCGACCAGGTCGTCACCGGCCAGAACTACCTGACCAGCCCGTCCGGCCGCACCGCCAGGAAGGCAAGGGTGTCACACGGCGGATCCGGCTCGATCACGATCGTGGGGCCTGGGTGACCGGCGGCCCGGGCGGAGAGCCGGTCATCAGGCTCTCGTCGGCCGCCTTCACCTACCGTGGCCCGCCACCGGTCGCGGCGCTCAAGCCGACCAGCATGGTCATCTACCGGGGTGAGCACGTCGCGATCACCGGGCCGTCGGGCTCGGGCAAGTCGACGCTGCTCAACCTGCTCGGCCTGCTCGACAAGCCCACGCAGGGCTCGATCGAGATCGACGGGATCGACGTGGGCGCGGCCCCGGAGCGTGAGCGCGCCGCGGTACGGGCGCACCGCATCGGATTCGTCTTCCAGTCGTTCCACCTGCTGCCGTACCGCACCTCCATCGAGAACGTGATGCTGGCGCAGGTCTACGCCGACGAGCCACGGCGGCGCAGGTACGCCTCGGCCATGGCGGCGCTGGCGGAGGTCGGGCTGGACCACCGGGCCCACGCGCTGCCCACGGCGCTGTCCGGTGGTGAACGGCAGCGGGTCGCGATCGCCCGCGCCCTGGTCAACCGGCCCTCGCTGCTGATGTGCGACGAGCCCACCGGCAACCTGGACACCGCCACCACCCTGGAGCTCACCGATCTGCTCGGATCGCTGCACCGGGCGGGCACCACGCTGGTGGTCATCACGCACAACCCGGTGGTAGCGAGCCGCGCACAGCGGCAGATTGCCATCCGTGACGGTGAGCTGGCCGAGATTTCACGAGTTACGCCGCAGCCGGCAACCGGGGCACCCGTGCCGCTGCCGGGTGCCGCGGCAACCGGGCCGCCACCGGCACCCCCGGAAGCCCTGCCGCCAGCGGACCGCGCACCCGGGGACGAGGACACCCATGCGTTTCCCGAGGAGTAGGCGGCGGCCCGGGGCGGTTCCGCCCTCCCGGCTGCGGTTGCGCGATCTGGGCAGCGAGGCGCTGGCCGGGCTGCTCCAGCGGCCGGGCCGGTCCGCGCTGACCCTGCTCGGCGTCATGCTGGGAATCGGCAGTTTCGTGGCCATCGTCGGGATCGCGCAGACCGCGTCGGGCCAGATCGGCAAGCAGTTCAACGTGCTGCAGGCTACCCAGGCCTTCGTGTTCGACGTGGGGGCCAGGCAATCCAGCCATCCGGCCGTGGATTTCCCCCCGGACGCCGACGCCCTCGCGGAAAGGATCCACGGCGTGGTAGCCGCGGGCGTCTACTGGCCGGTGCGGTTCAAGCAGGCCGCGGTGAGCGGATTCGCCGGCGGCTTCCTCGCGTCGCAGCACTCGATGCCGGTGACGGCCGCCAGCCCCGGCCTGCTGGCCGCGGCCGGGGTGAGGCTCGTCACCGGGACCCTCTTCAACCAGTTCCACGAAACGCACGCGCAGAACGTGGCCGTCATCGGCCGGGCCGCCGCCGCCAGCCTGGGGATCACCAGCCTCCAGGGCCAGCCCGCGATCTTCATCGACGGCCAGCCGTTCACCGTGATCGGGATCAGCGCGAGCTCGCAGCGGCTGCCCCAGCTCGATGTGGGGGTGACGGTACCGGCGAGCACCGCGCTGCGGCTGTGGGGCGCTCCCGCGCAGGAACCGGCCCAGATGCTGATCCGCACCAGGATCGGCGCGGCCAGGATCGTGGCCGAGCAGGCGCCGGTCGCGATCCGGCCGGACAACCCCACGCTGCTCAAGAGCGCGGCCGCGCCCAGCGTAGGCCAGCTACAGCACAACGTCAGCACCAGCCTCAACAGCCTGTTCCTGACGCTGGCCGGGATCGCGCTGGTCGTCGGGGCGGTCGGGATCGCCAACACCACGCTGGTCGCGGTGCTGGAGCGGGCGGCGGAGATCGGGCTGCGGCGTGCGCTGGGCGCCCGCCCCCGGCACATCGGCATCCAGTTCCTCACCGAGTCCACGGCGCTGGGCCTGTTCGGCGGGCTCATCGGGGCCAGCCTGGGCGTGCTCACGATTCTCGGCGTCACCATCTACCGGCACTGGACCGCGCTGCTCGACCCGCGGATCGTGGTCGCGGCCCCCGTCGCCGGCGCGGCGGTGGGACTGCTGGCGGGCCTGTATCCCGCCCTGCGGGCCAGCCTGCTGGAGCCCGCCGATGCCCTGCGCCGCTGAGCACCGCCCGCGGCAGCCGCGTCCGCCGGGGACGAACCGGTGCTGCCGCGAAGGGAGGACGGCATGAGGACCGCCACCGGCACCGCCGGCCACCGGGCCGTCCGCTGGGCGGCCGCCCTGGCGGCGGTGTGCCTGCTGGCCGGATGCACCGGAGCCCCGCGGAGCGCCGGGCACCATGGCCGGCCGGCGCTGTTCCCCCCGGGCCGGCGGGGCCGGATCCCCCAGCGTGTTGTCATCTTCAGCGGCGGTGGGGCGCTGGGTGGCGGGCCCGTCCTCTTTATCGGCGGCGGCGGCGGCGGGTCGCGGCCCAAGATCACGGTGCCGCCGATCCCGCCGGCGCACTCCAGCCTGCCCATCGCGATGCCGCTGGAGGCCTATCAGGCGATCTCGACTCAGCAGCAGGAGACGCTGGCCGACGCGAGCAACCTGCTGATCCAGCACTGCATGGCGGCCCGGGGATTCGAGGACACCAGCTCTGCCTCCTCCCCGATTTCGAGCGTGGCCTCCCTGGGGCAGGTCGAAGCCGCCGGGGCCGGGCTCACCAGCCTCACGCAGGCGCGGACGTTCGGGTTCGCGCATCCCAAGGGCACCGGGTCCGCCCCATCCGGCCCGCAGATCATCGGCTTTGTCAACGCGGCCGGGTTCGGCCAGTCGCTGAAGGCCGGACGGGCCTATGCCGAGGCCTTGTTCGGGTTCGGCCCGGGATCCGGGACTGGCCCGGGCGGTCACGTCAGTTGCCTGCAGCAGGCCAGCAAGGCGGTTTACGGGGCGCAGGTCGGCGAGCCGGTTCCCGACCCCGTACCGCAGATCGCCGAGCAGGCGGCGAGCTTCACGCAGACCGACCCGCGGATCCGCGCGGTCACCCGGGCATGGTCGGCATGCATGGCCCGCCATTACTACCACTACAGCAGCCCGTCCCAGGTCGAAGGGCACCACTGGCGGACCCCGCCGAACAGGGCCGAGATCGCCACCGCCGTCGCCGACGTGACCTGCAAGACCCAGGTCAACCTGCTGAACACCTGGCTGGCCGTCGAGGCGGCCTACCAGCAGGCGCTCATCGGGCAGAACGTGGCGACGCTGTCCCAGCTGCAAGCGAACTTCGCGCCGCTGCTGCGCCGGGCCGACGCCGCCCTCGCCGCATCGCGCTGACGCCCGGCGGGCACCTGAGCCCGCTGCCTGCGGTTTCAGCGGCGTTTCAGGGGCGTTCCAGGCTGCTGCCTGAGCCTTTGGTCAGGCGGCGGAACCACCGAATGGAGCGGTAGATGATTAAGACTCTGGTTGTAGTCGCGTCCGGCGGCGCGCTGGCTTTCGGCCTCGCCGGGGTGGCCAGCCCCGCCATGGCCTGGGGGAGTGTCGCCCCCGCGGGCGTGACACAGGCAAACGGCGCGAAGCTCATGGCTCCATCGGACCCTCCGATCATCAGGGGCTCGACCGCGCGGCCGGGCGGCGCTGGGGGCGCGAAGCTCATGGCTCCATCGGACCCTCCGATCATCAGGGGCTCGACCGCCCGGCTGGGCGACCCGGACGACGGTGGCCAGCTGACCGCCGCGCTGGGTGACCCGGACGACGGTGGCTAGGTCCAGGTGTTCGCCGCGCTGGGTGACCCGACGACGGTGGCGAATGAGATAGGCCTGCTGGGAGCCGCGTTCCCGCGCCGGGAACGCGGCCTCACCCTTGACCAGTCCGGCCGCCGCTACAGCGGATCGATCTCCGCCACCTCACCGTCCAGGCGCAGCCAGCGGGTGATGATGCCTATCTCGCGCCCGCGACCGAGACCGAGCCGGCCGCGGGGGCCAGCTCGCCGGCCATCAGCTTGAGCAGCGTCGACTTGCCCGACCCGTTGACGCCGATGAGCCCGGTCCGGCCCGCGCCGATGACCAGGGACAGGCCGGTGAACACGGCCGTGCCGTCCGGCCACGCGAAACGCAGGCCGGAACAGGTGACAACGGGTGAAAGCGCGGGCATGCAAGGCTCCTTGCGGTGAGGTCTCCAAGGGCTGGCGAGACACTCAGTGACGCAACGGCCCGCTCCCATCAGCTCAGAAAAGAATTAAGGCGACATACGATCGGCCCTCCCTACGGTAGCTCTATCGCGGGGGAACGGGTACCCGGTAACCCGCGGGGCGGGCCAGGTCAGCGAGGGACCAGGCCGGCCGTGCGGAACCGGAGGGCCCCGGCCGGGGCTGGCCGGGGACCCAGAATCAGCCGGGAACCACGCAGCCGGAGGGGCCCGGTCCCGGGCCGGCCGGGGGAGGAGCCAGCCCGGGACCGGGGGACCGGGGAGCCGGGGAACCGGGCCAGCCCGGGAAACCGGGTTCCGGGGCCGGCGCAGCGCCCGAAGGGGAGTCAGCCAGGATCCAGGACCGCCAGGGACCCGACCTGTTCGGCGTAGTAGCGCACCCCGGCGACGTGCTCGGCGATCTCCCGCAGCGTCCACTCCCCGCCGCGCGGCTCGTCCCAGGCCGCCGCCCCGGCCGCTTCGTACCGGAGCACGTACCAGCGGCCGAGCCGGCGCAGCCGGGAGCACGCCTCGTCGTAGTCAGATTCGGTGAACCGGGCCCAGTCGGCGTCCAGCGTGACGAACCTGCCATGCCAGGCGTCCGGCAGCGCGGGCGCCCCGGCCAGCAGCGCCTCCACCTGGTGCAGGTGGTCGACCAGGTGGTCGGTGATCCGGCGCAGCGCCTTGGCCGGGGTCCAGGCGTTCGGCTTGCCGTCCACGGTGCGGGCCAGCGGCCGCCCGTCCCAGGCGTGCCAGGTCGCCGCGATCGCCAGGCACGCCGCCACGCTGTCCGCCACCAACTGGCCCGGGTTGCCGGAACCGTCGGTTTCGCGTACGGCAGCGCTCGCCGCGACCGCATTGGGCGGGGCGGCGGGGTCGGGGCTAACACTGTCTTCGCTCATACTTCGATCGTGGCCGAACAATTGTTGCGCTAGCGTCGAAATATGTCCGCACGGCCCGAGTTCATCGCCCGCGACGTCGACGTCGTGCCGGCCGCCAGCCTGATCGCCGAGCCGACCCGTGCCGCCATGATCACCGCGCTCCTGGACGACCGGCCGCTGGCCGCCGGGGAACTGGCCCGGCTGGCGGGCGTGAGCCCGGCCACGGCCAGCGCGCACCTGGCCCGGCTGCTCAACGGCGGCCTCGTCAAGATGATCAAGCAGGGCCGGCACCGGTACTACCACCTGGCCGGGCCCGAGGTCGCCGCCGCCATGGAGGCCCTGGCGCACCTCAGCAACGCCACCCCGGTCCAGGTGCGCAGCCTGAAGGAATCCCGCGATGCCGCCGCGCTCGCCGCGGCGCGCACCTGTTATGACCACCTGGCCGGCCGGGCCGGGGTCGCGCTGCTCGAAGCCCTGCTGGCCCGGGGGATCCTGGCGCCCGCCCCGGATGGCGGCCAGCCGTCGAACGGGGGCCTGTCCGGGGCGGGCGCCCCCGCGGGGAACGGTGCCACGGCCGGCGCTGGGCCCGGGTACCCCGGCCGCCGGCAAGGGGCCGCGCCGCAGGCGCAGATCCGCCCCGAGGCGTTCGTGGTCACGCCGGACGGGGCTGCCACGCTGACATCGTTCGGCCTGAATATCGGTGCGCTGGAGCGGGGCCGCCGCCGCTTCGCCGGCGCCTGCCTGGACTGGACGGAGCGTAAACCGCACCTGAACGGGGCGCTCGGCGCGGCGATGACCACGCGGCTGCTGGGGCTCGGCTGGATCGAGCGGGGCAGCCGGCGCCGCGCGGTCCGGGTCACCCCGGCCGGGTGCGAGGGCCTGGCCTCGGCATTCGGCTGGTCCCTGGAGGATTAACCGGTCCGGGGGGATGGCAGGCTGTCCTCTATGCGAATTGTGACCGTCAACGGCGACGCGCTCACGATCGAGGACGTGGTGGATGTCGCGCACGGCGCGGCCACCGCGGAACTCGCCCCGGGCGTCGCCGCCGTCATGGAGCCCAGCCGGTCCGTGGTCGCCGCCGCGATCGCGGGCGACGCGCCCGTCTACGGCGTCAACACCGGGTTCGGCGCGCTCGCCGACACCCGCGTCGGCGCCCGCGACCTGGAACGGCTGCAGGGCGCCATCGTCCGCTCGCACGCGGCCGGCACCGGCGAGCCGCTGGACGATGCCGCCGTCCGCGCCCTGCTCCTGCTCCGGGCCCGTACGCTCGCCGCGGGGTACTCGGGCGTCCGGATCGACCTGCCGGCCAGGCTGATCGAAATGCTGAACCTGGGCCTGCTGCCGGTGGTGCCCGGCAAGGGATCCGTGGGCGCGTCCGGGGACCTGGCCCAGCTCGCGCACCTGGCCCAGACGCTGATCGGGGAGGGGCGGCTGCGCGGCCCCGGCGACCCGGTACAGGGCCGGCCGGCCGCCGGGGTACTGGCCGAGCACGGGCTCACGCCGCTGCAACTGGCCCCCAAGGAAGGGCTGTCCCTGGTCAACGGCACCGAGCCGATGCAGGCGCTGCTCGCGTTCTCGATCGTGGACGCGCGGATGCTGGTCCGGGCGGCCGACGTGGCGTGTGCGCTGTCGATCGAGGCGCTGCTCGGTCACGCCCGGCCCTACGACGAGCGCGTCCAGGCGCTGCGCCCGCACCCCGGCCAGCTCGACAGCGCCGCGAACCTGCGGGCCCTGCTGGCCGGGTCACCGCTGATGGCCAGCCACCGGGAGAGCAGGCACGCCGTCCAGGACGCATACAGCCTGCGCTGCGCGCCGCAGGTGCACGGGGCGGTCCGCGACGTGCTGGCCTATGCCCGCGGCGTCATGGAGATCGAACTCGGTTCCGTGGTGGACAACCCCGTGGTCGCGCGGGACGGCGAGGTGATGATCAGCGGCAACTTCCACGGCCAGCCGCTCGCGTTCGCCGCCGACATGCTGGCCATGGCGCTCGCCGAACTCGCCAGCATCAGCGAGCGCCGGGTGGACCGGATGCTCGACCCGGCGTTCTCCCGTGGCCTGCCGCCGTTCCTGGCCCCGGACGCGGGCACCAACTCCGGGTTCATGCTCGCCCAGTACACGGCCGCGTCCCTGGTCAGCGAGAACAAGGTGCTCGCGCACCCGGCCAGCGTGGACACCATCCCCACCTCCGGCAAGCAGGAGGATCACGTGTCCATGGGCTGGACGGCGGTGCGCAAGCTGCGTGAGGTGGTCGCGAACGTGCGGACCTGCCTGGCGGTGGAGGTGTGCTGCGCGGCGCAGGGCATCGACCTGCGCACGGACATCGCCGCGCCGAGCGAGCCACTGCGGGCCGTGCATGCCGCCATCAGGGAAAGGGTCCCGGCGATGAACGTGGACCGGGAGGTCTCGGAACAGATCACCAGCGTGGATGACCTGCTCCCGGCCCTGGTGGACGTGGCCGCCGCCACCTGCGGGGGGCTGAGCTAACCCGGCCTCCGGCCGCTGCGTGGCTAGGCTTGACCTTGACCTAGCGTCAGGGTTCGACCATGGGTACATGACACAGCAGAACCAGGCCCTGGCGGTCTCGGCCAGCGGGCTCCGCAAGTCGTTCGGCGACAAGATGGTGCTGGACGGCATCGGCCTCGCGATCGCGGAGGGCACGATCTTCGCGCTGCTCGGCCCGAACGGCGCGGGCAAGACCACCACGGTCCAGATCCTGTCCACCCTCATCCCCGCCGATGCCGGCGAGGTGCGCGTGGCCGGCCACGATGTGCGCGCCGAACCCGATCTCGTGCGCGCGGCGATCGGCGTCACCGGCCAGTTCTCGGCCGTGGACAACCTGCTTACCGGCAAGGAGAACCTGCTGCTGATGGCGGACCTGTTGCACACCGACCGCCGGGAGGGACGCCGGCGGGCCGCGGAGCTGCTCGAGATGTTCGAGCTGACCGACGCGGCCGGCAAGCCGGCCATGACCTTCTCCGGTGGCATGCGTCGGCGGCTGGATCTCGCCATGACGCTGATGATCCGGCCCCGGATCTTGTTCCTCGACGAGCCGACGGCCGGCCTGGACCCGCGCAGCCGCCGCCGCATGTGGCAGATCGTCCGTGACCTCGTCGCCGCGGGCACCACCGTGTTCCTGACCACGCAGTACCTGGAAGAGGCCGACCAGCTGGCGGACCGGATCGCCGTGCTGGACAACGGCCGCCTGGTCGCCGAGGGAACCGCGGACGAGCTCAAGCGCCTGGTTCCCGGCGGCCACGTCCGGCTGCAGTTCGCCAGCCCGGACGGCTTCGCCGCGGCGGCCGGCGTCCTGAGCGATGCGTCGCCCGACTCCGAGGCACTCACGCTGCGGGTCCCGGGCGACAGCAGCAGCAAGTCGCTGCGGGCGCTGCTCGACCAGCTCGACGCCCGGTCGATCGAGGCGGCCGCGGTGACGGTGCACACCCCCGACCTCGACGACGTATTCCTCGCCCTCACCGGCCACTCCGGCCCCGGCAACGAAGGAGAGCCGCGATGAGCACCAGCTCCTATGCGGTCCGCGACTCGGCCACCATGCTGCGCCGCAAACTGCTGCACATTGTGCGCTACCCGGGCATGACCTTCGGGGTGCTGCTCATCCCCGTTTTCATGCTGCTGATGTTCCGGTACGTCTTCGGGGCCACGCTGGGAGCCGGCATCGGCGCCCGGACCGGCGGCTACATCAACTTCCTGACCCCCGGCATCATCGTGCTGGCGGTGACGTCCGCCTCGGTCGCCACCGCGGTCTCCGTCAACACGGACATGACGGAAGGCATCATCAACCGGTTCCGGACCATGCCGATCGCCCGGGTATCGGTGCTGACCGGGCACGTGCTGGGCAGCGTGATCCAGACGCTGGCGGCGGCCGTCGTGATCACCTCCCTGGCCCTGGCGTTCGGGTTCCGGCCCGCGGCCAGCCCGGCTGGCTGGCTGGGCGCGATCGCCCTCGTCGCGCTGCTCTCGTTCGCCTGCACCTGGGTGTCGGTGGCACTCGGGCTGCTCGCCAAGAACCCGGAAAGCGCGAGCAACTACCCCCTGCCGCTGGCGCTCCTGCCGTTCCTGGGCAGTGCCTTCGTGCCCGCGCAGGCGATGGCGCCCGGGCTGCGCTGGTTCGCCGAATACCAGCCGTTCACGCCCATCATCGACACCCTGCGCAGCCTGCTGCTTGGCACACCGGCCGGGGCCAAGCCGCTGATCGCGTGCGCGTGGTGCGCCGGGCTGGCACTGGCCGGTTACCTGTGCTCGCGGGCACTGTTCAACCGCGGCGCCACCACGGCCCGCAGCCGGTGACCACGGTGGAAGCGGGCCGGCCGCCGTCCGGTAGCACCTTCGCAGCCAGGCCCGCGATGCTCACCATCGGCCAGCTGGCGGACTACGTGGGGGTCACCGTCCGCGCCGTCCGGCATTACCATCAGCGCGGCCTGCTGCCGGAGCCCGAGCGGGACGCATCGGGCTACCGCCGCTACGACGCGGACGCCGTCATCGGCCTGATCCGGATCAAGGCCCTGGCCGACGCCGGGGTGCCGCTGGCGCGGATCGGGGGGCTGCTGGCCGCCGGGCCGCCGGAATTCGCCGGTGCCGTCGCCGAGATCGACAAGGCCCTGGCCGCCCGGATCCGCGAACTCCAGGCGCAGCGGCACCGGATCGCCCAGCTCGTCGCGGGCGACCGGCTCTTCGTGCCCGCGGAGATCGCCGACCTCTTCGACCGGATCCGCGGTCTGGGCATCAGCCCGGAGGCGATGCAGATCGAGCGGGACGCCTGGATCCTGCTGGCCGCGCGATACCCCGGGCAGGCACGGACCTGGGCGCGGGACAAGCTCGCCGCCCTCGCCGACCCGGAATTCCAGGACCTCTACCGCGCCTACTACGAGACATCCGGCTGGGACCCGGATGACCCCCGGCTGGACGAGGTCGCCGATCTCATCGTGAACTTCGCCGAACGCCACCGTGCCGACCTGGAACAGGCACCGGCCGGCCCGCCACCGGACGACCCGGTCGCCATGGCCCTGGTGCTGTCCCGGACCGCCACCGCGCCGCCCGCCTGGGAGCGGCTGGACCAGCTCTGCCGCGAGAAGGCGCGCGCCAGGGGCCTGAACGTGCAGACCACGGGCGTCTCCTGACCGGGCGGCTCAGGTCCAGCGGAGCATATCGTTCAGTTCGCCGTCGATATCGATGAACTCGCCCTCGCGGCCCGCGGGGACGACCTCGAACGTCCGGAGCAGGAAACCGGTCAGCGCGGTGAGCGGCGCTTCGAAGTGGGCCTGGCCGAACGGGGAGGAGAGCGCGAGGTTCAGCACGTCCCGGTGGGCCGCCGTGCTCGGCCACACCCGGACGTCACCGTCCCCCGCGGCGCCGTCGAGGCCCTCCGCGAGGAGGTCTCGCGCAAAAATCCACTCCACCGGGTCGTCCGTCCCGACATGAAAAGCCATCCGGATTGCGTAAGGATCGTCACCCCGGTAATACAGGCTTGCGGTCAGCGGGACCCCGCCATGTTCGGGGACGACAAGCCTTAGCCCAAGCTCCGCTGCGACGATGGCGCTGGTATTCATTCGGCTCAACCTCTGCTCTGTCCGGCCCAGGGTGCCCCCGGGGATCCTGCGTCCAGCACTACTTCGCGGGGAGTGATTAGTCCGGATGAGAGCCGCCACTACGAGGATTCCGCGAATGCTCCCGTCTCTAACCTCGGTCACCGCTCAACAAACCGGGCTTGAACTGGGCAAACGCAGCCGGTCGCGCTGGGAAACTTTGCCCGGCCGCCGACCGTCTCAGGGGCAATAACGTGGCAAGATGGCGATCTCAACGATGCCTCCCGTAAAAGCTGGCCGTGCCTGCCACTCCATGATTCGCCCCTCATGACGGACAGGGATGCTATGTCCGAGAGGGGAAAGCATACCTTCTTGGTATGAGGACAGGTGTGAGCACAGGAAATATGGGTACCTGGCATCGTTTGTTTTCATGGGAATCCCGGAGTCTCCGGACTAGTAGGAATAACCGGGCTAATAGCAGGTTTCCGGGTAGCGTGGCTACCCCGGCCGGCCGCGCGCTGATGCCCGGCCGGGACCCCTGATGCGCTACTCTGTGGTGGCTGCGGGACGGTTCACCGGCCCGCGATCCCGGGCGATTGGCTCAGCGGGAGAGCGCCTCGTTCACACCGAGGAGGTCACTGGTTCGATCCCAGTATCGCCCACCAGGTAGAAGCCCAGGTCAGAGACTCCGAGACAGGCCCTATCCCACGTCAGGGGACGGGGCCTTCAGGCTGTTTGGGAGGAATTTGGGAGATCAACTTCTCCCTGCCTCCAGGGGTGGTGCGGGTTGCCAGGTGCCGGACGGTGCCGATGGCATCGCCGCCCGGGCCCTGAGCGAGTCCTCCCAGCGGGCCTGAAGGGCCTTGACCAGGGTCTCGCGCATCCGGTCCGAGACGTGGGTATAGAGGCCGCGCATGCCCGGCACCTCGTGGCCGAGGCGCTGCTCGGCGAGGACGTCGGGAATGCCGTCCTCGGCCATCCAGGTCCGGTGGCCGTGCCTGAGCCCGTGCGCGGTCAAGCCGGGTACTAGCGGCAGCCAGGAGGCCAGCGGAACGCCATCCGGAATGATCCGGATCCCCCGCCCGCGCGGCGGAACATACCTCTCCGGAGTGCTCCGCCCTTCGCCGCTCTGGGCCACGGCTGGCCAGGAGGCGAGCGGAACGCCGGGCCAGGTGGTGGCGTCGACGGTGACGATCCGGGGCGGGCCGCCGTTGACAGGCTCATGCCGTCCGTCACAGGCGGGGCGGAACACGCGGCGGCCGTAGTTGCTCCGCCGGTGATGCCTGCCATCCGGGGAGGGGAACACGTGTCGGCCGCTGCCGCCGTGCTCCGCGATGCAGGCGCACCGCCGTCGCGGGCAGCTCTGGGCTTGCCTGGCTAGCAGGGCGGCCAGGAACGGTGGCAGGTCGACTGGCAGGCATGGCTCCCAGTCAGGGCTGCGGTAGGAGTCGTCCTTGGGCGGGATCCGGTAGAACTTACCGCCGACCTCGCGGATCTGCCATTCGACCCGGATCTCGCTCGGATGCACGTAGCCGTGCTCCAGGCCGATGGCCTCGCCCCAGCGCAGGCCGGTGTAGGCGAGCGTGAGGATCAGCGTGAAGTCATCGTCCCGGCCGGTCAGCAGCGCGGCCCGCTCGGCCATAAGTAACGCCTGGAGCGGCGTGGCCCAAGCGCGCTGCGGGCTGCGTGCCAGCCTGCGGCCGGTCTTGCGGCCACGGTTGCGGGGCCGCAACGCCGGGTTGTAGAGGATCAGCGGTGGCTTGTGTGCGGTGGCGTCGCCCAGGATCGTGCCGAGCAGGCTGCGGGCGTCGGCGGCGGTCCGCCGGGAGATGCCCTCCCGGGCTGGAAGACCGTTCTCCCATCTGGTGATGGCCTCGGTGGTCATCGCGCTCAGCATGACCTGGCCCCAGGCGGGCCGCAGGAACCGGCGGATCAGGTACTCCCGGTTGGCCGCCGTGCTGACGCCCATGTCCTGCATGGACAACCACCGGTCGATCCACTGGCCGACCGTGGTCTTGCCGGCGTTCGGGTCGGTCCAGCGTCCCTCGCGGATCCGGGCCTCCTGGTCCCGTCCCCAGGTGAGCGCGGCGGCCTTGGTCTCGAAGCCGGACTCGCTCACCTCGGTCCCGTCCGGCAGCTTGTACTTGACCCGCCATGGCTGCGGGCCCCTGCCGCGTTTCTCGGTGTACGCCATGGGTGCTCCTATCGGATGTGTTGGTGGGTGCCGATGCTGTCCGGTGATGTGCCGCCGGCCCCTTGGGCCGCCGGTGGCCGTCAGCTTCTTCTCTGGTCCGCTGTGGTGGCAGCGTAGGTAGCGGCGGGTGCGACGGTCAGGCGCTCGCGCGTCGTGGCCGGCGTTCGTGGGCGGTCACCGGCTGGCGCGCTCCAGCCTTCATGATCTCGGCGATGTCGTCGTCGCTGAACCGCAGGTGCTTACCGACGAACGTGCACGGGATCAATCGAGCGGCGGCCTTCGTCTTGAGCCAGGATTCGCGGACCTTGAGGATTCCGGCCGCCTCGGCCACGGTGTGAAGCTGGCTCGCCATTTTCGGTCCCACCTCGATACCCTGAAACATCCAGCGCCAGGCATGTTCCCCGGCCCTCACCTGGCGCGACACCGAATTACCTTTCAAGTTACGCCAATTGGCCGCACTTGTGTCAAACGGCAAGTCGGTGCTGAAACGCTGATGGTTGGTGCTGTTTAGTATCAGGATCGTTCACCTCGGTTCACCACAGGTCGCCTGCGTTCGCGAAAATGGGCGGAAGAATCTTGGCGTAAACCCGGAATACGAGCCCGCGGCGGATCGCGGGCTACCGGGTGGGGCCTCGCGGCCGTGGTGGCGCTGGGCCGCGTGATCCCCGGCTGGACCTGGCGGCGTCCTGGGCGGCGCTGGCGTTCTGCGACGCCGCCACCACGTCGCGTATCGGGAACGGGAAGTCGGGGTGAGCCCGGGTGCCCCGGGATCTCACCTGCTGCGGGGCTGGCCGGACGCTGTAGGCGCACCTGGCGGCGTGCAAATGTGCCGCCGCCGCGCGGGCGGCGGTGGCCTGCGCCGCGTGGCGTTGCGCGGCGCGCATATCGGCAACGGCCTCTATCAAGGCGGCCAGCCGCAGGATGAGCGCGATCTGGGCGTATGTGGGATCGTCCAGGGCTGGTGCGGCGGCGGCCAGCAGCCGGGCTGCCCGGCGGAGGCTGGTACCTGTCCCGGTGTGGCGGGTTGTACGCCCATAGGGCAGCCGGGCGGCGCGGGCATAGGACTCAGCGGCCAGGCGCATCTCCCGGCTGCCCAGTGCCGACGCCGCAGCATGCAAGGTGTCCGCAGCGGCCCAGGCCGCGTCGGCAGCGGCTCCAGGGTCGGTACCGGCGAGTTGCCGGATCTCGGCGGTCGCACGACTGGCGGCCCGAGCGGCGTGTTCCCAGATCGCGTCGCGTTCGGCGGCGGTGAACTGATCCCGGGACGTGCCGCCGCCGGCGGCCCAGTGGTAGCGCAGCTTGGGCAGGGTGAGGTCCGGTGCCAGCTTCCCGCCGCTGTACCAGACCGGCCCGCCGGTTCGCGTGGTGTCAGCGGGGAGCGCGACCGCGTAGCCGGTGACCTCGCCAGGGCTGCGGGTGCTATATCGCCTGCGGATGCTCATGCCTGCGGCATCGAGCCGGGCGAAGAACTCGTCCTCGCTGGCCGCTGTGGCGGCCGCGGTGCTGACCATCCGCCGGAGCGTGATCCGGGGCGGTTCGGAGCGGCCGTGACGTCGGGCCTTCTCCGACTCGGCGCGGGTGGGCCGTGGCGCGCCGGTCCGGTCCCGGGGCGCGGTCCGCCGCAGCCCGAACCGTTCCTCGGCGGCGCGGCAGGCCTCGCCGACGCGGTAGCGGTCGTTCCAGAAGCTGGGCCGTGTTCCGTCCTGGCGGGCCAGCATCGCCACGATGTGGATGTGATCCGGGGCGTGCCGGACCGCGATCCAGCGGACCGCGTCGTCGTCCTGGCCGTGAGGGACCAACCCGGTCCGGTGCATGATGTCGTGGGCGACCTGCGCCCACTCGTGATCCGAGAGCATTCGGTCACCCGGGGCGGCCCGGACCGAGCAGTGCCAGACGGGACGCTCGAACCCGCGCGGGCCGAGTGCCGCATGCGGTTGCTGGAGCAGACCGTTCAGGTGACGAAAGTCGCGGCGGCCGTCGTCGCGGAGCGGTGGCTCCAGCTCAGCGGGATGCCGCCAGCCAGCGACAAGGTGCGGATCGGTGTGCGCCTCGTTGCGGCCTGGGCCGTACAGGTAGTAGACCAGTCCAGCTACCCGCGCCCCTCGCGCGCTGATCTTGCCGATCATTGCCGGAGCCTCCTGCGCAGTTCTTCCGCGGCCTGGTCCAGAAGCTGGGCGCGTCGGACGCTCTCGGCCGCGTACGGGAGCAGGTCACCGGAACGCTGGCCAGTGGCGTTCAGCCTGGCCACGGCCTGATTCAGGTTGACGCCGATCCGGCGCACCAGCCCGGCGGCGCGGATGAACTCACTCAGGGCCTGGCGGTGGGAAGAGTCGGGCGGGAGGCCCCCGCCGCGCGCCACGGCGAGGGCCGCCTGGGCCACGAACGCACCTTTGGCGAGCCCGGCCTGCTCGGCGGCGGCCTGTATCTCACCGAACTCCCCTTCGCTGAGATCGAACCGGATCGTGCGGGACCGCTTCACCCCCTGGCGGCCCCGCCGCCGGGGAGGTGTCCGGCCGTCCTGCATGGTCTTCGTGGCTTCCGCCTTGTACCGTCCGGTGATGCTCGCCTCTGGGGTGTGCCATTTCCCAGGGCGAGCGTGCGTCGCCGTCAATTTCCCTGGCATTCGTTCCGCATAACCATCATGCCCGGCTGGACCGCGCCCGGTCCAGCCACAAGTGAACGTTATTCAATAACTTGCTTCGTTTCACGTTGCTGCCGTTTCGGGACTGCGCTGATCCTATGCGCTACCTGCTCGATCATTACCGAGATCAGCTTACGGATATAGATGATCGTAGCTCAGTAATATTGGCCGGAGAATGAGTCAGTTCAGCGCCATTCGTCTGTGTTGGGTAAAGCTCAGTGTCTCTCTTCATTCCGCTCGGCACCGGGCCCACACCACCTTGCCGCTCCAGCCCGGCATGGTCTCTGAGCCCCACTGTTCGCACAGGGCGTCTACGAGCATGAGGCCGCGGCCGCTCTCCTCATCGGGTGCAGCCTGCTGAGGTGCTGGCGGGTGCGGGTTGGCGTCCCAGACCTCAATCACTACGCCATGGTCATCGGCCAAGAGCCGCAGATGAACCGTCGGCAAGCCCACGTAGACATGAGCAGGCAGCTCAGTAGCGGCCAGTATCGCATTCGTGACTAGTTCGCTCGTCACCAGCTCGACGGTCTCAGTTAGCGCTCCGAGGCCCCACTCATGCAGCACAGCCGTGGCATGCAGGCGGGCACAGCTCGGCGCGGTTGGCAGGGCTGCCAGTACTAATGAGCTGGCCCGGGGCCAAGCGGTAGTTGCCACGCTGCGGATCTGCCTGTAGTTGGGAGCAGGGCCGACGCCGGAGCTGTACTCGCGAGCCAGACCATCGACCCTGGATGACCCGCAGACAGCGTCGGCCCTGCCGTTCATGGTGTCTCTTCCGTTTCGGTTGGCCCGAGAGACAAGGTCGCCTCCGGGACGGTGGGGGTGTCCATGCGTTCGCCCAGTATGCGCCGTGTCTCTATGAGAACGTAAGGATTGCAAATACAAGGAAGGACAACGTTTACTTTCGCGGTAAGATCATCGCCATGCCTGCACGACGTCCCACACCCACGTTGCGCTTGCGCCGCCTGGCAGCCGAGCTACGCCGGTTGCGCGCCGACGCTGGGCTCACTCGTGAAGAGGTCGCCGGTCGGACCGGCATCAACGAGGCCACGTTGTACCGACTGGAGGTAGCCAAGGCCAGGCCGCAGGCCAGAACGCTTGTGGCCCTCCTGGATCTCTACGGCGTCACGGACGCTGCTCACCGCACTGAGCTGCAAGCCCTGGCTAAGCAGTCGGATGAGCAGAGCTGGCTCCAGTCATTCCCACCGGACCTACCTGAGCCGTACACCACATACATCGCCTTCGAGGGTGAGGCTCAGTCTCTGCTCAACTACGAGTGTCTGTTCATCCCTGGACTGCTCCAGACCGAGGACTATGCCAGAGCAGCTCTGAGCCGTGGTATCCCCAATGCCACCAAGGAGGAGATCGGGCGCAAGGTCGAAGCTCGGATGGCCAGGCAGGCCGTGCTAACGAGAGAGCCACCCTTGCTCCTGTGGGCCATCGTGGATGAGGCCGCTCTGCACCGCCCGGTTGGAGGAACGGCGGTAATGACAGCCCAGCTTGAGCACTTGGCGTCATGCGCCGACATGCCCCAGGTCACGCTCCAGGCTCTGCCCTACGCTGTAGGTGGTCACCCCGGCATGCCAGGGTCGTTTGCCATCATGAGGTTCCCAGACGCTGGGGCCGGTGATGTCGTCTACATTGAGACACAAGCATCGACCCTGTTTCTGGAGAGCGATATCGACCTTGAGCGGTTCGCGGGCATCTTCGAGCACCTCAGAGCGCTTGCCCTCCCGCCCGACGAGTCAGTAGCGCTGATCCGCGGCGTCGCCCGCGACCTATGAGAGGAGGTGCGGGGAGTCATGCACGACCTTGACCTGTCCCGCGCCCAGTGGAGGAAGTCAAGCTACTCCGGCAACAATGGCAACTGCGTCGAGGTAGCCACCAATCTCCCCGACCTGGTGGCGATTCGGGACTCAAAAAACTCTGACGGCTCCAGGCTGCTCATGTCAGCGGCCTCCTGGCGGGTCTTCGTACGGGACCTCAAGGCTGGGTGACACGCATAGCATCGTCCACTCGCAATGTCGGCGAGCTGGGGGAGGATAGAACCGTGACGGCACAGTCGGCGCATGAATACGACCCGGACGACCCAGTCGAGATCCTGCGCATCCTGCCCAGCCAGTTCCACGAGCAGTTCCTCGCCGAGTACGACGCTGCGGTAGCGAACGCCCGCCGCCCAGAGCACTACCACGAGCTGCACCAGCTGCTGCGGCTGTGGCGGCTGCGCGCCGCCGCCTACTCCGATCCGGGCTATGAGACCAGGTTGCAGGCCATGCGAGAAGCGGTACGTACTGGGCGGCGCGACGGAACGCCGATCGAGGAGATCGTCCCAGACTGGGACGAACGGGTCGCGGCGGCTCGGCGGCGCGCGAGCGGATGACCTACCGGGTCGAGTTCGACGGCGCTGCGCTCGTGCAGCTCAACGGCTTACCGTCGGTCGCGTTCGATGCCCTTGTACAGCGCGTAGTGGCCTTGGTTGAAGAGCCGTGGGACGCCGATCTGACGGCGCCCGGGGATGATCCAGCAGAGCGGCAGGCCACCTTCAGTGATGGCTACGGCTTGGTCTCGTTCCACGTCGACGATGCCACCGAACTGATCCGCATCTTCGACATCGCTTGGATCGGTTAGCCTACGACAATCCTCACTTCAGTTACTTTCTGTAACCAGGCGCATAAGACAGGATGCGCGTGTAACCGCCGTTCTGTGTTGTGATCATGTTCCGCTGGGCGCTTGTCAACGGCGTGCTGTAATGGGTGATCGGTGCGGTCGCCAGCCGGAGGAGCTGCCTTTGCCGCGAGGCTATGAAGCGTGGCTGCGACTGCCCGGTCCGGTTGCGGCTGGGTGAGGGCGGCCATGTCGTGGCCGGTTCGGGGGTCGGGTCCTGCCTCCGCTCAGTCGCCTCACTCATCGCGGTGACCGACCAGGTGAGCGCGCTGGCCTCGACCGCGGGATCCCCAGGTGCTCCCGTTCCAGGTGGTCCGGCAGCCCGCACTGCAGAACCGGGCGTGTTCCCGCTGCGGCACAAACACTGCGTCGCATTGCGCACGATGGCGGCTCTCATCTGACAGACCGGGCTGCCGGCCCTGGCCTGGCAGGCGGGCCGGTGCCGCGGGCGGTTCCCGGTGACCGCTGGGGCGCCGCGGCCAGGTTGCGGTGGCGGGCCACCTGGTCGAGGCTGGCGAAGCGCGGGATCCGCCATCCAGGCCGGTGACGGTGAACAGGTGGTCCCACGGTGCCGACTGAAGGCCATGGCTCACGCCCGTGAACCACCCTGGCCGGTACCCTGGTCAGCCCGCGGGAGCGAGTCCGCGCTCGCCCTCCGGTTTGAGCAAGAGGACAAAGGCCGCGCCTGCGACCGCCGTAGGTCGCATCACGCGTGGCCGCGAGTGCCCGGCGGGCGGTGCTGCCGCTCGGCCGCAACCGGCATCCTGTTGTTCCGCCCTGGCGGCAAGCCCGCCCGGCCAACCCCAGCCTCGCGTGTAGTTAGGCCGCCGGCCCCCACCCTCACGCGGCAGCCCAACGGGACGACCAGCGTGGACGCCGTCGTGGTATGCGAGGGCAAGAACCTCAAGGGACGGGTGCTCACGATCGTGATCGGGACCGTTCGCAAGCGCGCCCGGGGAAAGGCGCTGGGAAGACCGTCAAGGCCATCGAGGCCCGGAACGACAGGACGAGAGCGGCCGAGTTCCCCTGGTCGGCAGGCCCAGGGTGCCGACCAGTGACTGTCACGGGTGTGACCGCCGCGCCGGGAGACGACCGTGAAAGAACGCCTTCCTCTCGACCGAAGGAGCCAAAATGATCGTGCACCCCGCCCACTGGCGGTGCGCCCAGCTGGCCGCCATCCGTTTCTGCGTGACGCTGGCCGCGCTGGCCCTCGCGGCGGCCGGCGCCACCGCTGCCACGGCCGCCGCCGCTGCGGCTTCGGGTTCCGGCTCCGGCCCGATCGTGACCACCGACGACGGCGCCGTCCGCGGCATGACCGCAGGCACCGTCGATGAGTTTCTCGGCATTCCCTACGCCGCTCCGCCCACCGGCAACCTGCGATGGCGCCCACCTCAGCCTCCGGCTGAGTGGCAGGGGGTCCGCGACGCCACCCAGTTCGCGCCAAGTTGCCCGCAGCCGCCGAGCCCGTTCGCGCCGCCCGGCCCGTTCAGCGAGGACTGCCTGTACCTCAACGTGTACACGCCGGTGCCGCACACCGGTGACGAAGATGGCCTGCCGGTGCTTGTGTGGATCCACGGCGGCGGGCTCACCGAGGAGGGCAGCCGCAACTACGACGGCGCCAAGCTCGCGGCGGACGGCACCGTCGTCGTCACGATCAACTACCGGCTCGGCGCTTTGGGCTTCCTCGCGCACCCGGCGCTGGCCTCCCGGCCAGGCGGCCCGGCCGGCAACTACGGGCTGATGGACCAGCAGGCCGCGCTGCGCTGGGTGCAAGACAACGTCAGCCAGTTCGGCGGCGACCCGCACAATGTGGCGATCGCGGGCCAGTCGGCCGGTGGCCTGTCCGTGCTCGCCCAGCTGGTCTCGGTCGGTGCGCGCGGGCTCTTCCAAAGAGCGATCATCCAAAGCGGCACGTTCGCGCTCAACCAGCAGCCCCTGGCCACCGCCGAAGCCACCGGCGAGGCCTTCGCCGCCCAGGCGGGCTGCCCGGATCAGACCGCGGCCTGCCTGCGCCACCTGCCGGTCGCGAACCTGGTGACCCCCAACTTCGTCGAAATCCCCGGCGTCGTCGACGGCAAGGTCCTCACCGAGCCGATCGGGGCAGCGCTGGCCGCCGGACAGTTCGCCCGCGTGCCGGTCCTCAACGGGACCAACCACGACGAGGAGCGGCTCTTCGTCGACGGCCTCCACCTGACCGTCAGCGGCGGCACCTTCGTGCCGATCCCCTACGAGCCGGTGACCACAGACAACTACCAGGCCAACATCGCTGCGGTGCTGGGCGTGTCCGCCGAGCGGGCCGCGGCGATCGCGGCCGAATACCCGGCCGGTGCGTACCCGGACGCGGCCCTCAGCACGCTGGTCTCGGACACCAACTTCGCGTGCCCGGCGCTGCAAGTGGACCAATCGACCGCCCAGCGGGTGCCCACCTTCGCCTATGAGTTCAACGACGACAACGCGCCCCAGCCCTACACACCGCCCGGCTTCTTGACCGTCGCGACGCACGAGTCCGAACTCCCATACCTGTTCGACCTGCCAAACGCGCCTTACCCCCCGACGCTCAACCCCGACCAGCAGACACTCGCGGCCAGCATGCGCACCGCCTGGGCAAACTTCGCCGCCCGCGGCAACCCCGCGACCGCGGCCGTGCCCTGGCCCGCATTCGGCGGCAGCGCGCAGATGCTGTCGCTCGTGCCGCCCCAGCCGCAACTCGAAACCGACTTCGCCGCCAGACACCACTGCGCATTCTGGGCCGCCGGGTAACCACCACCCCGCCACCGGTCCACACCACACGCGCGGACGCCCACCGACTCCAACGTGCGGTGTGAACGGGGAGGCGGCCCAGGGCACACCGGCACCCTCACCCGGCAGCCCAACAGAACGGGACGGCCGACGTAGCGCGGTCGTGTCCGGCAGAGAACCGCAACGGGCGGGTGCCCGCGATCGTGCCGGGCATCAGCCGAGACAGGACAAGCTCCGCCGGCTGTGGTGTTGCCGATCGTCTCTAACCATCACAAATCAGCCGATCCACACTGCAGGAGGTTCCCCAGTGAATGCGACAGATCAGCAGTCCGGGCAAGCCGGCGCCAAGCCGACGATCGTGCTGGTGCACGGCGCCTTCGCCGACGCGTCCAGCTGGAACGGCGTCATCGAGCGGCTGCAGAAGCAGGGCTACACCGTCATCGCCCCAGCCAATCCGCTGCGCGGCGTGGCCGCCGATTCCGCCTACACCGCCAGCCTGCTCCGCCAGATCGACGGCCCGGTGCTGCTGGCCGGGCACTCCTACGGCGGCGCGGTCATCACCAACGCCGCGACCAGCGCCCCGAACGTCGCAGGCCTGGTCTTTGTGGCCGCGTTCGCCCCCGATGAAGGCGAGAACCTGGGAGATGTCGAGGCTGGCTCGAAGGACAGCATCCTGAACACGGCCCTGGTCCAGTACCAGTTTCCGACCGGGCAAGACGAGGAGACCTCGGTCGAGTTCGCGATCAACCCGGCGCTGCTGCAGGAGGCCTTCGCCGCCGACCTGCCCGAGCAGCAGACCGCGCTGATGGCCGCGACCCAGCGCCCCGTCGCCGCCGCGGCGTTCAGCGACGCGTCCGGGCCGCCCGCCTGGCGGACGCTGCCGTCTTGGGCGGTGGTCGGCGCCGGCGACAAGGCCGCCGGCGCCGACGTCGTCCGGTCGCAGGCCCAGCGGGCCGGCGCCGACATCGTCGAGGTCGAGGGCTCGCACGTGATCATGATCTCCCAGCCGCAGGCGGTGACCGACCACATCCTCAAGGCCGCCCGCGCCGTCGCCGACGCACACCGGTAGGCGACGACGAGCACGGCCCAAAGATGAGCACGACAGAGGTGGCAATGATGAAACCGGGCACCAGCACATCATTCGGGCCTGTCAAGCAGGTCGATGCGGGCCTGCTGAATGTCGGCTACGCCGAAGCCGGCCCTCCTGATGGCCCGGCGGTCATCCTGCTGCACGGATGGCCTTATGACATCCACAGCTTCGCCGAGGTCACGCCGGCGCTGGCATCGGCAGGCTACCGGATCATCGTCCCGTTCGTCCGCGGCCATGGGACCACTCGCTTCCTGTCCGACGACACGCCCCGTAACGGCCAGCAAGCGGCCGTGGCGGTGGATGTCACCGCGCTTATGGACGCGCTCGGCATCGAGAAGGCCATCTTGGCCGGCTTCGACTGGGGGGCACGGTCGGCCAACGTCGTGGCGGCGCTGTGGCCGGACCGCTGCCAGGCCCTGGTCTCGGTGAGCGGGTACCTAGTCGGCAGCCAGGCCGCCAACCAGGCACCACTGCCGCCGCAGGCCGAGTACGCCTGGTGGTACCAGTACTATTTCGCCACCGCGCGCGGCCGGGCCGGCTACGACAAGTACCGGCGCGAGTTCAGCAAGCTCATCTGGCAGCTCGCCTCCCCGCAGTGGGCCTTCGACGACGCCACGTTCGCGCGCAGCGCGGCCGCCTTCGACAACCCCGATCACGTCGCCATCGTGATCCACAACTACCGGTGGCGGCTCAGCCTGACCGCAGGCGAGCCGCACTACGACGACCTGGAGGCCCGGCTCGCCAAACTCCCGGCCATCGCCGTGCCCACAATCACCCTCGAAGGCGACGCCAACGGCGCACCACACCCCGATCCCAGCGCCTACGCCAGCAAATTCACCGGCAAGTACGAACACCGGACCATCTCCGGCGGCGTCGGGCACAACCTGCCCCAGGAAGCCCCCCACGCCTTCGCCCAGGCCGTCATCGACGCCGGCCGCTTCTGACCGGTGAAGATCACGCCGCCAGCACCCGAGCGCGATCTCGGATGTGCGTGCAGCTAGTGAGCGCTGGCCCCCGGCCATGCGAATCGCAAACGTTAGGAGACGAAATGCCTGCCGAAGACAACACCATCCGCCCGTTTCAGATCGCTTTCCCGGAGGTGGAGCTCACCGACCTGCGCAGACGCGTCAACGCGACCAGGTGGCCCGAGCGCGAGACAGTCTCCGACGACTCCCAAGGCGTGCCACTCGCGATGATGCAGGACCTCGCGCGCTACTGGGGGACCGAGTACGACTGGCGCCCGTGCGAGGCGAAGCTGAACGCCCTGCCGAACTTCATCACCGAGATCGACGGGCTGGACATCCATTTCCTCCACGCCCGCTCCGGCCACCAGGACGCGCTGCCGCTGATCGTCACGCACGGGTGGCCCGGCTCGATCCTCGAACAGCTGAAGATCATCGAGCCGCTCACCAACCCCACCGCGCACGGCGCGAGCGCGGCGGACGCGTTCCATCTGGTGATCCCCTCGCTGCCGGGCCACGGGTTCTCCGCCAAGCCGGCCACCACCGGGTGGGATCCCGCCCGCATCGCCCGCGCCTGGGTGGTGCTGATGAAGCGCCTGGGATACACCCGGTTTGTGGCCCAAGGCGGCGATTGGGGCGCCGCCATCACGCAGGCGATGGGCATCCAGGCGGCACCGGAGCTGGCCGGCATCCACTCCAACATGCCCGGGACCGCCCCGGCCGAGATCAACACGGCGGTCCAGCGCGGCGACCCGCCGCCACCGGATCTATCCGCCGAGGAGCGGCGCGCCTACGAGCAGTTGAGCGGCTTTTACGCCAAGCACGTGGCCTACGCGCAGATCATGGCGACGCGCCCGCAAACGTTGTACGGGCTGGCGGACTCACCGGCCGATCTGGCCGCGTTCATGCTGGACCACGGCGACGGCACCGGCCAGCCCGGGCTCGTTCAACAGGTCCTGCAGAGACGCCTGCAGAGCCCCCTGACCCGGGACGACATTCTCGACAACGTCACGCTGTACTGGCTGACGAATACCGGGGTGTCCGCGGCCCGCTTGTACTGGGAGAACAAGGCGAGCTTCTTCGACGCCAAGCCCATCACGATCCCGTTTGCCATCAGCGTCTTCCCCGACGAGCTGTATCAGGCCCCGCGGAGCTGGGCCGAGCGCGCCTACCCCCACAACCTCATCCACTACAACAGGCTCGACCGAGGCGGCCACTTCGCGGCGTGGGAGCAGCCGGACCTGTTCGCCGCCGAGATGCGGGCCGCCTTCCGGTCGCTTCGCTAGCCGGGCAGAGGCGGATGGCGCGCACCCGCCGCGGGCCGCCCGCACCCGCAAGACACCGGCCATCCGGGGCCCGGGGCGGGGACGTCGAGCTACAAGGAGGGCAATGTTATGACAGCGTTCTGGCGCGCGCCCGCCGGGCTGCACGTGGCCTCGGCCCGGCTGCCCGAGGAGGGTGAGCTGCCGTCGTTCGACGGCGCGACCGGGTGGCTCAACTCCGAGCCGCCGACACCGGCCGGGCTGCGCGGGACGGTGGTCCTGGCCGGCTTCTGGACCTATACGTGCATCAACTGGCTCCGCCAGCTTCCCTACCTCCGCGCCTGGGCAGTGAAATACTCCGGGCAGGGGCTGGCGGTGATCGGCGTCCACACACCCGAGTTCTCGTTCGAGCACAACCCCGGCAACGTCCGGCAGGCCGTGCAGGACATGAGGATCAGCTACCCGGTCGCGACCGACAACAACTATGCGGTGTGGAGCGACTTCGGCAACCACTACTGGCCCGCGCTCTACGTCGCCGACGCCCAAGGCCGTATCCGGCATCACCACTTCGGCGAGGCGAATACGCCCGGTCGGAAATGGTCATCCAGCAACTGCTGGCCGAGGCCGGATCCACCAGCGCCGGTACCGGCCTGGTTGCGGTCGACCCCCGCGGCCTGGAAGTCCCGGCCGACTGGGCCAGCCTGAGATCACCGGAGAACTACACCGGCTATGAGCGCACCGAGAACTTCGCCTCCCCCAGCGGCGGCGTACCGGGCAAGGCGCACGTCTACACCGTCCCCCCGCGGCTGGGGCTCAACCAGTGGGCCCTGTCGGGGGACTGGACCATGGAGGAAGAGGCCGCCACGCTGAACGCGGCGGGCGGGCAGATCGCCTGCCGCTTCCACGGCCGCGACCTCAACCTCGTCATGGGACCAGCAGCACCAGGAACATCCCAACGGTTCCGCGTCGGTATCGACGGACAGCCCCCCGGCCAGGCCCATGGGACCGACACCGACGCCGACGGCAACGGCACCCTCTCGCAGCAGCGGACCTACCAGCTCATCCGCCAGCCCGGCCCCATCACCGACCGCACCTTCGAGATCACCTTCCCCGGCGCCGGCGCTCAGGCCTACTGTTTCACTTTCGGATAGATCAGGAGGTCCGAAGGCTTGTGGTGCGTCTTGGGGCAGATTGTGCCCGACGCCGCCCTCGATCACTCGGTGCCGCGCAGAACCCTACGGCCGCCCGGGGTTGCCGACCTCAAGGACTTGGCCGGTGAGACAGTGGCCATGGTCGCTGAGCAGGTACGCGACGATGTCTGCCACCCGGTCGGGTGCGCACGGCCTGTGGGCCTCAAGCGCCACCGCGTTGACAGTGATGTCGCGCTCACGCAGCTCGAGCGCGAGCGCTCGCGTGAGCACGTCTGTGGCGGCCTTGGTTGCTGCGTAGAGGCCGTGGGCCGTCAGCGATGAAACCTGCGCTGAGCTGGACAGGTTGACGATCGCACCGCCGTTGCGAAGGTGACGGGCTGCTTCTCGGTTGACTATGAAGGTGGACCGCGTGTTGATCCGGACCAGCGCATCGAACTCGTCGAGGTCGGCCTCGGCCAGTGGAGTCGCGGTGATCCGGCTGCCGGCGGCGTGGACGACAGCGTCGATGCCGCCGAACGCTGCGATCGTCTCGGCGAAGAGCCTCTGGACGTCCAGGTCGTCAGCGACGTCGGCGCGGACGGCCACGGCGTCGGTATTGTCGGCGAGGATCGCTTCGACGGTCGACTCGGCCGCACGCTGGTCGTGGAGGTAGTTGACGACGACGGCGTAGCCGCGGGCCGCCAGCCGGCGGATTGTCGCCCGGCCAACGCCGCGCGATCCTCCGGTGACGATGGCCACGCGACCGGCAGGCGGCCCGTTGAGCGCGATATTCATGGCACGAGCCTGGATGGCATCACGCCGCCTCGAACCAGGGTATTCCCGTGCCCCGATCACGGGCCTTATCGTGATGGCATGGCCGCACCCCGGACGCCGGCCTTCAGAGGACGTGCTCGCGAACGCCAAACCCTCGACGGCCTGCTGGACCGGGTTCGTGGCAGTGAGAGCGCGGTGCTGGTCATCCGGGGTGAGGCGGGGATCGGCAAGACCGCGCTGATGCGCTACTGCGCGCGCCAGGCAGCTGGCTGTCGAGTCGTTCAGATCGCCGGCGTGGAGTCGGAGATGGAGCTGCCGCTCGCGGCGCTGCACCAGCTCTGCACGCCGATGCTGAGCTGCCTGGCCGCGCTGCCGGAGCCCCAGCAGCGCGCGCTGCGGGTGGCGTTCGGGTTGGCGGCGGGGACAGCTCCGGACCGGTTCGTGGTGGGCCTGGCGGTGCTGAGCCTGCTGGCCGAGAATGCCGCCGCGCGGCCGCTGGTCTGCCTGGTCGATGACGCCCAGTGGCTGGATGAGGCCTCGTCCCAGGTGCTGGGGTTCGTCGGGCGGCGGCTGCTGGCTGAACCGGTTGGCCTGTTGTTCGCAGTCCGGGAGGCAGCTGGCGCGCAGATGTTTCCTGGCCTGCCGGCGCTGACGGTCGAGGGGCTCACCGACAAGGACGCGCGGGCGTTGCTGACGGCCGTGGTCCCAGGTCAGCTGGACGAGCGGGTTCGCGACCGGGTCGTCGCCGAGACCCGGGGAAACCCGCTGGGGCTGCTGGAGCTGGCAAGAGGGATGAGCGAAGCCGAGCTGGCCGGCGGCTTTGCCGGTCCGCCGAAGGCGAGCCTGCCTGGTCATTTTCAAGGCCAGCTCCAGGACCACTACCTGCGCCGGGTGCGGGCGCTACCTGAGCCGGCTCAGCAGCTGATGCTGCTGGCGGCGGCCGACCCCACCGGGGACGCCACGCTGTTGTGGCGTGCCGCACAGACGGTAGGCCTCGGACGTGATGCGGCAGCGGCGGCCGATGCCGAACAGCTGCTGAAGATCGGCTCTCAAGTACGGTTCCGGCACCCCCTGGTGCGGTCGGCCGCCTACACGGCCGGGTCCCTGGAGGATCGCCGCGCCGCCCACCTTTCGCTCGCCACGGCGACGGACGTTCAGAAGGATCCTGAGCGCCGGGTGTGGCACCTAGCTGCTGCGGCCACCGGACCGGACGAAGACGTTGCCACCGCGCTCGAACAGGCGGCGGCCAAGACTCAGGCTCGCGCCGGGCTAGCGGCCTCGGCGGCCTTCCTCCAACGGTCGGTGACCCTGACCGCTGAGCCGGGACGGCGGGCCGATCGAGCTCTGGCAGCCGCCCTCGCGAACCTGCACGCCGGTGCGTTCGACACCGCGCTGGGCCTGCTGGCCCAAGCTGAAGCCGACGCGATCGATGATCTCCAGCGTGCCCGCGTGGAGCAACTCCGAGGACAGATCGAGTGGGCCTCCGTCAGCGGACGGGAGGCGCCCGTACTGCTGCTGCAGGCGGCCAAGAGACTCGAATCACTCGACGCCGGGCTCGCCCGGGAGACCTACCTTCACGCCTGGGTGGCATCTTCCCTCGCTGGTCCTCTCGCAGGACCTGGCGGGCTGCTCCAGGAGGTTTCCCTGGCGGCCCGAGCGGCCCTGCCGCCAGCGGGCGCGCCGCGGCCTTGTGACCTGCTCCTCGATGGCCTGACGGCGATGATCATCCAAGGGCGGGCGGCAGCGGAGCCGACCCTGCGGCGAGCCGTGGCTGCGTTCCTCGGTGATCAGGTGTCGGGTGCAGAGCGGCTTCAGCGGGGGATTCTCGCCCAGATGGCGACCCTGGCCGTGTGGGACTTCGACAGCTGGCTCGTGTTGAGCACCCGGGATGTCGAACTCGCCCGCGCATCGGGCGCCCTCGCCCCATTGTCCATCGCCTTGAACGCACGCGGAATGGTGGCCACCCAGTGCGGCGACCTCGAGACTGCGACGTCGCTGGCCGCGGAGAAGGACGTAGTCAACGAGGTGACCGGGATCCGCCTGGCTGCGACCTGTGATCTGCTGCTCGCCGGGTACCGGGGCCGGCCGGCGGAAGCGGTACCGCTCTTCTCCGCGACCACCGAGGACTCGATGGCTCGCGGGGAGGGATTCGCCGTCCAGATGGCCAACTGGGCCGCAGCGGTCCTCCACATCGGCCTCGGGCGGTATGCAAAGGCGCTGGCGGTGGCTGAGCCAGCGACCGAGGAAACATACCAGCCCCTGAGCACACAGCTCATTCTGCCCGAACTGATCGAGGCCGCCGTGCGAACTGGGCGGACCGAGCTTGCCCGGGAAGCGCTGGGCCGGCTGTCGGTAATGACGACCATCGAGGGTTCCGATTGGGCGAAGGGCTTGGAGGCGCGCTCCCGAGCGCTGCTCAGCGAAGGCCAAAATGCAGAGCGCTGCTACGCCGAGGCGGTCGAACGGTTCGGCCGCACACCGCTGCGGCCCGAGCTTGCCCGGGCCCACCTGCTCTACGGCGAGTGGCTCCGTCGCGAGCAGCGACGGCTCGACGCGCGCCACCAGCTGCATGCCGCCTACCACCTGTTCACTGTGATCGGCGCCGACGCCTTCGCCGAGCGCGCACGCAGGGAGCTACTCGCCACCGGCGAGAAGGTCCGCAAACGCGAGATCGACACCCACAACCAGCTCACCCCGCAGGAGGAGCACATCGTCCGCCTGGCCCGAGACGGGCACACCAACCCCGAGATCGGCGCGGAACTGTTTATCAGCGCCCGCACCGTTGAATGGCACCTCCGCCAGGTGTTCACCAAACTGGGCGTCACCTCCCGCAGGGACCTGCGCAACGCCTTGCTTCCGCGAGGTCAGCACACGCCATCCAACTAACTAGCCTCCCTCTTTCACGCGGCTGGTGAGCGGCCACTCTGGCGCCTGTTTGATCTTGGATTTGCGCTGGGCTCGTGGCGGTGGGCCGGAACGCGCCGCGTGCCGCCCGCGGCGGGCCCGGGATGGTGTCCTGTGCGGCC
>WNGM01000441.1_pt1 | contig 33362 bp, 23 predicted proteins | sample 5400571 | NCBI WGS metagenome assembly WNGM01 (sample SAMN13153378, study PRJNA577476) | soil metagenome | isolation source: 100 cm soil or saprolite under Garry oak tree replicate 2 | place: USA:California | collected 2016-06-15 | reverse complement strand
GTCATGGTTAAAAAGACAAAGAAACCTGCCAGTCTCCCAACAGTTCCATAGAGGATACCAGGGACATAATAAACAGAGGTACCAATATCCGCAAAGACAACTGCCCAGCAGAGGATAGGACCAAGTAAATGCTTACCGGCATGTACTTCTTCCTGGGGGGCTTGATCTGACGTTTCTTGTGTCGCAGCGTCTTGCGCCATAGCAATGCAGTTCCTTTGTCCTTCAACGAGCAATATTTTCTAGCAGGCCATTTTCCCCTCTGTCCTTCAACGAAAATTATTCCCTATCAGGTTAATTTCTACTAACAACACGTTTGCGCATCTCTATATGATACTGATTTGCGTTCGTGTGTATGAACCTTAGAGAGTAGTATACAATAGAAACCACTCTTTTTGGCAGGCGCAGGTCTTGTTATTCTATGAGAGCTTTATTGCTTCTGAGAAGTGGCTACAAGCGATTTGAGATGCTACATATGCAGTTGAATAAACACAACCATTGTTACTTCAGATGCATTGAAACGTTTGAATACAGAGATGAGCAGAAAGCACGTTTTTTGTAGGAGAGGGATCCATAGTGAGCCCAAAGGCCAACCATTTACCGGCAATTAAGTAGCCAATTGTGCTCTGGAGGAAAAAGATAATGAGCGGTAGTAGCTTCGAACTCATCATGCAAGAAGTGCTCAATCAAAAGCAACATTTGGAGGAATTAATCGAGGAAAACCAGGATTTAAAGCGTCAACTTGCTGATTTGCGTGGAGGTCGCGGTATTTTCCTTGATATTTTCGGCAAGCAGTTCGCACTCATGGGCGGACCGGCTGTTACTTCTTCTCAAGTAGTCTCGCCAACACAAGATTCTCCTGCCAGCTACCAGGAAACTATAAGCATGGCTTTAAGCGAGGCGCCAATGAGCACTATTCCTGAAACCCCCCTGCCCAGCTACGACGAATTTGAGCAAACAGCAAACTACTCCGATCAAGAAGTAGAAGAGGTAAGTGAAGAGGAAGTGTTACAAACAGCGACGCCTTCCTCTACATTTCTTGAAGATATGCTCATTGATGAATTCGCAGCCGCTATCACCAGTCCGATGACAGCGGCAGTCTGGCAGGGAGCCGTGACCAGGAAGGACGAAGCGATCGATGAAGAGGAAAAAGCGGCACTGCGGAAGGAACTCATCGGCAGCTTCTTACTGGAATAAGGAACCTGTCGACAGTCATCCCGAATTTTTGAATCGGGCGTTCTTCAACCACACATCAGATCCGGGATGACTCCTGTTTGGGAGCGAGGAGATCTGTACTTAGATCCGGAAATCCCTTGTAACCTGAGTGGCTGGCGGCGACGTATCGGTGCGTGCTAACATCGTCAGCGTAAAAGAGCTATTGTTCTGCGGCATAAGAAAGGTTACCGTCCCGGTTGTGCCGGTCGTGCCAGCAGCAACATCTATGGCAAAAGTATCACTTGTTGGCGAATTGACGATATCGCCCGACTTCAGACGTGCATACGTAGACATCTCAGGGTAAAACACACTTGAAGTCGGATTTCCTAATTTCAATGTTACCACAATATAGCGCATGCCACCTGCAGCTTGCTTTCCATTAGCGCTGAATCTCGAGGTCACAGTTGTTAGTGTCCAGTTCACTCCCGCGTATTGGAAGGCCATATTTGGGCTGATTGTCTTTGCTTGATACTTGCCCAAATCGGCATTTCCCGTTAATGGAACATCCTCCTGTACCTCATTCGCACCCCCTAAGCGCAAAGTAAGTTTAGTGATATCCATGCTCGAAGACAGAGAATAATCCACCCAGCTGGTTTGTGTGACTGCCTGGGCAACCTCACCAATATCATGCTCACGAGAAGGAGTTACACTTGTTCCATCCGGCAAAATTAAATGGAAGTTATCACTATATGAAAGGAAGATTGTGCCGGCGGTAGGATTATGCTCCTTCATATTGAGACGCAGCAGAACCGGTGAGCTCGTGTTGCTGTCATCAGAAAAGCTACCGGCTTCCTGAGCGTTGAGAATGGTGATATCGACGCTTGCATAGGTCAGAGCTGCATTTATATTTTTCGTTGTCAAGGGCACTGTCACCGTGCCATTACTACCAGTGTTATTACCTGTACCGGTGTTGCTAGTAGTAGTAGTGTGTACACTATTAGCGGTAGAAACTAACCACCTGTAGCCCAGGTAACCGGTACCACCACAGACAGCAAGGACAGCGAGTATTATCAAGCCAACACCACAACCAATCTGGCTAAGTACACTCCTTGAGGCATCTTTTTGTGGCTGTGTGTACGCTGGCAGAGGTTGGTAGCTCTGCTGCTCCGCTGGCGAGTTTTGTGGTGCCTGGGGCGGATAATAGGTATTCGGAGACCCTTGTGCAGGCTGACTATATGAACTAGTCGGTGGAGGCGGAGGTGTTGAAAGCTGTGTAGATAAATCAGGAACTTGCGGGTAGTGTTCTCCGCTCGATGCCGCAGCAGTAGGAATGCTGAATCCAGCATCCAATGGTCCACCACAATTGGAACAAAAGCGCTGCCCAGGGGTGGCAGGAGTACCACAATGTGGACATGAAGGTGGAAATGCCTGAGCCATAAGCTCTCTCCTTTTGTTAAATGTATAGGTGTTCTTCTCTGAAGAAGGACAAAGCTGTGCTTTGCCTAAGTGTAACAGCAATCATAAAAAAAGTCTATCAGGCGTATTCGTCAGGCAAATTGAAAATCTGTAGTGGCCTGCTCAGTTCCACCTTGCGGCAGCAGTATTAACGTGTATGCACTACTGGACTGGGGTGCCAGGAAAGTAACCGTTCCAGTTTTGCCAGTTTCTCCTGCCTCAAATAAGACGGGCAGGGTGGTACTTTTTGGTGAAGCAATAGTACTGCCAGATTTTAAGCGGATGTAGTCATAGGCTGAACCAGGAATAGCCTCCTGTGACAGCGTATTATCCACTTTGAGCGTCACTATGATATAGGACATTCCCTTGCTAGCTTGCTGCCCGGCTATACTCAGTTGTGAAGTTGCACTCACTAAGGTCCAGTTTAGCCCCAGGTAAGTCATCTGGCCATTGAGGTTGACGGTTTTTGGAGCATAGTTTCGTAAATCGGCATGTCCTGTCAAAGGAATGTCCATTTGCGCCTCGTTCATAGCGCCCAGGCTTAATGAGAGCTGACTGATTTTCATGCTCGTGGGTGCTGCAAAATCCAGTGTGCTCTCCTGGGTAGCTCCAGGCGCAATACCTGCTCCAGCCTGCACCAGTGTTGGGGCAACAGTTTTTCCCCCCGGCAAAACGAGCCGCGCAACATTCGCGTAGATCCAACTCACGCGAGTTGAAGTTTTATTCTGCGCCTGCAGATGCAGGCGCACCATACCCGTGGTAGTCGTATTGGGATCATCGACAAAGCTCTGGGATTGCTGGGCAGAAAGAATAGCAATATTCACACCGGCATAAGTCACTGTAGCATTGACGGCCATCGTTGCAATCGGAGGTTGCACGTCACTGCGGCCAGCGCTATCAAAGCCCGGCAGATGGAGCCCCAAAAGCCCGGCGCCAGCGTAAGTGCCTATACCTGCAACAACAAGAAGCACAAGAAAGAGTAGAACACAGCCGGTTCTGCCTGACATGCGTTTTTTAGGAGAGCGCGGAAATGACGCGGATGGCCTTGCCCATACTGGTTGGGGAGACTGTTGAGCTGTTTGCGGCCCCGTTTGCGAAAATCGCTGTCGGGGTTGGCCTTGCGGCACTGTATCAACCTCAGAGGGTGCAGCAATCAGTACTCGCCCGCAGTTGGCACAGAAGCCCTGGCCTGCCGTGGTAGGTGTGCCACATTGTGGGCAGAAGCGCGGACGAGCCTGTGCCATAGTCTACCTATCTCCTTTGCTCCAGATCAATGTTCAAATTCCTTATGAACTCATTGTAGCATAGCCAAAGAGGTTCACTATGGCACAGTTCACATCTCGCAGTGCTATTTGCTCACATGATATCGCGGCAGATCACTTGGTAGAAATCTGCCAGGTTGGGCGTTCCCAGGCCAGTGGGGTAATCCCATCCAGGGGTGGCAGGATAGTACAGGTTGTTTCCACGGGTCACATCGTAGAAGGGCTGCATGCCGTCATTCCTGTCGGCAGCCAGGTAGAACATACGCGGCGAATAGGCATACTTGTCAATTTGATGGATCAAGCCCTCATTGACCAGGGAGACACCGGCCGCCCAGATAGGCGAGGCCGCACTTGTCCCACCAACGCCACCCCACTGGCCGTTGAAGTAGACGGCCAGGTCAAAGGCCGCTGCGGAAATCTCAGGAATCTGGCGATGGCCATTGGAGTACTGGTTATTAACTCCACTGGCATTCTGCCAATCTGGACGAGGATAGACCTGGCTGAGTCCTCCACCACTCCCCCAACGATTCTTACAGGTGAAAGGATTTGATCCATTGGACCATACAACCTCACTCGTGCGCTCTCCATTCCCACCTACAGACAAGATAGTTCCACCAACTGCTGTTGCCCATGGAGCACTGGCAGGAAAGCTGACTGAGAGACTGCGGAAAACACGGTCAGTAAAAGCTGCACAGTCACCACTGGCTACAAAGACTGTCATATGCTCCACTTGTGTGAGTATCTGAATGCTCTTCTCGATGGCAACACGATCATTCGAGGTAATCTGGCCTTCGGCATCACCGAGGCTAATACTGACAACACTGCCTGAACTGGCATTATTGGTATTATCATCAATGATCTGTTGGAGTTCATCATTGACCTGAACCCAAACATCGTTGTTTGAGTTGCCATCCGTCTCATAGTCAGCAATGTGCACAGAGCGAGCCAGGCCCGCCACCATCTCGATGTCCAGTGTAGACTCTCCAATTGCCTGTGTTGGGGCGCCATCGATATCAGCCACATCCAGCTTGCCCTGGAAGTTAATGCAATCAAAGTAATTCTGGACATCATTCTGATCAAACGCATCGATCTCGACCAGGTTTACTGTCATGTTTTCGCCGTGCCACCCGTGATTCCAGAGCTGATCGTAGCTATAGGCATGAGCCACTTCCTTTGGCAGCAGAGTCTGGCCTGAGGGATTGCAATCTTGCCCAGGACGACGCTTCGAACTCGCTTGCTTGAAATGCTGGTAGATGTGACCCGTCTGCGGCGGAGTACTATAGTTATCAAGTCCAGTAATGGCAGCGATGGAATCGACAAGAAATTTTGGCAGTTTAGGCGGTGTCGCAGGAGCAAAAAAGGTACGGTTATTCAGGCGATGAATGACGAAACGCGTCTGCAACAAGCCCGCAATGGTTTTGGCCTTGGCGGTAATGGTAAGGTGGGTATGCAATTTACTCAATTTCAGCCCTATGCCGCCGGTATTAAAGAAATCCTTGATTTTCTGATAGGTGGCATCGTCAATACCTATCTGATTGGCAAAATTCTCCAGGTTTGAACGCTTTCCAGGCTGTATTTTCTGGTGATCAAAGTGGTCGAGCACGCTCTGGCTGACCTTGAAAGTGACTCCAACGCGCATCTGCGTATTATCTGGCAGTGGGCCAACGACAGGCGAGTTAAGCGCTGCAGGCGGTAGACCTAAGTCGATAGTAGTAAACTGCAGTGGAGCGGGTGTGCCACAACCTGCCACTGGCGCGAGTACGAGCAGCAACCCCAGTATCCTAAGTACCCTGAGAACACCCACCGGTATTCGGCCATTGATGTGGTGGGTCAATCTATAGAGAAGAGTCATTACGAGGTCCTCCAAAACAATAGTAATCGTGTTCGCAAGCATTACAGGCGCCTGTAAGCAAATGTGTTTACTGGTAACACGGTCCATCTTAGAGAATCAGTTCAGCCCGGAGTATGGTATAATGAGTGAGCAATTGGAAAAGATATTCTACTCAAGGATAGATCATTATGCCAGAATTTAAGGTAGAAGCTCCTTTTCAGCCCACAGGTGATCAGCCGGAAGCCATCGCCCAGCTTGTCGAGGGCATTAGAAAAGGCCATAGGATGCAGACACTGCTGGGTGTGACGGGCAGCGGCAAAACGTATTCGGTAGCGAAAGTTATAGAGCAAGTACAAAAACCGACGCTGGTGCTTGCCCCCAATAAGACGCTGGCAGCGCAGCTTTTTAGCGAGTACAAAGAGTTCTTCCCCAACAACGCTGTAGAATACTTTGTCTCCTACTACGACTACTATCAACCGGAAGCCTACATACCCCGTACGGATACCTATGTCGAAAAAGAAAGCATGTTGAACGAGGAGATCGAGAAGCTGCGCCTCTCCACGACACGCAGTCTCTTTGAACGACGCGATGTCTTGATTGTGGCCTCTGTCTCCTGCATCTATGGCCTGGGCAGCCCTGAAGAATACGGAGAAGTAGTACTTACCCTCAAGGTAGGAGAAGAACGCCGGCGCAACAAGATCCTACGCCACCTGACAGAAATTCAGTATGAGCGTAACGATGCCAATTTCATTCGTGGACGCTTCCGCGTGCGCGGCGATGTTCTGGAGGTATTTCCCGCCTATGAGGATGTAGCGGTACGCATTGAATTTTTTGGAGATGAGATCGAGCGTATGACCGAGATCGATCCCCTCACAGGCGAAGTGTTGGGTAAACGTCAACGCCTGGATATCTATCCGGCCAAGCACTGGGTGACAACACAGCAGCGCCTGAACAAGGCCATTGAGTTGATCGAAAGCGAACTGGAAGAGCGCTTAGTCGTGCTCGAAGCCGAAGGTAAACTGCTTGAGGCCGCACGTTTGAAGCAGCGCACGAACTTTGATATCGAGATGCTGCGCGAGACGGGTTTCTGCTCTGGTGTCGAGAACTATTCACGTCACCTGGCGGGCCGCGCCGCAGGCGAGCAGCCGTGGACTTTGATGGACTACCTGCCTGAAGATTACCTGCTTGTGGTGGACGAGTCGCATGTAGCGCTGCCACAGGTGCGCGGTATGTTCGCAGGTGACCGCTCACGCAAGCAGGTACTTGTCGATTACGGCTTTCGCCTTCCCTCGGCACTCGATAACCGGCCATTGACCTTTACAGAGTTTGAGCAACAGATTAACCAGGCACTCTTTGTTACTGCCACACCTGGCCCATATGAATACGAACATAGCGAAGCCGTCGTGGAACAGGTGATTCGCCCCACAGGCCTGATTGATCCTCAGATCAGTGTGCGTCCCACGCGAGGACAAATCGACGACCTACTAGCAGAGATTCGCCAGCGTGTCGCCAGGGGACAGCGTGTGCTCGTCACGACATTGACCAAGAAGATGGCCGAAGACCTGGCAGACTACATGCAGGAGCTGAGCATTAAAGTGCATTACCTGCACTCGGAGATTGATACGATTGAGCGCGTAGAAATTCTACGCGACCTGCGCCTGGGCGTCTATGACGTGGTGGTGGGTATTAACCTGTTACGCGAAGGCCTGGACCTGCCGGAGGTATCGCTGGTAGCTATTCTCGACGCCGATAAGGAGGGCTTCTTACGTTCAGAGGGCTCATTGATCCAGATGATTGGGCGTGCGGCACGCCACGTCGAGGGGAGCGTGATTATGTATGCGGATACCATTACCAAATCGATGCAGCGCGCCATCGATGAGACGAACCGCCGCCGCACGCTTCAAACCAGCTTTAATGAGCACAACCACATTACGCCACGTGGCATCAAGAAGGATGTGAAGACACTCTCTGAGCGCATCAAAGAGATGAGCGGGGTGGCAGTCGAGGCGACAGACGGCAAGTCGGTTGCAGTGGCACTGGCCGGTATACCGAAAGATGAAGCCCTGCGCCTGATTAAAGATCTGGAGTCCCAGATGCGTGCTGCCGCCAAGCAGCTAGAGTTTGAGAAAGCCGCGCAGATGCGCGACCAGATTATCGAGATACGCAGATCGATGATTGAGTAAACTTTTTCTCTTTTTGCGCGCGGCCGCAGGCCGCGCGCAAAAAGAGAAAAAAGAGTTTTTCAGGTCTTTACACTACATTCCGAAAGCGTAGAGTTGCTTGGTCGTGCTTCCCACGTAGAGCACACCGTTTGAGATCGATGGCGAGCCATACAAGTGTGCACTGTAGTTGAAGAGCTTTGCTCCGCTCCCTGTATTGATCAGGGTCAAATTCGCTCCATCTATCAGGGCGATTACGCCGGGCACTTCGGTGATGGCACCCATAACCGTTTTGGGCAGGCACGTTTGCCAGAGGAAGTTGCCCGTGGCGGGATCGAGTGCCTGCACACTGCCGCCACAGCTGGCCCCATTAATGCTGGTGGTACCCCCAGCTACGAAGATTCTCGACCCATCCCACACTGCTGATGAGATGCTGCCCTGTCCGCACTGAGGACACGCTCCAGCCCCGGCAATCTGCTTGGACCAGACGGGGCCGCTGCTGAGCGAGGAGCGGTTGAAGGCATAGTAAAAGCCGTTCTTGTCTACCGCACCCACCATCTTTTGCAAGGTGCCATTGATCGTGGCGGTGAACAGGGTGGGAGTTCCGGCAAAATCGGCATCATTCGTCAGTCGTTGGTTCAAGGGAATTTGCCAGGAACTCAGGTACGTGAGATCTGATGCACGGAGTTTGACGATGCCGATCGAATTGTGATCATTGTTGCATCCACCCTGTGTACCTGCCGTGAAGTAGATGGAACCGTCGGACGCGTCAAACGTTGGAGACGACCAGATACCTCCGCCTACGCATCCGCCAGGCACGCTGTTGTAAGTGTGCACGATGCTCCCATTGGACGCGTTCAGTTCAAAGAACTGCCCCGGTATCAGCTTACATCCACTTGCTTCGCCGGTTGTGGCACTGCCGATATAGACATTGTTGTTGAAGACAAAGGGCGAATCCCAGATGAAGGTATTGGTTGATGGATCACCTATCGGAGTGCTCCAGATGATGGATCCAGTAGAAGCGTCCAACGCGTAAAGATGATCATCACCACCGCCTACAAAGACTACCGAAGTCGCCGTTCCATTGATTGTTACAGTGCTCACTGCTGCTGTACTCACTACGCCGAGGGGAGAGACCGGAGCGCATGCCGTCCTGCTGCCCAGGTTTTGTTGCCAGACTAGATTCCCGTTCAAATCCGTGGCATGTTCGTAGCCATCAAATGAGCCCCAGTAGATGAGGCCATTGGCTACTACCGGTTGAGAGAAGATCATTCCCCCTCCCGGGTATGTCCAGTGAACCTTTAAGTTGGGGGCCGAGGTCCGATTGATTATGGTCTCGGCTTTATTGTAGCCGCTGCGCCCAACGTCATGCATATACATCGGCCAGTCTCCACCAGCCCCCGTACGAGCTGCCTGGACTGCTTGAAGACGGGGAAGCATAATACAAATACCTGATACTATGAGAGCAAGTCCCAATACCGCGAGAGCGATACTCTTCCACTTCTTAGAGAAATTCTGAGTAATGGCTTTAGGCCTGAAAGAGGGTTCATACATGTATGCTATCTGCCTTTCAAATTTCGTAGAGATTGTCTTACTTTGACCATTTCAAAGGTATAATAGTTTATAGGCCAGCAAAACGTCGTTTGTTAACAGTAATGAATTGGTGTGAATTCCAACGAGATGGTTATGAATTCATAACCATCTCGTTGGAATTCACACCAATTCACAACGCTATCTCCGGTGAGCAGTAGTGCCGATTATGGTACTGTATAGCATGTCTTCCTGGAAAACACGGAGGAAAAATATGTGTTTGTGTCATAGGAAAGAGGTGATCCTTTGTCACGGTACTTTCCCAGCATGAAGAAGCATAGCTGGATTATACTTGTCTGTACAGTCATTGCCCTGGCAGCAGGTGCCGTGGTAGCGAAATCGCAGCCACCTGCCTACACCGTCAACTCAACGCTCCTTGCTACCTCTCTTCCCAGTTTTGCACCTGGGACGAATACAGAGGTGGCACCAGTTTCTAAGACAAGTGCAGCGAGCCTGGCAATCAATGATGCCGCCGAGATCGCTACCCGCTCGGTCATGAGTTTTGTGTATCAATCTAACCCTGCACTTAAGGCCCATGGTTTCACTATGGATGATCTCCTTATAAATGTGACGGCCATGAATCCATCGCCCACCTCTTCTACTATTCTTCTGACTGCAACGGCTAGAAAACCCGCTAATGCGGTCTTGTTGGTTAACGCTGTGGCCAATGGATATGTCGCTTATAAAACCAGGCAGGCCCAGGATCAGTTAATCCTACAACGCACGTACCTACAAAATCTCTACAACCAGTACCAGGCCCAAAGCGCACAATTGGAAAAGCAAATCCTTTCATACAACAATTCCTCTGATCCACATATTGCTCTACTGACAACTGATCGCAATGCAGTGATTACCTCTATGAATTCGACGCAGGCGCAGCTTCTCCAATTGCCATCCTCGGTGCATGCTGATGTCTTCGTCATACAACCGGCGAAAATAAAGGATGTCACCCCTTCATACAAAGCTCTCTTGTATTTAGGGGTTATTGCTGCTTCAGGCTTGCTGATTGGTCTTCTTATCTGGCTTCTCATGATCTACCTGGATTATCGACTCCAAACAGATGATCAGGTGCCAGAGAAATTCGGCCTGAATTACCTGGGTACCCTCTCCAAAGATAAGGAAATTCAGCCTGGTTCGATACCCACGGCGGGCCTCGCCGCACAGCAACTGGCAGATATCAGTGTCAACCTTCGGCTGACAGGCGTCTTGCCGGGCTCGTGGCGTGCTCCCGAGGGTGCAGTCTTACTAATTAGCAGTGTCCAGCCGGAGGAAGGCAAGTCAACGGTCGCAACCGGCCTGGCGGCAGTTGCAGCCAGGGCTGAACGTTCAGTTCTGGTGATCGATGCTAACCTGCGTCAACCTGCAACCCATCTCGCCTTTGGCCTGGCCCCTAACGATTTTGGCCTGATCGGTCTGCTCCGTGCAAATAGTGGGCAAAACCTGGATGTTGCTGTCCAACGTACCAATATTCCTGGAGTCTGGCTTATAGCAGGCGGGACGGCCATCGACAATCCCACTACCTTACTCGAAGAAAGCATGCCTGCTATCCTGGCACAGGTACGCAAGAAGACCGACCTGGTCATTATTGACGGTCCTCCACTGCTTGGTGGGCCAGAGGCAAGTCTCCTGGCCACCATGTCTGATGGCGTTGCTATGGTGGTAGGTCATGAAAAGGTTGTGTTGTTGCTGAAAGCCAGGGCCATCCTCAGATCGTTAACAAATACACCCCTTGGTGTCATTATGAACCGCGTATCAACGCGAAAGCACAATCCTTACTATGCCATGACCTGCTCGGATGATGCGGCAACTGAGGATCTACTGCCTGTTTAGGTGGGCCTGAGAGAGTTGGTACGGTTGCAGAATGGGGTACAATGGTAACCATTGAAGCATTCCCATACGAAACTCTCTCAGAAAGGATCACTATTGCATGCACCACGATCATCAAGATACCTCCAATATAGATAATCACCAACCCGCTCAGAGCGAGTATCTGAGCGGAGCGCAAATAATACCCCGGCACGTCTATCCTGATATGACGGTGGCAGAACTCATTGATCAGCAGTTTCAGGCCTACAACTCGGCCCGTCTGAATGAGGCAGCTCATCTGTATGCTCAAGAGATGCTGGCCCCTGAAAAGGATGTGACCATCGGCCTCACCATGGCCGGCGCTCTTACACCCGCCGGCCTCGGTGGATGCCTGATCACACTGATGGAGAAGGGCTTCGTCGATTTTATTATCAGTACTGGCGCCAACCTCTACCACGATATGCACCACGCGCTCGCTATGTCGCTGCATCGTGGCGATTTCCGGCTGGATGATACCAGGCTCCAGGAAGAAGGGGTCATCCGGATTTATGACATTCTCTTTGCGGACAAGGTCTTGCTTGACACCGATGCCTTTGTACGTGAGTGCCTGAAAAGCTTGCCGAACCGGCCAATCTCAACGTCGGAATTGCATCATCACCTGGGCACGCAGTTGCTCAAATTGGGTGTGAATCCCGAGTATTCCGTACTTGCGCAAGCCGCCCTGTGGAACGTTCCTATCTATACCTCATCGCCAGGCGACTCGTCGATTGGTATGAATGTTGCGAGAAATGCGTTGGACGGAAGCATGCTCACACTTGACCCGCTGGCCGATGTGAACGAAACAACGGCCATTGTTCTTCATGCTACCCGTAACGGCGTGATCATTCTTGGCGGAGGCAGCCCTAAAAATTTCTATTTGCAGACCCAGCCGCAGCTGTGGGAAGTTCTGGGCATTCAGAAGGGGGGTCATGACTACTTCATCCAGATCACAGCCGATGCACCTCACTGGGGAGGCCTCTCCGGCGCAACGCCCTCCGAAGCTGTCTCCTGGGGTAAGATCAAGCCAGATCAACTGAACAGTACAGTTGTGATTTATGGGGATTCAACTATTGCTCTACCTCTTCTCACTGCTTATGTTGTGAGCAAGGCTCGACCACGCCCGCGCAAAGGACTGTTTGCTAAGCGTGAGGAGTTGTTAAAAGAGTTAAAAGAGGCATACAACTCGGGGAAAGAGACAAGACCATGATCGAGTATTTCCATCTAATCCCAATCAAACTCCTGATTAGATGGAACCGTTGGCTTGCCTTTAGATGGAAAGGACCTGGCTATTAGATACAAGCACGGCCTTCTGACTTTTGCATTAGCTTGACAACCTAATATATAATATCTCTTGTGTGCAAAAACGCACCTAACTATTCAGGACTTCTCGCCGCCTACGGCGGCTCGCCCATTCATATTGTGAGTTGCAAAATCTGCAACTCACAATATGAATGCGAACTGCCGTAGGCAGTGAGGAATCAAGAACAGCAGGCTACTGCTTTCAGAAGAAGTAGTAGCTAGTAGAAGTTACAGGAGGTAGATCCGGTGCTTGTCCATTTAATGCTGGAGCTTTATGGTTGCGACCGCGAGCTTTTGAGCAACGAACCCTTGATAAGACGTGCGTTGAATGAATATCCTGCCTGTGTAGGTATGGAAAAGGTCAGTCCAGTACACCTGTACGACATTGAAACATCTAATCCATTGGATGCTGGCCTTTCGGGCTTTGTAGTCATTGCCCAGAGCCACATCAGTTTACATTCATGGCCTGAGTATGGCGAAGTTGATATTGACATCTGCTCCTGCAAAGAGTTTAGCCAGGAGGACGCTATTGCCTTTGCCAGGGAAATCTTTCAAACAGACGACGTAGAGGCGCATTTCGTTGTACGCGGAACTCGTTCTCTACGTCCAGAGACCCCCGACCCGCTGCGCTACGAAACTGCCATGGCTGCACGAATGACCAGATCGGGGGTGCGCTAAAAAGAAGGAGTATGCATTTATGAGTGAAGCGCTTGTGACCCAGTTTGGTGCGCCAGATGCACCCCATTGCGACTCTACAACTGCTCGCGTAACGCTAATTCCGGCTCCGCTTGAGTATAGCGTGTGCTACATGAAAGGCACTGAACGTGGGCCACAAGCGATTCTTGATGCATCCAGCCAGATGGAACTGTATGACGAGGAACTAGATTGTTGTCCTATCGAAATTGGCGTATACACTCGTCCTCCGCTAGACTACAGTGGCATGGATCATGCTGCTGCCCTCAAAGTCACCGGTGAGGCAGTTCGCGAGGTGCTTGAACGCGGACAACTGCCTTTTATCATTGGTGGTGAACATTCTCTCTCCGCACCTCCCATTGCTGTCGTGCGCGAATATTTTCCAGACCTGACCGTTGTGCATATCGATGCTCACGGTGACTTACGCGACGAATATGAAGGGACACCTCTTTCACATGCCTCGATTGAGCGGCGCGTCGTAGACATGGGTATTCCGCTGACCGAGATTGGCATCCGCAGCTTCAGCCCTGAAGAGGCGGAATTTATGAAAACTTCTCCCGATGTAGCCATCGTATGGGGCTATCAATTAGCCCGGGGTAATGCGGTCATGCCCTGGGAGCGCCTGAGTGAACACACCTATGTCACCATCGACCTCGATGCTCTTGACCCTAGCGAAATGCCCGCCGTGGGCACGCCCGAACCCGGCGGCTTGCACTGGTACCAACTACTCAACCTCTTCCATGAGATTTGTCAGCGTACCACTATTGTTGGAATGGATGTGGTCGAGCTCTGTCCTATGACGGGCCAAACTCGCGCAGATTTCCTGGCCGCCAGGCTCGTGTACAAGATGATTGGCTATCGCTTTTGTGACGCCCCCCAGAACTCCGGGTAATAACATGCGCTCACCATCCTTTGTTATAATAGAGTTAGAAAACACACGGGAAAATATTGCGGAGATAGCATGAACGAACTTTTTTTTCTTAGAAGATTTACAATCCTATTTCTCACTATGCTCTGTCTTATAGGAATATTACTCACCGCCTGCGATAGCTCTTTCCTCTCATCATCAACTAACACCAAAAACCACAGTACTTTACCAACCAGTAACGGGCCTATTACCTACAGCACGAGCCCGAACGATATCCTTGCACGCACATTTTATGGTGGGGGCAATAGGGGCACCCTGGCATTTAGCCCTCAGATCAGTATTTACGGTGATGGAACCTACATTCTTGGACCGGGATACCAGATGCACTGGGGCAAGCTTGACACTGGTGCACTGCAACAACTGCTACATACCCTGGTCGATACTGGCGGTCTACTCAATTTGAGACGGCAACAGTTCTACGATGTGCCAGATCAGGATGCGACCCTGCTACAATTGACGCTCAATAACAAGCACTACGAATTCCTGTACGGAAAATTTGGCGCGCTCCAGGAGAGCGCGCAAGACATGGACGAATATCATCACCTGGGTAAAGCTCTCAACGCCATAACGGAAGCGCTTAATGGTCCAACACATCCCTATACGAGCACGTCGATGGCCCTTCTCGTCCATCAAGACTTTAGCCCGGACCTTTCCAAAGCTATTTCTGATTGGTCGCTGCGAGATTTTTCGCTTGACGAGGCTACAACATTTGAATGTGGTGTGATCCCGCCAGGCGCGACCGGCCCTAATGCAGATACAGGCTGCCTGTCATTTACCACACCGCTCTATGCGTATTTACCAACTCCAGAGCAACTGCAAACCATCAAAATATTACTCAATGGTCGTCAGCAGGGGGAATTTTACGAACCCAAATCAGAGTTCTACTATATAGTTGTTCTACGACCGTTATTGCCAGATGAAGAATCACAAAAGACGCTAGCTATGCTTAGTAGCCAACACTTGAGTTACACTGGCGTTCCTTTACACAGCGGTACCATACCAACACCTGTAGCTACGCCTTGAATAAGAAGAGAGTGGAAGCAAGACAAAAGTTTGATCAACGCTGTTACTATCACCTCTCGTGACACGTGTATGGTATAATAAGAGCGACGGGTCCCCATTGAATATGCCATTTAAGGACATAGCGCGTCAAAATTGCTGGAGTTGGTGCAGAACGACCGACGCGAGGCAACATCGGAATCTTGCCGATTCGTCCACCACTTAGATAAAGTAAACACACCCCCAAACGGGAAAGACAGCCCTGAAAGGAAATATGACTAGAGATTACAATAAACAACGACGAGACAACGTGCGCCCGTTCTCTCGTAACCAATCCTCAAACAGGCCTGGAGCTGAGCGATCTCCACGCCAGGCTCGCCCTCGACTTAATCGTGAAACAGTAGATCGCGCATGGGAGTCTGGAGCACCGAGTAGACATGCTGACTATCGTACACGTAGCAGCAGTAGCAGTCAGCCACCACGGAACAGGTGGAACAACAACCAGCCATCAGAGCATACTCAACATGGCCGCGGACCCTCCGGCAACCGCCCGAACAGTGATAGGAGCTTTGAGCGTACTCCCAACGGTAGCGCAGGCCCTCGCTCTCGATCTTTTGACACAAACAGGCGCAATTTTGACGACCGCCGGAGCTACCCTGACGGTCCCAATAGAAATGGAGCCCGCCCAGAGTCCCGCGACAATTCACGACATCATGAACAACGTCCTCAATTTCGTGACAATAATCAAAGCCGGGGTTATCAACAACCTGGCTCCAGGCGTTATGACCCGCAGCCACGCGACTTTAATGCGAATAATCGTTCTCCGCGCAATGCTGACCGGCAGCCAGGTAATTTTAAACGGGATAATCGCTCTCCACGCAGCTCTGATGGTCCTGACCGGTCTTCTTACAAAACTCAGCGGCCTGATACACAAAATCCTCGCTGGCAGAGTCGCCCTGCGAGGCAGCACGGCAATTCTTTTCAGGATCAACAGCCTTCCAACGAGTGGACACCAGAAAATGAGCGGTTTGAAGGGGATTACGAACGTTTTGATGGCCCGAAGTATCAAAGACGCCCGGCGGCTCAACCTTATCGGAGAGGTAAAGCTCCTGACAGGGCGCAACCCGAGGCAGAAGAACGGCATGTCACTCGTCTACCTGACGGGCGTGTTCTCAAAGGATCTCGCCCGGCCCAACGTAGAAATGCCGAGTTCTGGACGGGAGTAGCAGATGAGACTGAAAACTTGATTGATCAGGTCCACTCCGACTCAACCTCTACTGGGAAGCAAGCAGATCAGCAGCCTGAAGAAGCTCTCCAGGAGACGCCCGCGCAAGGAAAAGATACACCGATGGCCCAGCGCAAACCACGAGTTCGTGCTGCCAGCGCTGTAAAACGTGAGAGAAAGCCTGGCGCGAAGAAGGGGGAAGCCAGGACGCGCCCCACAGTTCTCAAGCCGTCGCAACGCGGCTTTAAATGGCCGACTTCATAGACTCTTGGTAAGACTACAGGGTTAGCAGCATGCTTTATCCCAGCTATCTCAATCTTTACACAACGGGCGAACTAGCTCATAGAGCGGAACTAGCCTGGGAGATACTAAAACAATGCACCATCTGCCCGCAGAACTGCCGCTGTAACCGGATCGCCGGCAAAACGGGGGTGTGCCGTTCTGGCACTGAAGCCATTGTTGCCTCCTGGAATATTCACCGCCGCGAGGAGCCGCCGATTAGCGGCTCACGCGGAGCTGGCTCAATTTTCTTTGGCTACTGCCAGGCTCGCTGCACCTATTGCCAGAATTTCCCGCTGAGCCAGGGAGGATTAGGTCACCGCGTCGGTCCAGAACGACTGGCGGACATGATGCTCTACCTGCAAAAGAAACGCTGCCACAACCTTGACTTCGTCACGCCCACCCACTTTGTACCACAGATACTAGCCGCACTGGTTGTTGCTTGCGGCAGGGGACTACGCTTGCCCATTGTATATAACTGCGCCGGCTATGAAAACCTGGAGACGCTTAAACTGTTAGACGGCGTTGTCGATGTCTACCTGCCTGATGCCAAATATTCCGACAATAAAAACGCGCTTCGCACCTCAAAGATGCCGCGCTACGTCGATCACAATCAGATCACGTTGCGTGAAATGCACCGGCAAGTCGGCCCACTACAGCTTGACGAAGAGGGTATAGCACGTCGTGGGCTCCTCATACGTCACCTCGTCATGCCCGAGGATATTTCAGGAACACGCGAAGTGCTGCGTTGGATAGCAGAGGAATTAGGGCCTGATACGCCTGTCAGTCTAATGGACCAATACTTCCCCGCCTGGAAAGCAGTGAACGACCCGGTACTGAATCGCCGCCTCACCTGGACCGAATACCGGGCAGCCATAGATGCACTCGAAGAGTTTAAGCTGGACGCGGGCTATGTACAGGAAGACCTGATGGAGCTAGACACAACCTCTAATGTCTAGAGTATAGCCTCCCCTCGATTGGTTGAGGCGTGCTATAATCTGACAGACGCTATTTGCAGATATTCAGCTAAGATCGGTACGAGAGAGACGATGTGCGCTGTGCACATGCCGTTTCTCCTGCAGGCACGTGCCTAAAACTATGCAGGCATGTACTGGAGATATCCAAAATGGAGAGAAGCGCAATGAATGAAACGGCCACGTTGAGCCGCCTGTTTGCCAACATTCAACCTGATCTCGACCAGGTGGATGTCACTTTTGAAGAGCGAGCAACCTCTGGACTCGACATCCTCAATTCTGCCTCGATGCATGCGCTTGGAGCGCCTGGCAAACGCCTCAGGACAGCACTCACACTACTTTCAGGCAAGATGAAAACGTATCGCTTTGATAAATTATTGCCTTTGAGCGTCGCCTTCGAAATGGTACACCTGGCGACGCTTATTCATGATGACATTGTAGACAATGCCAAGACGCGGCGCGGTAATCCAACCGTCAATGCCGTGTGGGGCGACCATATCGCTATTCTCCTCGGAGATTACTACTTCGCGAAGACAGCGGGATTGATTGCTGACATCAATGATAATCGCATCGATCACCTCTTTTCAGATACAGTGGCGACTGTCTGCGAAGGTACCATCATGGAAATGATGACGGCTGGACGCATCGATCTCACACTCGAAAGTTATTATGAGAAGATCAAAAACAAGACAGCCTGTTTGATTGCTGCCTGTTGCAAAGGTGGGGCCATTGTCAGCCATGCCACAGAAGAGGAGATTGCTCTACTCTACGCATATGGGCTGAACCTCGGCATTGCATTTCAAATTATTGATGATGTGCTGGACTATACAGAAGACCAGGCAACAATTGGCAAGCCTGCCGGCAATGACTTACGCCAGGGCATGGTTACATTACCATTGATTTACGCTTTGCAAGAACAGCCCCAGAATGGACTTCATCAACAAGTACATAGGCTGCTCAATGGAACGTCCCATAAAGACGAAGATATCCGTTCAGTCGTCAATTGGGTCAATAGGGGCCCGGGGGTGGTGCGATCGCTTGCTGATGCCCATGTCTACGGGAACAAAGCACGAGAGGCTTTGTATTACTTTCCAGTTTCGCACAACCGAGATGTACTGGACGAGTTGATCGACTTTGTCGTGTCACGCAGACACTAATGAATAGAGCGATTTCTATGAATGCAAAGATCTCTTTAGAGGAAAAATTTCGTGAGACTGGGGGCAAACGTCCATACGTACAAAAACTCTTCAGTCGCATTGCTCGCATATATGATCTAATGAATCATTTGATGAGTTTTGGGTTGGATGGACGATGGCGGGCATTCGCCGCACGCTACCTGGCATTAAGCACCGGTGAATTGGGACTCGACCTGGGTACCGGCACGGCAGATCTTTCCATAGCCGTTATTCGTCGCTCTGGGCCAGGCACACGCATGATTGGCATGGATATCACACCAGAGATGCTTGATCAAGGCCGTATCAAACTCGCACGCTTAGGACTACAGGACCGTATTGACCTGCGTTTTGGGGATGCCGAGCATATCGATTTGCCAGATAATAGCGTTGATGGCTGCTGTTCCGCTTTCACAGTACGTAACCTGACCGATATTCGGCAAGGGTTCCGGGAAATGCTGCGCGTGGTGCGCCCGGGAGGACGCGTAGTTTGCCTGGAGATCAGTCATCCTCCCGGCAAAATTTTCGGTACCCTTTTCCACTTCTACTTCTACCGGTTTGCTCCATTGTTTGGTACAATCATTGGAAAGGCCTTTGAGGAATATAACTACCTGCCGCATTCCCTCACCAGCTTCCCCGATGCACCGGCATTGAAAGCAATCATGGAAGAGGTTGGTTGGAGCGATGTACGTTTCTATCGCCTCACCCGCGGCATTGTAGCGGTCCACTCAGGGACAAAGAAAATATAACTGTTGAGCATTCCACAACATTAAACCTGTTGGGGTTTCACTCCCCAGACAGAGAGGAAGTACCATAAACTACAGTAATCGGCAGATGCCATCTCTGTTAAAGCCTGCCCATACACCCGATCGACCTCTTCTTGCGTGGTAACTCCCATTTTGATCAGAAATGGTTGCAACAATTTAAGGAAGACCCTGGTATTCTGATACTGGCTTAGATGATCTTCAGTGCCTATAGAAGAGTCAAGTACATATGCTGCTTTTTGGATATCCTGGTAACCTGTGTCGCGCAGGAAACGTCCTAAGAAAGGCGTAATGCCAACGTGACGCCCATCAGGAGAAAAGCTCTGTCCAGCTAGCTGCATAGCCTTTGTCAGCCATCCGCCAAGTTTCTCACACCCTGGGCTGTTACTCAAAGGATACTCAGGTTCGGTGAGACGGATAACTCTACCAGGTCGAATGATGCGCAAACACTCTTGCATAAACTGTGGCCATACTGCTGGGGGCATAAAACCTGAAATAAAACGAGCATTGACGAAGTCAAAGGAGTTATCGGGAAAATCAAGTGACTCCAGCGCATTCATGACCTTGAAACTAACGTTGTTTAAACTTTGAATATATGCTTGATAACGGGCATATTCGATCATTAATGTACTGATATCGATCCCTACCACCCGTTTCTCAGGGTACACATGAGCCACATCAAGCACCCAACCTCCTGGTCCACAACCGATATCGAGGATGTCGTGAATATTATGGGCAAAATCAAGTTGCTCAGGAAAAAGGCTGCCCATCATCTTGGTGATAATACGATCTTGATTGGTCAGGCGAGCCATTTCCGCCGCATTTTCCGCATCAATAAAATAGGTGTTTTCGCTTTGGGATGAATCTGCCGGTGTTGTCATAGATAAAGCATCCTTCTTCGCTGACAGTAGTACTTTGGTTCATGCTGATACTGCTCTAAGGCGGTACTCAGCGATACCCTTCTGCAGTTTTTTTCCTGACCTATTTGCCGATTATAGCTATTATACAGGATTGATCATCATATCGCAATGCATTTAATGCATTTTCTTATCTTGACACATAACGCTTAGATCATTTACACTCATAAGGGGATTACCTTCGCGACGGAGGTAGAAAGGGTTACTTGTGTATGGACGGCCAGATACATACAAAAACCTATGACTGCACCATGCTTGAGCATATGCCTATAGGAGTGGCATTGTTCGATGCACAAGACTTAGGGCTGCTTGCCGCCAATACTCTCTTTCTTACCTTCATAGATACATTCCTCGACCCAACCTGGAAAAATGGGCGAGCTATTGGACATTCTCTCATCGAATATTTACCCGAGGCAAAAGAAACTGGAGTAGTAGCGATCTTTCGTAGAGTGGCAAAGACGGGTATCCCGTACAGCGCAGGAGAGTTTGCATTTTCAGGCTTTGAGAGCGGCATCACTTATTGGAACTGGACGCTCGACCCAATACGGGATAGTGACGGGCGCGTTGTTCAATTGATACAAACTGCAACCGAGATAACTGCACAGGTTCTGGCACGCCAGGAAGCAGAACGTGTACATGCAGCACTTAGTCAAACCAATCGCATAGCGGAGACAGATCGCAAACGGCTACAGGTCATTGAAGCAGTTGCGCACAGCGTGCGAGAGTCACTGGACGCCGATAATATCAGTATGGCGGCAATCAAAGCGGTTAACACTTATTTTGATGCATTGCATGTATATATTCACATTGCAAACCCAACCCAGAAGACTTTAGAGTTGCTTCACATTCACCCCGTTCCTGCTAAAAAACCATCATTTAGCAGTGTACAACATATCCCCTATGACAGCTCATTTCCTATTGCACAGGCTTACAAACAACATAACCCCATCATTATAGAAAACCTGCAAACCGCTCCCAGCCTGGGCATCATAGACAGTAGCAATGCGTTCGTAATGAGCGGTGGGCATGGGTGCGCTTGCATACCACTCTGGTTCGGAGATACTTTTGAGGGAACCCTGACGGCAGTTTTCAAAGAATGCATTTCAGAGGACGGCCCTGAGGTCCAGGCATTAGTGGGAAGTGGAATGTATATTGCAGCAGCCTTAGCGCATGCACGTCTTCACAGGACAGTCGAGAACGAACGCAAGCGACTGCGGGCCGTACTTGATCAGTTGCCCGAAGGTATTCTTATCACCGAAGCCTCTAATGGCTGTATCAGCTATGCCAATGCAGCGGCAGCAAACATCTTAGGCATCCCTGTAACAAGCTTGACCGGTATTCCACTTAACCGGCATCCCCAAATCCTGGCACTCATCCACGACGCTTTGCCCATCCCCCAGGCAGAATTGCCGGCCACTGGCACGTCTAACTACACTCAGACGGCATACAAGGAGAATATAGCCACCAGGATAAATAATCATCAAATCTTTCCCTGGCATTTCGCAGTAATCCGCGCGCTCGGTGGAGAGACCATCAGCAGCCAGGAAGCAATGGTGGTCAGACCAGACGGCAATAAAGTTATTACACTTAGCTCCAGCGCTCCTCTGCGTATAGAGGGTGGTGACATTACCGGGGCGGTTATCGTTTTTCAAGATGTCACCGCTCAGAAAAGCATCGAGCAACAGAAAAATGAATTTCTCTCCATTGCCAGTCATGAACTACGCACTCCCATTACTGCCATCCAGGGCTTTGCAGAAATCTTGCAAATGAACGCAACACAAGAACAAAGCCTCAGTTCGCAAAGCTTACGAGCCCTTACTTTCATTAATGAACAGAGCCAAAGTCTAACCCGCTTGATCGAGGAAATGCTCGATCTTACACGCATCGAAAATGCGCAATTGCTGCTCAACCTCGCTCCCCACGATCTTATTAGTACAATCAAGCATGTTATAGATACTCAAGCAACTGCAGACACAAACCACAACTTCCAGTTTGTGCTGGAAGGGCTTCAAGTTACAGATACATTGATAGGCGTTTTTGATGAGAATCGCTTTGTGCAGGTCCTGAACAACCTGATCAGTAATGCCATCAAGTATAGCCCGGCTGGCAGTAGGATTGAGGTGGGACTACGCTATTTGCCGGCTACTCCCCATGAGGCATTGATTTGGGTCAAAGATTCCGGTATCGGCATAGCAGCTAACGAGCTACCACATATCTTTAAACGTTTTCACCGTGCTAGCGGGCTTGACCGTTCTATTAGTGGATTAGGCATTGGGCTTTACCTGGTCCAAGAAGTGGTCACGCGCCATCGCGGTCGTGTTTGGGCTGAAAGCACCGAAGGTAGCGGCTCAACATTCTATGTGCAGTTCCCTCTTAAGAGCAAGTAGGCATAAAGCCTCCTTTTGCTGCTCACCGACTTTCACAGAAGCGCACATTATCGCAACAAAAGCCCACGTTAGTACGTCATACATAATGTCGCCAAAGGGTGTCTCCTCTCATTTAAAAATTGATAGATAGGACCATACAATGCAGATATGTAACTATCCAGGACTTCTCTCTACCTTGAAATGCGACCCTGCAACGCCGCTAGCGCGCCTACTGCTGCCGCAGTCAGCAGGGTCGAACGGTAGTACCTTGAAATGCGACCCTGCAACGCCGCTAGCTTTACCTCTAGCGCTGGCTCTCATGGTTGCCTATTTTTTCTTTCCTGCAAGCGCATCAGCCCATACAGTACAGGCAAGCGCTACCACCAGGAGCGGACCGGCATTTCAAGTGAACGCTGGTTTTAATTCACGCTATAGGGATGGAAACTGGGTTCCTGTACAAATCTCACTCAGTAATAACGGCCCAGATTTCGGTGGCATGCTTTCAATCGCTGCTCCATCTCCTTTTGGTGGGCCGGGTAATCCAACATCCACATACAAAAAGACCATTACTCTGGCCAATGGTGCCCAGAAACAGGTAACCATGTACGTACCGCTGAATTTCGGCGCGCCAGGCAGCACTCAAAGCATCAAAATAAATTTGCTTGACGATAACGGAAATGTCGTTCGTTCGCAAACGAGCACCCTCACCTCAGTTGGGGAGAACGACGTCTTCGTTGCAGTTCTCTCTGATCAAAATCTCGGCTTTAACGCTCTCTACAGTATCTCACTACCTAATCAGGGCGGCTCAATGGTCGTGGAGCCATTAAACGCCAGCATTATGCCTGACACGGCAACCATTCTCAAAAACTTTAACCTCATTGTACTTGATAACTTCACTACCAGTAATCTGAGCAATGACCAACTTGCTGCTTTACAAACCTGGGTCAATCAAGGTGGGGCGCTCATCGAGGTTGGCGGCCCGGAATGGCGGCGTACGCTCAGCACACTTCCCACCAGTTTGTTGCCGGCTACAATAAATGGGACCAGCACACTGCCTGCAGGCACTCACCTCTTGCCCATCGGTGGCCCTACCGGTGGAGACCTTCGCCAGGGGGCGATGCCAGGGACCGTAAATGCGCCAGTAATAGTGAGTACAGCAACCTTAGCTCAGGCAAACAATAGCGATCTACAAAGCGCAACTATCCTTGCCGCGAGTTCAACACCGCTCATCGTCCAGGCACATCAAGGACAGGGCATCATTTGCTACCTTGCATTTGATCCCACCCTTGCTCCCATTATCAATTGGCCTGGTGCCGGTGTACTCTGGAAAGGCCTGATTCTTCGCGCACTAGGCGATGGGGTGCTCAATTCCAGTAACAATTTTGCACCAGGCAAGACGTTTCAGACGGGAGGATTGGCAGGATTACTACAAAATCTGCTGGCACATGCTCCCCCTTCGCCCTGGTTACTCCTCGTCCTGCTGCTTGGCTATCTCATCATTCTCGGGCCAGTGCGTTTTCTGCTAGTACGCTGGCGCAAGAGGCGTGATTGGAATTGGCGCATCGTGCTAAGTAGCATCGTTATCTTCTCCCTCCTCAGCTACGGCCTTGCTGTTCAACAGAAGGGAGCGTCCATTTTAAGCAATCGCGTCTCCATTATCCAGCTCAACCAGGGAGGATCATCGGCCTATATTACCACCTATCTAGGAACGTTTGTGCTTGATCAGGGTGATTACCAGCTACACATTCCTGGCAATGGCCTTATCCAACCATCATCTGATCAACAATTTAATAACGGCTCATCTGCGGATTCAGAACCAATAACCACGATTATACCAGGACAAAATGGAACCGAGGTGAACCTGCAAGGAGTCAATTTCTCGACGGTTAGTTCACTGCTTTCAGAGCAAGATCTTAAAATGCCCGGAGGCATCACTGGCCAACTGACATTAGCTAGTGGCACACTGATAGGAACTGTTACGAACAGACTCAGTTATTCTCTGAGAGATGTCTATGTGCTGATGAACAATAACTTTGTGCGCATTGGCGATTTGCTAGCTGGACAAAGCGCACAAGTCCATCTAAGGTTAAATAGCTCAATCGCTAATCCCGCTATGACCCTTGCCGACCAGATTGCCGAGAGCTATCAGTTGCCTACACCTTACAGTGCTATCGCAGAGAATAATGGCTCATCTCCTCAAGACGAATTGCAGCGTCACCTGGCAATTTTATCGGCACTGAGCGGTGAAGGAGAATATGCCTACACTTCTTGTAGTTTTGGATCATGCAGAGGTATCTCAGTCGTCTCCTCCTACTTGCCAAGATTAAAAGGACCAGCTTTGGGAACGACAAATAGCAGCGATCCATTGTTAGTTGCCGGTTCAGCAGCAACCCTGATTGGCTGGGCAGACCCATCAAGCCAGTCAACAAATACAACAAACAACGTCACAGTCAACAGCACCAGCCCTTCAGGGCTGCAAGAGACTCTGGTTCAGGCGCCACTCAACGTCATTTTTTCAGGTACATTCAACCTTCCGCCCGACTTTATCACAGGACAAATAATCAATGTTCAAGGTAACAGTGTGCAAATCCAGCCTACAGGTGCCTACACCTTAACAACGGGCAACCTGACATTTGAGTTCACAGTGCCCACAAAACTACAAGTCAGCAACTTAACGATTTCAGAACCTTCCAACCTATCACAAGGAGCTATCACTTTACCAGGCTCAGGAGCAGGGTCTGTGGTAGATGCAAACCAGCTGCAAGCTTCATTGTACAACTGGCAGACAGGTTCTTGGGATACGATTACGCTGAATAACTTCAGCTTTTCAACGCCAGATGCGGGAGTATATATTGGTCAAGGTGGTCGTGTACTGTTGCAACTTGGCAACCAGGATAGCACAGTGGGTACAATATACTTTGGCAGGCCTTCACTCAACCTGCAAGGGGCTATTTCATAGAGGCATGATGAAAAGAAGAAAATATGATCAAAATACAGCATGTTTCTAAACGATATCGAAACGTCGACGCACTCAAAGATTTCAACCTGGAGATACCACCAGGCGCCATCTATGGGCTGATTGGCCCGAATGGAGCTGGTAAAACAACGCTCATACGCATCCTTGCAGCACTGCTCACCCCCACCACAGGTCAGGTGTGGTTTGACAACGAGGAAGTGGGCCACGCGCCGGGCCTCATTCAACGCAAAGTTGGCTATATGCCGGACTTCTTCGGCGTCTATCCTGACCTCACCGCAGTTGAATATCTGGAATTTTATGCAGGCATACACGCAATATCAGGCAAGAAACGGGCCAACACCATCAAAGATTTGCTCGAACTGGTTGACCTGTCATCGAAAGGGGAAGCACCGGTCGAAACGCTCTCACGCGGTATGAAACAGAGACTATGCCTGGCACGCGCACTGGTGCATGACCCGGAGGTGCTGCTACTTGATGAACCGGCATCAGGGGTTGATCCACGTGCCCGAGTGGAGTTGCGCGAACTGCTGCGCACCTTGCAAGGCATGGGCAAAACCATTATCATCAGTTCACACATACTCCTCGAACTGGCAGAAATGTGTAGTGATATTGCCATTATGCAGGAAGGACGCCTCATTGTCGCGGGCGATGTTGAGCAGGTCTCGCGACGCCTGGGTAGTGGGCGTCAGCTTGAAATTCGTGTCTTAGAGCGAGTTCCCGAAACAGTTCAGCTGCTTAAAGATATGCCGAGCATCAGTAATGTTCTAAGTGAAAATGGCAACTTGCTGCAAGCTGAGTTTGCAGGCGATGACCGGGCATTGCACGATGTTCTCGCTCAACTCATCGGAAATGAGATACCAGTTGTTTCTTTTGCGCCGCGCGGTAGTGGTGGCCGCCTTGAAGAGGTTTTCATGAGTATTACGGAAGGAAGGAGCCTTGAAATGCATTCCTCTTTACCTGCCCCCCAGGAAGGATTGCCGACACTGCCGCAAAGGACGTCCCTTACAGCTCAGGAGGAATGAAAGGAGTCAGCCCCATCATTACTTTTGTAGCACTCCTTACCAAAGAACTACGCCTGCGCCTCCGTCGTGAGCGCACCATCTGGGTCATCATCATCTACCTGCTGGTGATGGGCTTGCTGGGCTTTATTTTCATTAGTGAATCGGGCAGCTACAATGCCTACACACTGAGCATATTGGGAAGGGAACTCTATACTCTGCTCGTGTCTGTACAGCTTTTTCTGATCATGTTCATCACGCCAGCATTTACCTCTACCGCTATCAACGGTGAAAAGGAGCGGCAAACGTTCGACCTGCTTTTAAGTTCGCAGCTTTCTTCTTTTGCGCTGATCGCGGGCAAACTTGTTGCAGGATTGGCTAATGCACTCTTACTCATAGCAGCATCTGCGCCCCTTTTTAGCCTGGTCTTTTTCTTTGGAGGAGTAGGCCCTGCGCAAGTTCTCAGTGCACTCCTCGTTTTTGTCGTCACCGCCATACTTGTAGGCACTTTTGGCCTGTTTTGCTCAACGCTTTTGAAGCGTCCACCCGTATCCACGGCTATAGCCTATATGTTCTGTGTGATCTGGGTGCTCTTTCCCTGGCTACTCAGCTTGTTATTAGCAGTCACTGGATCATTCAGTGGTCCCTGGCCGTCTTCTCTCCTATTTATTAGCAACCCCATCCTGGCACTCATAAGCACGTTTACCTTTTATGGAACCTTCCCATTACCTGCAATATACCCGTTCTTCGGAATATATGTTGCATCCTGGATTAGCTATACTGTGATAAACTTACTGGTATCAATTGTATTCATCCTCCTCAGCATCTGGCTCGTCAAACCTGACCCTATTGGGCGTCTCTCACGCCTCATGGAGAAGCGTCTGGCAAAAAATAAAACGACGGCAACTGTATAATGCAAGATATTAGCTTCTAGAAAGGCTGGACAAGAGACATGGCAACCCTGGCACCACCCGGCAACGTAAAGGCCAAGTTCGTTACATCCAACACCAATAGCGAACAACTAGCAACTGCTTTACGCCCATGGCGCAGGCGTCTTGCACTTCAGCAGGCGTTGAGTTGGACAGGCAGAGGTATCATCAGCGGACTTATCCTGGCATGCCTCTTGCTGCTTGTCTCGCGCCTCACCCCCTGGGTTTCTGCTCCTCGGTGGGCGATAGGTATTGGCATAGCCTGCTCGCTCTTTGCATTTAGCGCTGCCATATGGTATCGTCCCTCGCTAGCCCGCGCAGCGCGCCTGGTGGATGCCCGATTATCACTGCATGACCGGATGAGCACGGCATGGGAAATGCGCAAGGAAACTGCACCACTCTATGGACTACAGCGGGAAGATGCACTCAAACAGTTGAGCCAACACGTACCCAGCACAGCTATTTCTGTGCGGCCGCGGCGCTCTAGCCTGGTAACCTCTGGCATTGTCGTCGTTGCTCTTGCCCTGCTCGTGCTGCTGCCTAATCCTATGACGGCTGTTCTCCAACAGCAAGCAGCATTCCAGGTGCGTATAGCCAAACAGATTGTAGCCATTGAGCATCTACGTACATCGCTAGCCCACCTGACAAATACATCCGCGCAACAGCGTGCCCAGATCGATCAAATCCTGCGCGACCTTGAGACGAAACTACAAAATGCGCACAATGAAACTGAAGCTCAGCAGGCAATTGCCGAAGCACAGGCCAGACTCAACCAACTACGGGATCCACTGGCCAACAACCAGGCTCAAGCACATGCAAACGCCAGTTCATCGCTGGAGAAAAGCTCAAATGCCAGTTTGAGCGCGGTGGGACAGGCACTCGCGACCAACGACAGCAAGCGGCTCTCTAACGCTTTGCAAAACCTGGCCTCCCAAGTAAGCCATATGACACCAGCACAACGAGCACAGTTGGCACAGCAAATAGAAAACGCTGCCAATCAGGCAAACCAGAACCCCAAACTGCGTGCCGCCCTGCACCAACTTGCTAAAGCAATTGCCGACGGTAGTCCAAGTGAGATAGCGGACGCCACTAACGCGCTAGAAATAGCAGCTTCACAGGATGCCACAGCTCAGGCCCAGGCTAATAGCATTGACCAGGCCACACAAAGCCTGCAACAGGCAGCAAATACGCTTGCCTCAGCCACTGATAGCACCAGCTCACAAGGGCAGAACCAGAATCAAGGCCAGGGTCAAAACGGGCAAGGCCAGGGACAGCAGGGGCAAGGTCAGAGACAAGGACAGGGCAACGGACAAGGTCAAGTACAGGGCAGTGGTAGTGGCAATGGCAGTGGAGGAAGAGGAAATCATACCGGCAGCAAGTCAGGGCAAAATGAGCAGGTCTTTGTGCCAGGACAGAATGGTTCTGGTAGCAGCACGCAAAGCAATGATGGCAACAACAGTGTCGTCCAGAACGGCGGTTCTGTCCCCTACTCGCAGGTCATTGAACGGTACAAGCAAATGGCACACGATGCCATTGACAACAGCGATATATCACCCGATCTGAAAGATCTCGTCCACGGCTACTTCAATAGATTAGAAGGGCAATAACCAAACATGACAAACAAAAGCGAAAATACCACACCGGAGGTCAAGGATAGCACAATCCAAAATGGACAAGATCAGCAATTATCCATAACGGACACTCAGGTAGAGGGGCCAAGCGAGGTCGATATTGCAGAGTTTATAAATATCGCCCAACAGTTGGAGAAAGAACTCTGTTCAGTTGTTATTGGCCAGGAACGGGTTATCCGTGAGTTACTACTTGCGCTGTTTGCAGGAGGCCACCTGCTCCTGGAGGGAGTCCCCGGCCTCGGCAAAACGCTGCTGGTACGTACAGTGGCTGACGCGCTCGCCCTAAAATTTGCCCGTATCCAATTTACGCCCGACCTGATGCCAGCCGATATCGTTGGCACAACGATTGTAAGTGAAGATGGCAATTCAACAGGCAGCAGGCGTGTGTTCAGCTTCCAACCCGGACCCATCTTTGCCAATATCGTTCTGGCCGATGAAGTGAACCGGGCGACTCCCAAAACACAATCAGCCCTGCTCGAGGGGATGCAAGAACGAACTGTAAGCGTTGGTGATACTACACGGCCATTACCAAAGCCCTTCTTCGTGCTGGCTACCCAGAACCCACTTGAAATGGAAGGCACCTACCCCTTACCAGAGGCTCAACTTGACCGCTTTTTACTCAAAATTCTTGTTCGTTTCCCCCTTGCCAAAGATCTACTGCAGATTATCGATACAACTGTAGGCACACAGACATACCGCACTAAACAGGTAGCATCAGGTGAGCAACTGTCGAAACTCATAGAGACAGCTCGAGCCGTGCCTGTGGCTACCCATATTAAGGAGTACGCTGTACATCTGCTGCTGGCAACCCACCCAGATCAAGAGGATGCGCCAGAGAAAGTGCGCAACTTTGTCCGTTACGGAGCCAGCCCACGCGGCCTACAAGCAATCATTCTGACCGCAAAAGTTCGCGCCCTCCTCGAAGGCCGCTACAACGTTTCCCAGGAAGACCTGCGGGAAGTCGCTTTTCCTGCCTTACGTCACCGCATCATCCCCAATTTCGATGGATTGACAGAGGGCATCACCCCTGAAGAGGTGATTGAGGAGATTATTAAAGAGACGGAAGACACAAATTAATCCATATTTAGGAGCAGTTAACAATGGCCAGTGAGAACTCAATATCACGCTTCCCATTAGATGCCAGCATCGTGCAACGGCTGGACAGTCTGGCACTGCTCACGCGCAGGCCGATGGCCAGCGGACGGCCTGGACGTCGACGTTCCCCGCTGGCCGGGTCCTCCATGGAGTTCTCAGACTACCGGCGTTATACGTCCGGGGACGACTTCCGTCGCATCGATTGGCGAGCATATGCCCGGCTGGAACGGCTCTTCCTGCGTGTCTTTGAGGCCGAGGAAAACCTCACAATCACCGTGCTCATTGATTGCTCTGACTCAATGTACCATGGTAAGCCAGCTAAAGCGCCTCTGGCAACTGCCCTGGCAGCAGCAATCTCATACGTGGCACTCAAATGCGAGGATAGGGTCATTGTCGGGGCATTGACTGACCGGCTAGCAGCATACCGGAAAGCGGGAAGCAGCAAAAATGCCATCTGGACGGTAGGCGAATTTCTCAATCGCTTGCCACATTCAGGCACAACCGACTTGAACCGGGCACTCTATGACCTGGGGAGAATCGTATCGGGTCCAGGGCTTACCATTGTTATTTCAGATTTCCTGGCACCAGGAGGTTATCAGACCGGCATACGTGCCGTGCGCCAGCTACGACAGGAAGTGGCACTGCTGCAAATCCTCGCTCCAGATGAGCTTGAACCGGATCTGCAAGGCGATTGGCGTCTGCGGGACAGCGAAGGAGGTGGGAATGTCGATGTCAGCGCCTCACCCAGCGTCCTCTCGGCATACCGGCAACGCCTTGCCCTGTTTACGCAGGAACTGGCCTCCTTTGCCCATTCATACACCATGACATATACACTGATCCCTAGTGATACCAGCATTATTGACGTCGTGCAGCGAATATTACGCCAGATTGAACTTGTCAAATGAGATGTAGCATCCTAACTGGGGGAAAGGTAACCAGATCGAGTCAAATGAAATGCCCTACGCCCCTAGCGGGAACCCTGTTTGGAAGATAGGTAACTAGATCGAGAGAAAGGGCCGATGAATTTACTTGTTCCGGCGGCACTTGCCTTTAGTATCATCATTCCTATCATACTCTTGCTCTATTTCATGCGACCCAGGCGGCAGGAACGAGTCATCGGCAGCACACTGCTCTGGCAGCAGGCACTACAGGACCTTCAGGCCAGCCGTCCCTGGCAGCGATTGCGCATTACCCAGCTGCTCCTGCTGCAATTACTGGCGGCCATCTTCATCGTGCTCATACTGGCCCGGCCTGCTATTTTTCTGCGTAGTCCCATCAGTGGCGACACCATTACCATCCTGCAGGCATCCGCGAGTATGCAGGCCACCGATGTAGCGCCAAACAGATTTGAAGCCGCTAAAAGCCAGATCAGTGATTTGATTGATGGCCTTGGCCCCAACGACCATCTCTCCTTAATCAGCATGGCAAATACGCCACAGGTATTGATTGCAGCCTCCCAGGACAAAGGGCAGCTTACAGCGGCCCTTGATCGGGCAAAAGTCACCAACCAGGATGCTGACCTGCAACAGGCGCTCTCGCTGGCAACATCGTTGGCCGCTGGTCGCACAAATATACAGGTACTGGTGATAGGAGATGGACACGTTGTGTCGCCCGATCAAACACTTGTACTGCCTTTTCCCGTACGCTATCTGCGTATTGGTACCGATGTCCCCAATGTGGCAATTCTGGCACTCGCCTCGCGCACACTGCAAGGAAACCTTGTAGCCCTGGCACAAATAGCCAACTACAGTCACCATCAGCGTTCAGTACCCGTCGAATTGTACGCCGATGGTAAACTGGTCAGCGTCCAGACTATTTCTCTGGCTGCTGGAGCCACCGGTGCATTACAATGGGGATCATTACCAGCCACAACCCGTTTTCTCCATGCGCGGCTCATCGCTCAAGATGCCATGACCGTCGACCATGAGGCATGGGCTATCGCCGGTGGCTCCATCCACGGTCGAGTGCTTCTCGTCACTACTGGCAATAGCTTCCTGCAAGCCGCCTTAGGACTATTGCCAACTATCGATCTCTACAAAATAACTCCCACAAAGTATGCGGTCAATCTTGGCAATTTTGATTTAACTGTATTCGACAGCTATGTACCTCCAACCTTACCAAGTGGTGATGTGTTCTTCGTCAACCCACCTGCAGGCTCATATATCTTTGGCAAATCGGGGCCAGAGATACGGACGAGTCACATCAGTGCCGGAACCGACAGCGCGAACCTGCTCAAAGATGTCGATCTCAGTAGCATCCGTGCTTTGCGTTCCAGCCATTTATTCACGCCCGCCTTATGGGCACAATCCGTAATTACTACACCCGAAACACCGTTATTAATAGCTGGCGAGAACAACAACAGGCGCATTGCAGCATTGAGCTTTGATCTACACGATAGTGACCTGCCGCTTCAACCCAGCTTTCCTATTCTGATTTATAACCTGGTCAACTGGTTCCTCCCGCCTTCCATTGCTGGAGATGGACAGGTCTCACCTGGCATGCCCGTGACCGTGCAAACGTGGCCCGGGGCCGACCAGGTAATGATTGTCGACCCTCATCAACAGCATATTACGGTGGCCCCGCCATTTCCTGCGAGCCCATTTGCACAGACAAATACCACTGGCATCTACCAGGTTATGCAACAAGTCCACGGCCAGGAGAAACGGGGTGCCTTCACCGTCAACCTGTTTGACCCGCTACAATCACGCCTGGCACCAGCCAATGAGCTTCCCGTCGCCCATAGCACGGACTTTTCAACAGGGAATAATTCGGTGCCTCAAGTGTTACGTGAAATCTGGCCGTGGATCGCCGCCTTCCTCTTA